>Ga0209188_1001086_pt1 | contig 23170 bp, 16 predicted proteins | sample C_130625_EF_Meta_FD_187307 | JGI IMG/M metagenome (GOLD analysis project Ga0209188, IMG submission 187307) | Freshwater microbial communities from Lake Croche, Canada to study carbon cycling - C_130625_EF_MetaG (SPAdes) (version 2) | ecosystem: Environmental > Aquatic > Freshwater > Lake... | reverse complement strand
AATGCCATTGCCCCCAACAACACAATCTTTGGAAAATAATTATAGTGCAGATTTGGACCCTATTAAAGCAATCAGTGATCAAATTATTTATCAACCCGCTTCTTACAAAATTTTATTTGGAAATTATGCAGAATCTAAATATCAAGCAACATTTAAAGTGGTTAAAAGTGACACCAGCACACTAAGCGACAATGCAGTTAGATCTCAAATACTAGATGGCATTAATCAATTTTTTGCTTTGGATAACTGGGATTTTGGCCAATATTTCCATTTTAGTGAGTTAGCCACTTACATAATGAATCTGTTAACCCCTAATATTACAAATTTTTTACTTGTGCCATTATCATCAGGGTTTGGCAATTTGTATGAAGTAGCATGCCAGTCAAATGAAATTTTTATTAGTGGAGCAACTGCTGAAAATATTCAAATAATACCTGCCGCAACTGCTTCACAACTGAAAATTGGAACATAATAAATGACAACATCAACAATACAATCAGTTAGTTTACTTCCTATATATTTTCAAACAGACAAAAATTCTAAATTTTTGTCTAGTACTATCGACCAACTAATTCAACCTGCTCAGTTGGAGCGTGTAAATGCATATATTGGTTACCAACCTCCCACAATTACAATAACTACCTCCAGTGTAACTTCTTCAACTGTGACAACGTATAAGTTATTTGATCCCATAACGTTGCAGAAATCTGGAATTTACTATTCAACTACCCCAGTATTACCACGTAGACAAGGTACACAAATAACAATTGATCTTGCCAATGCGGATGATTCGTTTGCTGGGCCTTACGATTTGGGATTTAACTGGAACATGTTTGGCCAAATATTTACTAAGGTATACATTGGTACTAATGGTGTTTTGACGTTTGGTGAAGGATCAGCAGTTTATTCTCCCATTACATTTGGAGTTTTGCCATATCCAACTATCTATTCCATGTATACTGATTTGTGGGAGGGCTATGGTGGTAACGACGGTACAACACCGTTGAACACTGGTGAAATTCCTGGTCATTTTGTTCAGCAAGGAACTACAGGCACATTTCAATTTTTTAGGATGCGTTTCCAAGGGTCGCATTATAAAGAGTCTGATAATATACCCACTATTCCTGCGTATGATTATGAAACTACGATGTATTCGGATGGAACTAATCAGTATGTAGAAACTATATATCAAAAAATTCCTAGAACCGTAAAAGGTCTTGGGCAGGACGATGTCGGTGTAGTGGTTGGTATTGCTACATCTTCTACTAATGCCTTTATTAACACGAATGTCGTTGAGAGTGTAGATACATTGGGTACAGGCATTCAACTCAGTCAAGATATGATCGCCGACAATTCCAGCCATGTGTTTTATAGCACTCAAAATGGTGGAAATTGGCACTATGCTGGCCCAGGGAGTTTTGATATTACTAGATCTAGCTCCACAGTTTTAATTTCTTCTTCCACTTATATTACTAGCAGTACAGTGGTTTATAAAACTTCATCCACAACCACGTCCTATGTAGATTTTTCAAAATTACCTACCTGGGACCCTTCTGATTCTTATATTCAAGAATCCAGCAGTTTACGACAAACTTACCAATTAGAACCTGCGTTGGTTACGTATAATATTAATGGAGATGCGCAGTCAGTAACAACCATCGACGATTTATCTAATGAGATCTCGTTAAAGGGTGGCTATACTGATAATTTTGACAGGTTGTTCAGCAGTAGTGTTTATCCGTTTTATCCGCAAATTGATTTGGATAAATTTATTAATTATGAGCAGTATTTTTGGTTACCGTCTGGGTCGTTTTTAATTGATATTGATCAAAGTTATTTAAATGTTGATGAAAAAATTGTAGGCAAACAATCTGCCACAGTGACTGTTAATGGAACTGATGTAACTTTATTGAACGGTATGCTGGTAACATTTAGCGGAGTTCAGGTTGATGCCAAATATCAATATAATGAATTTTTCGTAGAAGGTACTGGTACATCTATTGTACTAGTCCCGATAAACTCACTGTACACCCCTGAAAAATTTGCTGCCCCGATAACAGATTTATATGATTCAAATACTTACGGTTATGACTTTTTGGGATATGATGAAATAAATGCAACTGAGGCGTTGATTCCTGAATATATTACTATTAACAGAGCCAGTAACGATAAAAATCCATGGTCTAGATATAATCGTTGGGTGAGTAAAGAGGTAATAGTAACTAGTTCTATGTTGAACAACAAAGATGTGATTATACCTATTTCAAATAGAGCAGTTCGGCCTATCATTGAATTTAATCCAAACATACAATTGTATAACTTTGGTTCTACGGCCACAGACCCAGTTGATTTGATTGATAATCGAATAACGGATGCATTTGGTATAATCAATGGTGTTGAAGGTAGTCCAATATCTAGTAATACTACTACTCTTACTTCAATAATTATTGATGGGGTAACCGTATCTTATCGCAATAGAATAATTTTTGCTGCCGACGAAGACCCGTTGGTTAGAAACACAATATTTGAAGTATTTTTTATAAATTCAAAAGTGGCACTAGTTCCAGCAGGTACAGTAGCTGCTGGGACATCAGTATTAATTAAAAGCGGCAATCAATATGCTGGGACAACTTGGTGGTTTAACGGAAATCAATGGGTATATGGTCAACAGCATACCGTTTTAAATGAAGGGCCATTATTTGATCTATTTGATAGCAATGGAATTAGTTATTCAGATCAAACTAGTCATTTGACTAATTTTGCTGGGAACAAAATTTTTGGTTATAGCATTAGCGATTCTGATACAATAACTGATACTGTGTTGGGGTTAAAATTAAAATATTTGAACAACAACGTTAAATCAAGTATATTATTTGAAAATTATTTTTCTAAAGGGGTTATAAATGCTGTTAACAATGTAAATGCAGCGGTGACTATCAACGCTAGTCAAACTTATTTTAAAATAAATGGTAATTTGAGTAATGTTTGGCAGCCACTAATATCACCAACAATTGAAAAAGTAATTAATTCCAACTACTATAATATCCCATTGGGACTGGCTAATAATCCATTGAACAGTAATTTAGATTTATTGGTGCATGGTGATTTGCAAGATCAAAAAAATAAACAAGGTACTCGATTAATTTCAAATCATAATCCTATTAGTTTTGCCATGATGTTTATTGGCAAAAGAGAACATAGTGTTATTGATGCCATCACAAAATGCTCTGAAGAATATAATTATTTTAAATTAAGTCTAATTAACGGTATATCTCAAACTTCATCAAATCTACATGCATCATCCGCTCTTGACGCAGTTTTAGAAACACTTAATTCTGGCAAGACAAGTAGAGATCCGTTTTATTTGTCAGATATGTTGGGTCATGGACAAAATAAAACTATTTTAAACTATACCGTTAAAAATACTAATATTGTGTCATATGCGCTACCAATAGAGTTTACACTTGAAGTACCGTCTAATACTAGCATATTGGTTTACATTAACAATATTCAATTAACGTCAGCAATTGATTATACGTTTGATAGTATTGATCCGTTTGTTAATATTTTAAAACCTTTGGCAGTTGGGGATCAAATATCAATAAATTACTATCAGGACACTAAAAAAAGTTATATTCCGCCAACTCCTACTAAACTGGGGTTATACCCCAGTGTTGTACCATCTAAATTTTTAGATGGTACCTATATCACCCCAACAATGGTGATACAGGGCCACGACGGCAGTATAATGCCTGCATTTGGCGATTATCGCGACGACATTGTTTTAGAATATGAACTACGGATTTTTAATAATTTAAAGGTAAAATATCGTAAAGAGCTCTTTGACATACACAGTGTTGATCCTGGTTTTTATCGAGATTCTCTACAAATCAGCAAATATTCTTTTTCAGAAATTACTTCTATACTAGAAAAAGATTTTATCAAATGGGCCATAAATTATGGTGTTGATTATACAACTAATAATACGTATGATCAAAATAATTCATTTACTTGGAATTATCCTACTATTGGGTCTTGGAGATCAATTTTTAAATACTACTACGACACTGACAGACCGCACACAAATCCTTGGGAAATGCTGGGATTAGCTCAAAAACCTGAATGGTGGGACGCCCAATATGGCAGCGCACCATATACATCTGGCAATTCTATATTATGGTCAGATCTTGCACAAGGAAAAATTGCAGTTACTGCTAACGGAGTAGTCATTGATAAGTTTTATGCTAGGCCAAATTTATTAGACATCATTCCAGTTGACACATTTGGAAATTTATTAAGTCCAATGGACATTGGAATCTTACCATTCCCTGATACCTTTGGCAGTCATAGCTGGGCAGTTGGTAATCAAGGGCCTGCGGAAACTGCGTGGAGGCGAAGTAGCAGTTGGCCGTTTGCGTTGCAAAAATTGTTGGCGTTGACCCAACCTTCATCGTATTCGTCTTTAATGTATGACCCAGCAAATATGATGCTTAATCAAATTGATCAATGGGTTTATTCTAATAATAATGGCCAAACATTTTTAAGAATAGCCGATTTGCCGATCCATGGAGATTTTGGAGTTCCATTAAACAGCGGTTTTAGTGTTTTTGTTAGTGAAATTGGACAACAGCGGGATGTTGACTATATTTTAAAACTTCGAAATGATTTAAAATATGTCAATTTTAATTTATTTTATAAAGTTGGCGGATTCTTAAGTAAAAATACAACACAATTTTTTATTGATGCCTACGAGCCAACCACCAATTCTATAGGTGCGCTACTTCCAAATATTGATTATTCGTCAATTCTTAATGTCAGTAATCCAATTAACAGTATAGGAATTTCTGGTATAATTATACAACGAATAGGAAATGATTCTTTTGTTGTTAGGGGTTACGACAGGGACAACCCTTATTTTACATACTATCCAGCAACTAGGAATTCTGCAACGCCAGTTACCACTATTGGCGGTGTTAGCAGCGACTACGTCAATTGGGTTCCTGGTTATACATCAGCATCTTCTCTTAGTACATTGGATACAATTTCTGCAGCATCGACACCGGCTAATACATTTTATCAAAAGGATCAAATTGTTCAATACGGATCTTCATTCTATCGAGTAGCAGTATCCCACCGAGCAGGACCTATATTTGATTCAACCTTGTTTTCAAAATTGACATCATTGCCAACATCTGGGGGTGTTTCTGTCCAACTAGTAGCAAGTTTCAACACCAATGCTATTAGAATTCCGTACGGAACTACTTTTTCACGTGTACAGGATGTGTATGATTTGATATTGGGTTATGGAACCTGGTTAGTTGATCAAGGTTTTGTATTCAATCAATTTAATAATGATTTAGGGCAAGTTGTTGATTGGAATTTGAGCGCAAATGAATTTTTGTTTTGGACTACTCAGAATTGGGTCAACAATAGTATACTAACTGTGAGTCCGTTTGCGGATCAGTTCACATATCAATTTAATAAGTCGATAGTTGACAACATTTTCAACAGCTTTTATGACTACAGTTTAACTAAAGCAGATGGCACACCTTTTGATAAAAAAAATCTTTTTATAACTAGACAAAATGGTGTTTTTACTGTCGCTACAATAAACACTGATGATGGAATATATTTTGCAAGATTGAATTCCATACAAAAAGAGCATGGAATAATTTTTAAAAATGTTACCACTTTTGGAGATATAGTTTATGATGTACAAACCGGCAACCGACAAAAACGTATAAAAATGGTTGGTTTCCGAACAGCCAAGTGGAACGGAGAATTTTCTTCTCCAGGTTTTGTTTACGATGCAGCATCCGTTACTGATTGGGCACCTAATGCATCTTACCTTGCTAGCAGTATTGTTCGATATAATAATTTTTATTATAGTGCAAGAACAAATATTGATCGATCTAAAGTTTTTGATTTTACCAAATGGAAACAACTTATAAAAAAACCTATAGCAGGGTTACTACCTAATTTTGATTATAAAATTAATCAATTTAATGATTTTTATAGTTTAGATATTGATAATTTTGATATTGGGCAACAAAAATCTGCGCAAAATTTAATTGGTTATTCGCCTAGGGTTTATCTTAATAATGTTATTCCAAATACAATATCTCAATATAAATTTTATCAAGGATATATCAGAGATAAAGGTACAAAAAATGCTATTCTAAAATTGTCGAAGGCTAGATCTCAAAATTTAAAAAATAATATTCAAATTTACGAAAATTGGGCAATGAGAGTGGGCCAATATGGTAATTTCACATCCGTTCAAGAATTTGAATTTCCGTTAATTGAGGGGTCTTTTATAGAAAATCCTCAAATTATTACATTTGAAAAACCGGTATCAGAAACAACATTTACTCCAGTGCAGTATATTGATCCTGGTAAATTTACAATTTCACCAAAAATGGGTTCTATTCCTAGAATACATACTACAAATTTAAATAACGCATTTAAATTTATTCATGCAGGGTATGTTCGACTTGATGATGTTGATGCTACTGCATATAATCAAACTAGTTTATTAGATATTGCAAATTCTAAAAATTTATTGGAGGGCACCACCATTTGGTTAGGGTTTAAACCAAATGGTGATTGGGATGTATTAAGATATAAACTATTAAGCGCAGACATTGTTGATGCTGTGTCCGACACCATTTATCATAATGTAACTATTAGCACTTCTAACCCGCATAATTTGATAGCCGGTCAAATTGTATCTATTGTTGGAATTAACAGTTTGCTAGACGGGGTCTATACCGTTGAATCAATTGTATCTTCAACACAGTTTGTTATCGTCAATAGCAACTCGTTTGCTTCGTCCGCATATTTTACTTTTCCAGGATTTTTGTTTACATTTGAGTCGTTAAGATTTCCAAAATTTGATAATATTCCATCTGATGATATTTTATATCAATACAGTCTTGGCACTCGACTTTGGATAGATTCTGAGAACGGCACTGGCAATGATGGGTGGGCAGTATATAAAAAAGTAAACAATTTTTTCAGTAACATAATATACGGGAACCATTCTTTATCAGATGGTCACGGAGTTAGTATTAGTTTAAGAAAAAATTCAGATATTTTGGTAGTAGGTTCGCCTTTATATAAAAATACAAGTGATGGTACATCAGGAGCAATAGTTGTTTACAAAAATTCAACATTAGAGGAAATTGCGTTTTACGCAATGCCAAATACTAGTGGCAATAACAAATTAGGTACTGTAGTATTTTATGATGATGTTCAGTATCCCAATAAAAATAGTCCATTTGGTTTAGTATTTGCCGGTGCTCCTGGAGCATATGACAATAAAGGTATGCTTCAAATCATCAGTATTGATTTAACATATCAATCTACCGTAATCAATACACTTACTAATAATGTATCTTCAGGCACATTTGGATCTAGTATTTTTGTTCAGCGTAACACCAGTACTAAACAAATGTTGGTCGGCGCGCCAGCAATTAATAAAGTATATTCATATATAGTAACTGCCACTGCCAATTCATTATTAATAAGTCCGGCCACCACAGTGACGTCTATTGTATCTTTAGATGCCAATGCGCAATGGGGATATTCAATTGTTGGTTCTGATAATGCAAATTACTTGGCTGTTAGTGCACCGTTTAACGGACCACAAAATTCAGGAACTGTTTCCATAATACGCGGAACTACCATTATACAGACTCTATATAGCCCGTTTGGCAATACTGGCAATTTCGGTCAAGCAATGACCATGAGTGGCGACGGATCATATTTGGCAATATCTGCACCCAATGCCGTAAATATAAATACCAGTTTTGGTGCAGTCGCAATTTATAATAATACCTATACTGGTGGAATTTATACGTTAACTCAAGTATTAACCAATTTGATACCAAACGGTAAAATGTATTTTGGTATGGCTTTGGATATTAATACTTTGTCAAATGCATTGGTAGTAACTGCAATGGGTACAAATACTACTGTAATTACTATATTTGATAATCTTACTACTTTTGATTTTAATTCAACGCGATTTATTGAATCTGAGGACTATTCAGGAACTGCTTATCTTTATAATAGAAAAAATAAAAATTTTAAATTTAGCCAAGAAATAAATGAATTTGCGGAATCTGTTTCATCATTGACCAATTTTGGCACATCAGTGGCTATTGATAACGATATAATATTAGTTGGTGCGCCTGCGGTGTCTAATCAAAATACTGGCAGTGTTTATAAATTTTCTAAAATTGACAAATCTATTGATGGTTGGAAAACTGATCGAATACAAGATGATCTTTTATTACCCAACTCCGTAAAACAAATACGGTTAATTGATACTGTGTCAGATGAGATTATAAATTATTTTGATTTTGTAGACCCGTTAAAAGGAAAAATATTGGGAGTTGCTGAGGAAGAGTTAACATATATAACATCAGCCGACCCCGCAATTTATAGCCTGGGTGGCGAGGGAGTTAATGTAAACCCCAACACCAGTTGGATTGATCAGCAGATAGGAAAATTATGGTGGGATGTGAGCACCGCCAAATTTATCTGGTACGAGCAGGGAGAATTGGAATATCGAAAGAATAACTGGGGAAAATTATTTCCTGGAGCCAGTATTGACGTATACGAATGGGTTGGATCATCGTTATTGCCCAGTGAATGGAGTGCTATTGCAGATACACCTAGTGGCATGACTCAGGGTATTAGCGGGCAACCTAAATATGTTGATAACAGTGCAATATCAATAAAACAAGTGTATGATAATGTTGTTGGAAGTTTAAGCAATATATATTATTATTGGGTAAAGAATAAAGTAACAGTGCCTGATGTAAAAAATAGAAAAATAAGTGCGTTTTCTGTAGCCAGTTATATTGCTAACCCCACATCTTCAGGAATACAGCATGTTGCATTTATTTCAACTAGTTCTTTAATAATAGCTAATGCTTCTGTAAAACTTCGGTCGGATGAGATTAGTTTAAATTTTACAATTGATAATTCAAATAATAAAACATTAAACCATGTAGAGTGGCAATTGGTCAAAGAGGGATTAGGTAAAATTCCTCCAATAATTGAAAAGAAACTATTTGATAGCCTTATTGGTAATGATAGTTTGGGAAATACAGTGCCTGACCCCAAATTATCTAATAGGGCAAAATTTGGAATAGATATTCGGCCACAACAGACCCTATTTGATGATAGATCAAAAGCCTTACGAAACATTGTAGACTTTGCTAATAGTGTATTGATCAAAAATCAGACTACTGGAAATCGAAGTTTTCAACGTCTATCAGATCAAGAATTGCCGCCCCAGCCTACTACATCGTCTTGGGTAGTAGTTGAGGACTCCACTGCGTTGATAGAAATCACTGATTTGCAGATAACCACTGCGACTGTAATTTCAGATTCTAATGGAAACGGTGGGTGGGCCGTCTATCAAAATAGCAACGGAATTTGGAATAAAATTAGGACCCAAAGTTACAATACACTTCTATATTGGAGATATGTTGATTGGGCTAGTGACGATTTCGAAATTTATAAAAAATTGTCACATATTATAGATACTGTTTATCAATTAAATCAACTGACTGTGCTGGGTGGACAATATGTAAAAATAAAAAATCGAGGTGACGGTAATTATATTATAGTCACACCCGCAGCATCAGGCACCGTTGGCACATTTAATGCTAATTATAATGTTATCTATGTACAAAACGGAACTATTCAATTAAACAATAATTTATGGGATCTGTCCTACGGATGGGATAACTCACAAGCCTATAGTCAATCATTGTTTGATCAAACTCCTAATATTGAAATTTCTAATATTTTGCATGCATTAAAAAATGATTTGTTTATTAACGAATTATCAGAAAATTGGAATTTATTAGTTTTTAAAGCAGTGAAATATGTGTTCTCAGAACAAAAATTTGTCAACTGGGCGTTTAAAACATCATTAATTGATGTGGTAAATTATGCAGGAACTCTAACTCAGCCTCCTGTATATAAATTACAGGATGCTGCGTATTATGAAAATTTTGTAAATGAAGTCAAACCTTACCATACTAAAGTACGTCAATTTACCACAGAATTTGAAAATTTTGAAGCACCTAATACCACAATAACCGATTTTGATTATCCAGTTATATTCAATTCAACGTCTCAACAATATGTCTTTGCACCAATACCTTTGAGTAATTTTACTTTTCCAGAATGTTATAATACATCTTCTGGGATAGTTACTACTGCTAGTTATACAGCTGACATAAAATTGATTACTGTGCCTTGGCGAGAAACAAGTTCTAGAATATTATTTGACAGAATTAGTGCCCGAGATCAACTTGGCAATTTGACTGTGGTTGATAATTTTTTAGGAAAACCAGGCGAGACATTGTTCCAATTGAGTTGGCTAGCTCAAGCTGATAAATCAAAAATTCAAGTGCAGATAAATGGTGTGTTAGTTTTTAATTCAATGTATACTATAACATATACTACTGAGCGTTATCAGAGTTATAATAAAAAATATAGCTATCTTAAATTATTAAAATTAGAAACCACTCAGCCTTTTAATTTGACAGTCATTTATCAAAAAAGCACTGAATTGATGTCAGCAGCTGAGAGAATACAGAATTTTTATGCTCCATCTGACGCCATGCCGGGTAACGACCTTGGCCAATTAATGTCAGGAGTAGTGGACCCTAGAAAAATTATTGGCGGACAATATGAGGGTACTGGTTTTTCAAATGTTAATTCTGGACAGTTGGCGGACACTATACTCAATCCTAGTACATCAGACTACCCTTCTTGGGGGGGCGGCCGACTAATAAATGCACTGGGTATTGACAACACTGACAATATAATCGACGGATCATTTGGATTTGTATCCACTGCAACAGGACAATCATTAGAGGAGTTCGTGCCGGGTCTTTCAGTTGATTCTTTGGCGATAGATGTTTACACTAAATCTGCATATCAGACACCAACAATTTTCAACGGTAGTAACCGAGTATATAGTTCTACGTTGACACAAACATTTAACCTGTCAGTCATGCCACCCACAGTTGCTAGTATTGTAGTAACAATAAACAATAATCTATTGACATACGTTACATCTACAACCTTTACGACTTCAACTCAATTTAATATTAATTGGACTAAAAAAACATTGACAGTACCGCCACAAAAAACTGGTGGCATATTGGGGTATTCAATAATAGGGGTGGGCGATGCAGATTATTCTGGGTTAGGCATTATAGATACCCAATCTTTTCCAGTAATAGTTACAACAACAGTTGGTGCTACCACAATAATTGGTATGGTTAACTATAATGAAGTTGGCGGGGCATATGTGACTGTTGACGGATTACCAATTAGTAACACAGTTTACCCTAATGTGCCAGGACAACCTATATTTTATTCATTAAATACGGCTAGTATTAGGGATTCTAGGGTATCGGTTTTGGTGTATAATTTACCTACTGGGTCACATTTAATTCAATCTTGGTTTTTTAATTCTACCAATCCAAAATTTAATAAATTGACTGAGCAAGTGTATTCTACCGGTAGTGCTCAATTGGGAACTTATAATCAAAATGGTTATGCCAATAGTATAAGTTTAACAAATATGCCTGCCAATTTAGGACCGTTTAGTTCTCAAATTATTCTTGAGTTAATTCCAAATCAAGGCAACCCTATAAGACTGCGTCCGCCGTATGTTACGTATTACACAGTAACTACGACAAACGTTGCATTAGCCAGTTATCCAATTGTATCGTCAACCTCGTCATTTGCTGTTACTGGAAATGCTTCAAATATTCAAGTATATCTAAATGGGCTACCGTTGAGTTATACATTAGACTATACAATTTCTAATAATTCAGTGACATTAACTAGTCAACCTGCATCATCTGGCAATACGCCTGTTGTTGGTAGTAAAGTGGCGATAGAAACATTTTATTATAATAATATTTCTAATGCGGTATCAAATACTAATGGTATAGTGCCATATGATTATGATTTTATGGTCACTACTGACGGTAGTTCGCTATTACTAACACCAAATTATAGTTATTTGACTTCTGCTACTTTAAAAATAACTACATTTGCAATACAGGATAGTTTAGGAATGGTGTCACAACGTTTTGTGGGAAGTCCTCTTCGAACATATAAACTAAGTTATCCGGTGCTGAACTCAAACTATTTGTGGGTGGAAGCAGACACTACTTCTACTGGATTAATATCGTTAGTAAACAATATCGATTATCAAATGTTGGGCGATAATTTAACAGTACTAATTAGTGATGCAATTAACCTAACGAATGAGGACACGGTGTTTATAATGAGTTTTGCCGACCCCAGCAGATCGGCAAAAACGTTAGGTTATCGAATTTCTAAGGACTTTCTAGGAAAAACCTCATTTACTAGATTGTCCAACGACGACTCCACGTATCTAACATCCCCGCTAACTCCCGCCAGTAACTCAATTTATGTTGCTGATGGAAGTATATTAAGTCAGCCAGATTCTGATAGGAATATACCGGGAGTTGTATTGATTGCGGGGGAACGGATTGAATTCTTTAAAAATATTGATAATGTTTTGAGTCAATTACGCAGGGCCACTGGTGGAACTGCACCAGCAGCGCATTTGGATATAGGCACTATTGTTCTAGATCAGGGTGCTAATCAAACTATTAATGTGTTGCCAGCTACACCATATTCAGATACCGTACTAGTACAGAATACTTTTACTAGTGCAGCTTTGGAAAACACATACATAATAAGTACCACTACAGTGTATAATTGGGTTAATCCAAAAACATCTGCTACCATACAATGTGACGGTATAAAATTAATGACTACCAAATCCACGTTGCCAAATGACTCATACATTGGAACAGAAATATATCAGGCAAGATCGTATCATCGGCCAGCATTGATGCAAAAGATCAAATTGAAGTATACTATGGCGGAAGATTGCTGAAAAAAGATCAATCTTTTTATCACGACACTACAGTGTCTTATGATGGCATATTACAAACTCAAATTAAAGGGGTTGTACCAACTGCATTATCATTATCAACTGCAACCATTTACTTGGGTGATGCATATATCTGTCAAGATACAAATGAGATTTGGGTATGTACTGATAATAATCAATACAATATTCAGGCAGTTCCGTCATTTGTATATTCTGGAATGAAAAGATTGTTGCCTGATTTTTTAATCAACACAGGCACTCAGCAACTAATTTTAAATACTGCAACAGTTAAAATTAGTACAGGCACACAACTAACAATAGTCAAACGTCAAGTTGGCTCCTCTTGGAATGATGTTATATCAATTAATGCTAGTACATCGTTATTGGACAGCACTAGTACAGTTGCTAATTTCTTAAAATCAGGACCCGCAGTATTACCTTCGCATTATTTTTATGGATCAAATTCTACCGAAGTTAAATCACGGGGCGGTTTAATATAATATAAATATTACTATGGAAAAATCAAATATGACTAATAAATCTCATGAAGCCCCTAATGAAAATTGTACTATAGCAGTTCGGGGGCATATTAAAATTTATGATCCAATATCTAAGGAAGTATTTCGAGATCAGCCTAATGCTATTAATTACGAAAATTTTAGCATAGCAATGGCACAAAGTTTATCCAATCAAGGTATTGGCATGATTGAAGGTATGGCGTTTGGTAACGGGGGTTCTAGAGTTGATGCTACTGGCATTATAACATATCTTACTCCTAATGTAATTGGTACTACTTCTGGTTTATACAATAAAACTTATTATAAAGTGGTTGATGCTTATGGCATTGCAGGTACTAATAGTGCCAATTTGGATCCTGCTAGGAATTTCATGCAATATCGTCATTTACCAGGAGTGCCATACAGCGATATTTTGGTCAGTTGTTTATTAGATTTTGGAGAACCAAGCGGACAGCAGGCATTTGATAGTACTGTAAACAGTGATGGAACGTTTGTGTTTGATGAAATTGGTATTAGAGCATACGGTCCAGACGGCACTGGTACTGGCCCGTATTTAACTCATGTGATTTTTCATCCTATTCAAAAATCTCTAAATCGATTATTACAAATTGATTATACTATTCGAGTACAAAGTTTGACTGGGGGATTTTAAATGTCTTTTGCAATAACGTATAATGATGGTACGCCAATATTGATAGTGGCCGACGGAACTGTTGATACTTCTAAAAGTGTGGCGTTTGTTGGACGAAATTTTAAGGGATACGGGATTTACCAAAATCAAAATTTAGTGACTTTATTGACAAATTCATCTAGTCCAAATCACAGCAGACCAATAAATCCGTTAACAGGCCAGTTGTGGTACGATTCTACTAACAGGCGACTCAATGTATACGATCCTAACTATAGGTCTAATAATGGATGGCAGCATGCAGGTGCTGCTACTGTATCCTCTGAGTTCCCTGGTGGCGTTGCTGTTGGGGATTTTTGGTATGACACTGTCCAAAATCAATTGAATGTTTATACATTTAATAATTTTGTAACAATACCCACGTATCCTAGATCATCCCCCAGTGGTTGGATATTACCTAATTTAAACACGCCAATATTAGATAACACTACTCCAACACCACGATCACAGCCAGTTGTATTACTTGAAAATAATGGTAGTGTAGTTGGCGTGTTAAGTAACAGTACTTTTGTTGCCAGTGCTAATGACAGTGCGAATACATTTCCATTAGCTGGCTCCGCAGCTTATTCTATAGTAAAAGGTTTAAATATTATTGGGTCTATACAGGCCACTAACGGTTTTATTGTAAACCCAGCACCTCTGACATCGGCATCGACTGGTACAATTGGGCAAATAGCAGTTGATTCAAGTTATATCTACGTTTGCACAGCTATTAATACCTGGAAAAGAACTTCAACTTTATCAACATTCTAATTATGCCATACATATTAAATTTAACTACTGGAAGTCAATTAATTTCGGTTGCAGACGGGACTGTAGATAACAGCACTGGTCTTACATTTCTTGGAAAAAACTTTTCTGGATATGGACAGCCTTTTGAAGAAAATTTTATAAAATTATTAGAAAATTTTTCATCTCCAGGAACGAGTAATGTTCCCATTCTCCCAGTATTATCAAACCCTCTGCAAGGGCAATTATGGTTTAATAGCACTAGTAGACAGCTTTATATAAGTTATGATGGTAATCAATTTAAGGGTATTGGTAGCATTACCGTTGGATCAACATCAACAGTGTCAAACCCTGCAGATGGTGATATGTTTTGGGACAATGGTATTCTTTATGGATATCAAGCATCTGCAGGTAACTATGTTAATATTGGCCCCACTAACGGTAGCCAGTTTAGTTCTTGGATTTATGGTAGGATTTTTGCGGCTAACGGTATTACTCAAAATTCAGTAATTATTGGTAAAGTTGGAAATTCTCCAGTGGTTTCTTTTTCAAATCAATCCACATACGCCCCACAAAATCTTAATTTAATTAGCGGGAACAGCTTAAATACCTTTACAGTTATCAAGCAAGGTATCACATTACCCAATGCTGATGCAAGCACCGGAGTATCTTCGGTAACTACTACTTCGGGTTATTTGCTTTGGGGAACCGCAGCTGACGCAATCAATGCTAGAAATGTTTCAGTAAAATCACAATCAAATATTTCATCTAATTTTTATGTACCATTGTCAAATGTCACTAACGGTAGCGTTTCTTTAGTAACTACATCTTCTTTTTATTACAATGCCGGGGTATTAAATGCCACTGCTTCGTCAGCATATTATGCCGATTTAGCCGAACGATATGAAGCAGATGCTGAATATGATGAAGGCACTGTATTGATCATTGGCGGCGACAAAGAAGTCACTGTTACTGATCAATTTGGTGATACACGAGTAGTGGGTGTAGTAAGTAAAAATCCAGCTTATTTGATGAATAAAGACGCCGGATCTGATAAAACTCACCCTGCAATTGCCCTAAAAGGTCGAGTTCCTTGCAAGGTTCAGGGGCATGTTAGAAAAGGTGACTTGATTGTTACTAGTAGTACACCTGGATATGGATGTGCTGCATTTTACAATGTATTTGCTGGAACAGTCATAGGAAAAGCCCTGGGGTCGCAGTCCGAGGGCTTTGGTATTATTGAAATACTGGTAGTTTAAACAGCCATTGGTGCTACAATAGCCTCGTGGTGTTGATAATCCACTAACTCAACATCATCCATTTCAAAATCAGTAATTGACTGTATAGATGGATTTAACTGCAATGTGGGTAATAAAAATGGTTTTCGGGTCAACTGTTGTTTGACTTGATCGAAATGATTGTGGTAGATATGCGCATCGCCAAAACTAATAATCAAATCACCTATTTCTAAATTACACACTTGTGCAATCATGTGCGTAAACAATGCGTATGAAGCAATATTAAATGGGACACCTAAGAAAAAATCTGCAGATCTTTGATACATATGGCAACTCAATCTACCATTGCTAACATAAAACTGACTCATTATGTGGCAAGGCGGCAACGCCATTAAATCTAATTCTCCAGGATTCCATGCTGAAATAATATGTCTGCGGCCATATGGATCATCTTTGATACCTGAAATTAATTCCAGTAACTGATCATAATTTTGAAGAATAACCTTATTGATACGAATTAGTGGTTTTCGCCACCTACGCCATTGAACCCCGTAAATTCTACCTAGATCACCGGCACTTCTTTTAAGTTTTCGATTGACCCAATAAGTAGCCTGTGCATTATCAGTCCATATTGTGGATTTATCGCTAGCTCTATTACCATGAAGGATTTCTTTTAGACGTAACTCATCCCCACTGCCCTCAATGAACCATAGTAGTTCACTAACAACTGAACGCCAAGCTAATTTTTTTGTAGTTACAGCGGGAAAACCTTCTGATAGATCAAATCGAAGCTGAAGTCCAAAAATACTTCTAGTACCTACGCCTGTTCGATCTGGTCTATCATCGCCGTTTTCCAAGATGTTTTTAAGAGCATCTAGATAAACTAATTCAGGATGCATCATTTGGCGTCCGTTACAACTTCTTTAATTTTGCGACTTTTTGGTGGATCAATTGCGTCCGCTTCTTTTCTAAGAAGTTGTGCTTCCTTGAAAAGTTTATCCGCCTTTGATCTCATTTGTGTAGGACTCAATTCTTCGGTGATTGACACAGGTTCTGCTGTAACAGTTTCAGACGATAAAACTTCCTCGCCGGAATTTACACTAGAACTAGTAGTTTTTGTCGGATCATCTTTGACAGCAGGCCTTTTGTTAGGCCTGCTGCCATCAGTAACCGCCAGCTCATCGACTGTAATACCTTTTTGTTTAGCAATAAGATCATTAAGTTCGTTGAGAGCAATTGATGCATTTGATGATGGTGTCATAATTACACCTGTGGTTGGTACTTTTTTAAGATGCCCGCCCAGATGCAATGCTTCCAGCATAGTTCGTCCATCAGGAAATTTTCGAACCGATAATACATCGGCCAATTCATTTGCTTCTTGACCGGCAGACTCTTGAACCAATGACATTAATGAATCGTGCCAAGAATCATTCATATTTCCAGTGCCTACAACTAATGCACTTTTTGAATCTCCAGGCAAGGTTCTATAAACAACAACAATCTTTGCGTTGTTGTTTTTCATTTTTCCTATATGTTTCATATTATGACCTTATTATTGACCAGTAGCGGAATCAACTTGCGGGGCAATTGCGGTTAAAAATGTGTTAAGACGATCAAAAACTTGACCAACTGAGCTGACCTCGGAGGCGCCAAATGCCCCGCGACGTACTGCTAAATCGATCACTGCACGGAGATTTTGCAAATCTTGGATGCTGAGTTGAGGAGCGGCAGGCTGTGTAGTATCTTCTACAGATTGTTGAGTTTCTTCGTTCATTTTTTTTCCTTTATATGTTATGTAAATGAGGACATCCTAAAATTAACATAGTAATTTCGGAAGGATCTTCCATTCCAATTTCAAATGTTTCAACTAAATTCTTATTTTGAAAGTTGATATCGTAGGCTTTTTTAATTGCATACCTACTATTTAAGTTATAGTTAATCCACTGAGTTAATAATTTGATATCAGATGATTTTACCTTAATTTTTGAAAAATGATCAGGGATAAACCCTAATTTTCTTAAATTTAGTATCCCCAATGGATTAGCTTGACCGCGATTCAATGCCACAATTAATCAGCCAATAATGTAAAATAGGCAGTTTGTCCAAATGGAGCAACGATGGTATCATTACCGTGGATTACAAACAATGTATCACAGTAATCTTCGTCACCCCAGCTACCGTATGGATACCCATCTGTGAACATGATAAATTTCTTGGGATTGATATCATTGTCTTTCATAAATTTCCAATTGACCTCAAAATCAGTTCCACCACCTCCGTTAACTTCATAAGTCATAATTTCATCAGCGGTGTCGCCTGTAAATTTAGCATAATTATAAACTTGGGTATCAAAACACCAAAGATCTAATTTAAAATCCTTGTATTCGTCCATAATTCCTTTGACTTCACTAATAAATTCGCGAGCCTGCGTGTCAGAAATACTACCACTCATATCAATTGCAACAGACACGTCAATAGTTTCTTCATTCATCATGCCTGGCAGGATTGCGCCGCAATGCTGACTCTTACGATTGGGTCGACTAAAACTAAAATTGCTTTTAAAGATGCTTTGGATATTCATACGCAGAATTTGGCGCCAGTCCATTTTAGGTTCAGTGAAGTCGCTAATCAAACGTTTGATTCCTGATGGGATTTTGCCAGCACCTGCTGCTTGTGCAGCCGCTACCATTGCTTCTTTTATCTCATCGCGGATCTGTTTCTTTTCTTCGTCGGTGAGTTTAGGCCGCCCCTTACCATTGCCGTCAATTTCTTTTCCGTCTTGAGATCCGTTGCCCTCATCATCACCGTCCAAGTGATCATCAAGCAATTCACCCAGCGAGGCTATGTCAATTTTATCTGCTTTTTCGTAAATATCAGCATAGATTTCTTCGTAACTTTTACCACGATATTTGTCATTTTGATAAATTTGAATGATTGCCGGAATCTCACCAATTCGTTCGTCTTTCAAAATTTGATTAACTGCATAGTCGGCTGCAATATTTGAAAGTTGTGGATCTCTACCGTTACGGCGTCCCATGTGATCAAACACATTGTGTAAAATTTCGTGAGCAAAACCAAACTCGCATTGTGCAGGAGTGAGTTCGTTTACAAAGTCGTTGTTGTAATAAAAATTTCGACCGTCGGTGGCTAGTGTATTGCACCATTCAGTGGCATCAATCAATTTCATTCGAGTTGCCATGTTGCCAAAAAATGGATGCCGCAATAATAGTTTAACTCGAGTGGCAACTAATTTTTCCACAATCTTATTTTTTTGATCTGATGTGAACTGTCTTTGTTTGGACTGGTACAGTTTTTTGTTAGCTGTGGATGTTTTAGAAGACATAATTACCTCTAATTAAAATTATATTATACATTAAGTTATGAGTTCTGTCAATAAAAGAAAATATTTTCTTTTTATTCCATAGCCATAGTAATTAACTTACCGTATTTTTCATAAAACTGATCAAAGTTTTTCAACTTGGTAGTGTCAAACGGTAACTGATATGTAGTCATTGATACTTTCGCACCCATTACCACTAATTCAGTTGGAAAATTGTCCATCATAAATTTAAAGAAATGGTCTGCCATTTCGTCCCAATTCTTAACTTTCTGTTGATCGGCTGCCTGTAGTTCGTAACACAGACTAGTGGTCAAGGTATACATTGCAGAAATTTCTTTAATGTTACATTTTTCCACTTTGCCTGACAGGATGTCAGAGGGATTGGGCATTTGTTTAGCAACACGACGATGTGCCATAAACTTGATGGCCAATCCTTCTCCAATTGCTCCAGCAACCAAATCAGTCAACGTGCCTTCTGGCAGATCATCATCCATGAGCAGTTCGCTGACAAATGACCAAGAACGTGGCGTTGCAAATGCACGGCTGGAACTTTTTGGATCAAAATCGTAAAGATCCTGTTTGCAAAAACCAATGTAGCCAACCACTTGCTCATGAATGTGGTTAGTAGTAGCCCATTGTAACCAGTCGTCATAATCAGTTTTTAACTCAATATGAACAAATCGATTAGCTAGGGGGCTAGGCATCCGGTATGTAACACCTTTATCTGCTTCTCGATTGCCAGCAGCCACAATACTTACACCTTTAGGTAGAATGTATGTACCCACTCGACGATTCAAAACCAGCTGGAAAGCCGCTGCCTGCGTGGCAGGCGCTGCACTGTTTAATTCGTCCAGGAATAGGATAGCAGTAGATTCAGGATCAGTTGGCAGTTCTGCCGGAGGAGCCCAAGTCATTGTGTTTTCGGTACTGTTGTAATAAGGGATGCCCTTGATGTCAGTAGGTTCCCAAAGAGACAGGCGAACGTCGATCACTTCACGATCTGTTTCGTCCCCAATTTGTTTTACAATATCACTTTTGCCAATACCTGGAGGCCCCCACATGAACACGGGGCGTTTAATTTTGATACACTTACGAAGACTGCGTTTAGCGTCGTTAGGTGTAACAGTACGATTAGTGCTGGTTTGCTCTGCCATTTTAGTGCTTTCTAAAAGATTTACTGTAGGCACTGTGCACTACAGTATGTCTAAATTATACAGCAAAATCTATATATTGTCAAGTTTGCAACGAGCAGTATTGGCTTTAATTTCAGAATATCTGGCTATATTACCAGAAAATAGCACTAGTTGTACAGCCATGCGTTCGCTGAATACAAAAATTTCCTTATCAGTCACGTACCATGGACTATCAATATAATTATCCAACCAAATGATGACCTTGTTAGTGTACGCTATGGGTTCGTCAATGATTACCCGATGTCTTTTGACATGTTCTGAAACTCGATCAAATCCTTCATCAGTCAGTCTAAGGCCTCCTGATATTTTTACTCTAGGGTTGAGCCACCATTGTATTAAATAATGTTTGATGGAATCATCATCAGTAGGCAACTGGCATTGATTTGCCACATAACGTGTTAGTTCAACTTTCTGATTCATTGGTCATCTTTTCTCCAGTAACCAATTTGTAGACAGAAAAATCTGTAGAGCAAAAAATTTTATTGAGTTTTTCTGCAAGATTGAACGCATGACCTGGATTGCTAAAACTTATTTTTTTATATTTTGGTCCAACTTTTTGAGCTACAATGCTACTGGTTTTTAAATTGATAGGTTTATCTTGATAAAATACTGCCCAAATGGCATCTGCGTCCAATACCTGTTCAGTTTTGTATGTTTTTTTGTTAGTTATTTCTAATAACACAGTGGGTTTAGGCCTTGACATTGAGTACACGCTCCGTTAAGCATGTATTTATTCCAAGAATTAAAAAGTTCCACCTGTCATTTTAATTGTAATAGGATCAGATTTTGCAGTCTGTTGATCTAATTCGCCACTTAATCTAGTCATTACCACTGCAAGACTATTTTGTAAATCAGACACTTCTTTAATATCCATTGTTATCGTTTTTTGATTACTTTTAATAGCGATTCTAGCCTTGTCCAAAAAATTTTCTATGGGCAATGTGTTCAATTGTCGCATAACTGATTGGCCTTTTTTAATGCTTGTCTTGATTCTTCTTCAGTTTTCCACGGACCTTGAAAGGGATATCGTTCTAATGTGATTAGCTTGGGACAAAAACTTTTAACCCAACCTTTTCTAAATTTAATGATATAATGACCAGCGCAATGCTGACTTTTGCTTTTGGTGCGTTTTATGTATAGGGGCAGCTTCTTTTGAACGTTGTATAAAGGCTCAAAAGGTTTATTTTTGCACGGGTATCCATAGATATTGTAATTGGGAAAATCCTCTCGTTTATGATCTTTGATTGATTCTTCAAAAAATGCAATACCTACAGCAGCCTTGACTTCGGCTAAATTTTTAAAAGCAATCGATTTGCCATTGCACAATACCAGATAGCCCTTTTTAAATTTAGCCACACTGGCAATTTTACCAAAACTATCTTTAATCAGCCATTCTTTATCTGGAATTAAAATTTTTGCAGTTGAATTCATTCTTTAATATACCTTGCATTTAATGGGTCTACATAACTGTTAATTTGTTCATTAATTTTTTGCATGTCAAATTCTGCACAAAATTTCATTAATCTTACACCCACTTGTGATATATTCTTTTCCTCTATACTGGCAATTACTTGCTCAATTAAATCTTTAATATCTTGAGGCTGTGCTGATAAATCGCATAATACCACATTACGGTTGTAATCATCTAACACTCGATGCTCAACACCTTCGTGATCAGTCCAGCGCTGGAGCATCATGTTGTTCCAAGAATATCCTTTGCTTGCTCGATCTGCAAAGGCCTCTCGGAGACCAACTTTATTCTTTGTGCCTTTTTCACGCACACCTGGAAATGCACTAAACACATTGTCGCTAGTATCCCCCCGCATACATTTTTCAAACAGCAACCATTGTGGATCAGGTGCGGGCTTTTCTTTGTTAGTTTTTTTGTCAATCACACGTTTGCCTTTTTCATCAAAGTAGCCCTCATGCGTAGTCGTAATTTGCATTACACCGTTATATTGACGAACATTTGGCGAAATCAATTGTGCAAAATCTCCATCTGTGCTGATAATTATGTGATTGTCGGTGGGATGATTTTTAATAAAACCTGCAATTAAATCATCCGCTTCAAGTCTAGGATTTTGCAAAACTGTGCAGTTTGTTTTATTGGTGATAAAGTCTTTAAACTGATCAAACGTTTCCCAAAATACTCGCTCTTCCTCTTGTTCACTAGGACTGGCCGCCGCTCGACCTTCAGCACGTTGTCGCTTATATGGAGCATAAAAATCCTTACGCCAGCTTCGGCCTTCAAGAAAAAATACAACATGATCACCTTTAAAATCTCGCCAAGCCTTACGAACACTGCCTAGCACAGTATTAATACTCATACCAATTTTATCTTCTAGACTGCCTCGAACCGCATATCGAGCTCTAAAAAAAGTATTTGCAGTATCTACCAATATATATGTCTTTGACATTATGAAACCTCAGTTTTGCCGTTACCTAGATTGTTAACATTCACATATCCTGACGATCGTCGGGACATGTCACT
>Ga0209188_1001085_pt1 | contig 23174 bp, 32 predicted proteins | sample C_130625_EF_Meta_FD_187307 | JGI IMG/M metagenome (GOLD analysis project Ga0209188, IMG submission 187307) | Freshwater microbial communities from Lake Croche, Canada to study carbon cycling - C_130625_EF_MetaG (SPAdes) (version 2) | ecosystem: Environmental > Aquatic > Freshwater > Lake... | reverse complement strand
GACATCGTTCCACCAGTAAGCGGAAGATAAGTCGATGCAGCTGCTGACGTTGAAAGATAGGCAGACATTCCGCTAATTGTCTGGTAGTTAGCAACTGCTGAAGCCGTTGACAAGAATGCCGACATTCCGGCTTGAGTTTGATAAGTCGATGCAGCTGCCGAAGTAGAAAGTTTGGCATTCAATGCATTCTGCAAATCCGTCTGACTGCTTAAAGTTCCGGTAATGCTACCCCAAGTTCCACCGCCCGAAGTAATCGTTGCCCAACCTGTGTCGTAGTTAGTGCCTGATAATTTTACTAATGCCTGCCCAGTCGTGCCACCAGCTGCGACACCCACGCCATTAGTTCCGTTTGTCCCCGCAGGCCCTTGACTTCCCGTTGCCCCCGCAGGCCCAGGGACACCCAAAGCCATCGTCAAAACACTAGGCGAAGTCGCAACAGTAGTAACCGATAAAGTGCTACCAGTCTCGGCCACCGAAACGACCAGAGACCCGAACGGTGAAGGAGAAATAGTAAGACTCATTAGGTGGTTACTTGGTCAATGATGTTTAAGCGCATAGTCTCCGAATAGAAGACTGCACCAGCGTTGATAAATTTAATGTCCCAACGAGCTGTACCTAAAGCCCATGATCCCGAGTCACCAGTATAGCGTACGACGAAAGACAAACCATTGACTGCCTTAGTAATCGTGCAAGGATACTCAGTGCCATCAGTCGTGATAATCGTTGAAGTAATAGTCACGCTCGTAATCGTCGCAGGGCCACCAGCATCAGGCGTATAGGTGCAAGTTCCGGCAAAGGAAGTACCGCGTTTAAATGTTACGGATGTGGTCGACATATTAGTTAATGATTACCGAGGATAAAAGCGTGCAAGGAATTTGCAACACGGTTTGAGGTGCTGACGATTCGGTGATTTGCACGGCTAGGTAAGTCTCTACCAATTCGTTGCCGTCGAGGAGTACCAGCGTACCAGGCGTATTGATAGCGAGCGTGCCTTTATAGCCTGTGGCATTGATAAGACCACCAGCTGCAATAGTAAGCCCGGTATTAGGCTCGTAGCGAATCGAGATAGTATAAGAGTAATCACTAATCTTATTAACGCTCACGGCTGGCTTGTTATTCACTGAGCCTGTTAGACCAATGGCGTTATAAATGTCTAAGGCTGATGCACCGAAGTTAATAGGCGCTGAAATAAAGTTATAGTCGGTGTTCGTTGCCGAGTATGTTAAAGTGAATGTGCCGTCAACAATACGCTCGTCGATTGCTAGGGCGTAGGTCACTGATCCGTCTAATCCGCTAGAAGCCCAAGCCGTCAAAGTGCTTAGTGTCGCAGTGCCTGTACCGACGCTCGTCCACGATGTCGCGTTAACTACGGACGATTGGCGAAGGTGGAATATTACAATCTCAGGGGAAGTACCTGAGCCGTCCTGAACGACTGAAATGACTGCGGTTGATAGTGGGAATAAAGCACCAGTGTTAGCGGTGAATGCGGTGCGGTCTCCAGTGCTATTAAACTCGATGGTATAGTTATCGCCTACTTTAGTTACGACCACGCCACCAGCAGAGGTGATACTTGCAAGGGCATTCAGCGCCGTTTGGAATGCAGCTGCGGTGATATTATAGGCTAACGCGGAAGTTGTGTTTGCTCCGTAAGTTACAGTGAAAGTCCCGGCAGTAGGCACGTCATCGATAGGGCCGAGCGAGACTTTAATGGTCGGGCTAGCAGGCCAAGTGATTAGTTGGTTCGTTCCATTGACCGTACGACGAAGGTATAACTCGATGGTCTTAGTGTCTCCGTAGAAGAAGTATGGATCAGTGATGACCGTATTGTTATTAAGACCATAATAAGCAGTGTTATTTGTCGGGTCTATAAAGAATTTGAGGGTCGGTAGTGCCATTGCTTCGAGTCTTTAATTATGCCAAAGTGTCAATTACATCGTTCTCATGTCAGGAGTAACAGTGTCGAGTTCCCAGCGTCCTTCTGATGGAACGTTATCTTTAATGTAAATTCTATAAGCACCTGAGTAAGTTCTGCCTATAAAAGTTTCACCAGCAAATCTCATTTTTAAATTAGATACTGTTTTGGTTTCGCCATAACCAGTTCCACTTGGAGCGGTATAACTCCAATTTATTGTTACTGATGGGCCATAAGCAGTTGCATTATATTCTGGGCTTAGTATCCAATCTGTCGTTGCTAAAGTGTAACTAAAAAGTACTTCGTAATATAGCGTTCCAACATCAGTAAAATTTAAATTCTTTTTATAGTTACCATAGTATTCAAATACACCAGTTGGTGACACATAAGAAGCCGAGGTAATTGTATTTCCACAGCTCGACGTAACAAACCCGAACATTTTATTATCTATGCCATTGGCATCATTAAAGTTAATGCTTTGAAACTCTCTTGATGTTGAACCAGCAGTATGCTTTACCGGATTGATTTCTATTACCGAGGCTAAGGTTAATAAATTTCTACCAAAACCAGATTCAGTGTTAGACTTATATGGTGTTAATTCAAATACAGTAGCGTGCGCTGAAGTTATATTATGCCAGAAATTCCAATAGTATTTTATACTGTTATTTATCACATGAGTATAATAAAAAGTAGAATCAGTATTTATGGTTTTACCCCTATATCCCATTACGTTAAACTGCACACCAGTATTATAATTACTACAATCCAAAGTCCATACGCGTACACCGTCAGCGTCTACCTGACTTCCGGGTGATCCTACTGTAGTGCCGTCCCAGTTATAGTTTAACTTGTAGACTAAGCCTTTAAAGGACACAGCATCTCCAATCGCATAATAAGGGCTTTTACCAGCAGACCATTCTTGAATGCCTGAAACATTTACAGGCCCTAATCCCCTTGTTCCATCATCGCCAAAAGTATTATAAGCACCACTTGGGAAAGGTGGATTTATATATTGTTCGGTAGGCATCGATTAAGCCCACCAGTAATAATTTACACCACTGCTAAACGAAGCCCGGCTAACGTGTACAGCCCCAATCAATGGACTACGGAAACTAGCAATGCTATAACTGTAACCTGTAGCTGCACTGCCCGATTTAGTCACAGACGCTAAGGCAAAGTAACCATAAGTTGTAGTGTCCGCAGGAATAGTAGCGTTATAGTAAATGATCGGATTATTCGGGAACGGCTGATTGGCTACGCGCTCAACGCGAAGGATGATGTAACCTGTGGCTGATAAAGTAATCGTAGGGCGGGGGAGTGCGTCGATGTATGTACCGCTTACTTTAGGGACGAGCTGATTGACTGTTCCTGGTACGATATAGACTTTGTCTGATCCAGCCGACTGAACAGTTAAAGGTATATCAGGGTAAAACTGAATCTGACTATCAATAGATAACGATACTGAATTACCAACATTATTAACACTATAACCAGCACCCGAATCTATGTAACTTTTCATTTAGATTTATTATTTGTAGCAGATTTATAAATGAGACTATGCCAGCCACCAGGTGCTACGCGTATAGAGATTTTTACTTTGTAAAGAATACCGTACTCTTCGTAACTAGCACCAGTAATTAAACAAGGTTCATGATGCCATGTGCTATCAGCTTTAAAAATACCTGTATAGATACTTAAATCTGCACCGGCTAAATTCTGGCAAGTCTTTCCAACCGCAGCTAAATACTGACTAACGATTGCACGATCAGAGGTATAAAGCGATGCAGCGATTTGAACGCATGGTCGCATAAAACTTTTAATACCTGTAAGTTTGAAATAATCTGCTGATGAAGTTGCTCCGTTAGTACCCTCAACGAAATCTTGTTTAGTAGAATCCCATCCCTTATCTTGAAGCCCAGGAGTTGGTGGATTATCACTGCGTTTAAATTCTGGATGTGTTTTAATTGGTTCTGATGCAGTCCCAATATCACCGACAACATTTAACTTAGTAGAGTTTCCATTCTCAATACCTACATACTCAGCTGTGACTGTGGCTAAATTATTGCCGTTAATTGTGTATGAAGCACGATGGCAATATAAACGCTTTTCACGCCCAGGGAATACATCACCGCGTTTAGGAGTCTTTGCAGGCGCTGAGGAAGCAGTGCAAGTGAATGTAGCACGTCCAGTAATAAGGCCATAACCGTCAAACTCTACGGAGTAATTTGGCTGAAGAGCAGGGTCTTTTGTATTAAGACTAGTAGCTCCGCCTGATCCGTTAAAAGTTCCTTTAGTTATTTGAGTAAATGCCATTTTTAAAAGTTATTTAGTGTTTTGTGCATACCATGCAGGACTATATAAAGCCGGTGTATCTGAAGTAAAGTTAGTATCACCGATTGGTTTAGAAACTCCTACGTCAGTTTGAGGTGCAGTATTTGATGCAATTTTATTTAATGCTTCTATCTGTGTTTGTAGTAATTCAATCTGTCTATCCATAACATTATTAACATCACCACCACCAAACGATCCGCCAATTTCACGCAGGCTTGAGACAGTTAATTTAACAGTTTCTTTTGCTGAAGCAGTTGTAGGTTTTTTAGATTCTAATCCTTGTTTCTTTGTTTCATTTGCAAGTTCAAGTTGTGCATTTATCAAAGTTTTTTCTGCATTTTTCTTATCTTGTTCAGTATAACCTTTTGCTCCTGAATCAACTTTTTGTGATATTTTTTCAAAATCTTTTTGTGAAATCTTTACATTGTTTTCTAAGTTCTTTAATAGTTCTGGACCTTGTAATTGCTCAAGACCGCTATTAGCTAATTGAATTTTTAAGTCTTCTATTTCTTGCACAGTAGAAACTCTTTTTTTTCTTTTTTCTTCTTCGGCTTTAATTGCAGCTGTCTTTTCTGCTTCAGCCTTTTTAACTGCTTCCGCTTTTTCTTTTTCAAGACGAATAGCAGTTTGTGCCATTTTGTTTTCTTCTTCTGACTGTTGTTGTAATTTCTGAAAGACAAAATCAAAAAACTTCTGATCTCTTGCCAATTTGTCCTCAGACATTGAACGATAGTTTTCTCTTTGTTCTTGAGTTAATTTTATAGTAGTTAAAAACTCTTCTACCAAGTTTCCACGATTGCTTGAAATCTCAGATTTAACGGCTTCTTTGTCATACATTCTTGATGCTTCTTGTTGCTTTGTAATCTTTGCATTATCTTCTGCACTTTTTGCAAATTTTTCACCTGGTGTTAAAGCACGACCGGCTGCAGCTGAAGCATTAGCCATTTCTAATATAGTGTTTTTAGCCTCAACAAGACTTTGTTTATACTCATCAATTTTACTTTTAACAAAATCAAAACCAACCCCAATCAATGCCATTGGCCCGGCTACACCTAAAGCCATTTTTGCAACATCACTACCAAAGTTTTGAATCTTCTTTTGAACGGTTTCGACGGCTCTTGATGCCTGGTCTTCAGCGCTGATAGTGAATGATAAATCGTCTGCCATAGTTATTTAGTGTCTGTTTGTTTAAGTTCTTCGTCCCTTAATTTTGCCAAATGGTCAATTAGGGCTTCATCGTCGGTAGTCAAAAGTTCTAACTTAGCACCTGCTTGAATGCCAAAAGCAGTAGACAACCATATACAAGTTGCTTCAGGCATATTAATTGCCTGCTCAAAACTTATACCGTTTTTGCAAAGGTTTGCGATTATACCAAGTTCCCACGGCAGGCCTGTTGATGATCCGCTAGAGTTCTTACTATTGTCGTAGAATTTAGGCCAAGTATCCTGAGTTGAGGTATATCTAATAAACTCTTTAAATGTTTTTTCACGTCTATCTATATCTAAAACAAGTAACAAATAAATCCAATAATCTCTGAGCAGTGTTTTATCTAAACTTTCACCGGCACAAATTTTTAGAGCGATGACTAAATCTTGAATCTTAATCTCTTTGTCTGACTCAAAGAATGGGCTTTGAATTGCCTGCAACCACAGACGATACTTTAAACAAAACGGCTTGAGAGACTTGCCGAGGATGCGTGTTCGCTTCGGTACAATACATGATGCTAAAAAGCGTAGGTCAGCCATGAGCCAATCCTACGCCTTATTTACCCGAAGTGAAGAGTGTTAATTAGAATGCTTCGTAATCGATAGCAGTAATCGATACGCGCATAAAACCATTGTTAGTCCCACGCTCTTCGATGTTCGTGATATGACCAGCGAAAACAATAGTGTTACCAGTGAAGGATAAATTGTCACCGATTACACCACTATAAGCTGATGGTACTAAGCCTTCGATTGAAAGATTCTGACGTTTATCGGACATACGAACACCGACTACTTGTCCGTTTGCATCCATAGCCTCATCGGTTTTGGCGAACGAAGTCGAAACAGTGTAGGATTGAACGGTCAAAGATGTTACAGTGCCTGCGACACCATAGATAAATGCAGTTCCTTTAGTGACGACGGTTGATGGCATGGTAGTTTAATTATGCAGTAAAAGTCAAACGGCTGACAATACCAAGGTTACGTTATAATTTACCGAGGTCATGAAGGCACGATCACCTTGCCCAGTGTCGATTGAGGTCATCAAGGAGTCATAGGCCGTAGCGTCCCCACCGTTAGTAAAGCCTGCCTTAACGCTAGTTACGTTGTCCATTACAGACATTACAATCTGACACACATTGCGATGATTGGCTAGGGCTGATGCACCGTCGATAGAAGTGAATACCCCAATCTTAACCTGAGCAACATAGTTACCTGATCCGCGTGGGATGTCGTTCGGGAAGTTAAGGCTCTCGCACGATACTATAATTGATGGCAGTTCAAGCGTCGATGAAGACTGGCCTTTGTAGATTGTCATACCGGCTAACTCGGTGGCTTGCGATAAAGCGTAAGCACAAGCGTCTTCGGTAATGTTGAGTGGTGATTTAGTTCCCATTGTTATGATTTTTTGTTTTTAAATTTTTCGATAGCTGCGCGCTGGAAGTGTTGCATGCGTCTAGCCATTTTGCCAGTTCTAGCCTGTATTACTTTAAAATAGGTATTAGCCATATCTGCAACTTTGAATATATTGCCAATGTCATTTCTAATAATTATAGCAGAACGACCACCTGTTCCTTGTGTAATCTCAATGCCTACTTTTCCATGTCCGTTTGGATGACGTGAAATAAAAGACGGCAAATCTTTTAAACCAAAGTTTTTAGGCATACCGTTAATTCTTGCAGGGCCAATCTTACGAATAGCATCAAGCCAACCGGCTTTCATATAACCGACTCGTTGCTGGCGAAGTTTAATGTATGCTTTTAATTGAGCTGCATTGGCTAATGCTGGAATACTTTTACCACCACCATTTTTACGAATACGACCACGATACTTCTGACGTTGAGAATCATGCTCTTGTTTTATTTGTGCCTGTGTGCGATAAATAGTTAACTTAGTATTATGCGATAGTAACTGCTTGGCTTTATTATATGCTCTTCCAAAATTATTATCGTCGTATATCTTTTGAATAATACCAGGCTTCTTTGGACGTAGGCCATTCTTCCAATCTGCGAATTTACGACTACTTCCGCTAGGGCCAACCGCAGCTGATAGGGCTTTATTTTCGTAAGACACAACGGACAATATATCTTTCTCGACTGCCATATTACCCCACTTCTCAGCAGTCTTAGTATCACCTTTACCACCACCAGCACCATCCATAGGCGGAGTATAGACCATTGCTTCACGCGCAGTCAGGCATGATTCTTCTTTTAAAACATCCTCTACAATCTGACGAGTTTCTTTTTTGAAGTCACCAAACTTTCTTTGCAGTCCTTCTAGTAGATTGCGGTTGATAATTACATTTAAACCTTTAGGGTCGAATTGCATTATCGCTGATTAACATCACGGACAGTGAGTTGAATCCAAGCCGATCCAGTCTTATAAGTCGTGCCGGTGATTCGATAGACATTACTTTCCCATGTACAGGTTTTACCGATTGCGAAGTCTGTATTGCGTTTAGTAAGATTGCTAACTGTGGCAGGGATTTTAACAAGGGTACTAATCTGATCCATCAGTCCACCGCTTTCTAGCGATTGGGTTAAAGTAGCATCAGCCACCGAGCATTGATAGGTCGTTCCATTAATGATTACTGGCAGGCCAATCTCGTCTGCTATAGCCAAAGCATCGGCTAGAAACATGGCATTAAGGTTATCGTCCATATAAATTGCGTCCTGTGTCAATCTCTGGACGGGGTCGTAAAGGGGTCTAGCAAGCCCTCAGAGGCGTTTTGATGGCTTGTATGGGTAAAGTGTCAGGCAATAAAAAACCCCCACCGTTTCCAGTGAGGGCTTTTCTCGTCATTACGACTGCGGATTAGGCAGTGGTTAAGCGAGTGAGTGAAGTAGCGCGACCTTTAGCTGCACCGAAGAGCAGGGTAGCAGTTACGTTGTAGTAACCAGACTGTTCTTGACCCATGAGGATTTGAATTCCGAGACCAGTGTCAGCGTCAACGGCTGAAGCAGTTTCGAAGCCAGGAATTTCAGCCATAGGCAAACCAGAGGCTACTGCAATCGCGTCGCTTCCGCACATAAATCCTGCGAGTGACTCAGAATTAGTAGGAAGTGAAGACCACTGGAAGACAGAAGCACCACCGATAGAACCGATTTGGCCCGTAGTAATTACCTGTGCACCGAGAGCGTAAGCAGCGGCGATTTGAGCATCGGTTAAGAGATTGTTAGCGTAAGTTGGATTTACGATTAAAGCGCGAACATCAGAAGCCTTAGCTGCATCGAGTACGCCTTTAGCGGTTACGACTTCAGCATAAGATAAACCAGCACCAGTGTTAGCCGATGAGGAGTAATTAGCTGCAGTGATCAAAGCTGCGATTTCAGCCATGCAAGCTTCAGCGATAGCATTTGAAGCCGTTGGGGTGAATGCTGATACTAAATAATTAGCACCATATTGCTTGATGTCCAGAGGGCTGAAACGGCTCGAGACTTTGAAGTGCTTGAGGTTAACAGTTACGCCAGTTAAAGTAGCGTCATCTTGGGTGAGGTAGCCACCAGTTGAAAACTCGGTAGCAGTTGAAGTTCCGATTAAAGGAACGAAGACAGACTTACCGGCTTGTCCTTCGAGAGTGCTGAAAACACTGGAGAAAGATTTAAGCGCAGGGAGTTTGCCCTTGATGGAGTTGATAACCGACTCGGCCAAGATGGCTGGTGCGGAGGTAATGCTATTAGACATATTAGTTTATTGAGTAATTAGTGATTAGAGAAAATTAGATTGAACGAATAATTTCGTTCTTATGCTTTGCGAAGTAAGCCGATCGCTCTGCACCCATGTCCATAGCCAGGAACACTTCAAGGTGATTCACTGCTTTAACGGGCTCGTCAGATTTATCGCTAGGAGAAAGTTCTACAGGGTTAACACCGACTGAGGAAGCAATCTTTGCAGCTTCAACAGAAGCCGATACAGTTTGAGTTTGAAGTTCAGCAATCTTAGCGACGAGTTCAGCCTTTTCTTTGGCAAGTGCGTCACGTTCGATAACGAGGCTAGCATTTTGTTCGAGAGTTGCTTTGAAGTCAGAGGCTTCTTTGGCTACTGCGTTTTCTAAGTTAGCGCGTAGTTCGTCACGTTCAGCAGAAGCAGAAGTTAAGTCTGCCATAGCCTTGATGAGTTGTTCTTCGATTGTCATATATTTGCGTAATTGGTCAAATTACTCCTTGATCAGCGTACCAGGGATTACCCAAAGTTTGCAAATACCGTTAGGGTCAATATCTCCCTCAACAAGTCCGCAACCACGAGGGCCACGGTAGAATACGCAGTTTTGGCAAAGTAAGCCAGTGCTAGCAAAAGGAGACACGGCAGAGTAATGAGCGCCATCAGGACTGCTATCTTGTTTAAACATTCCAAAAGTTTGTTCGACATCATTATATCCATCAATCATTTCTCTTTGGCGAGGAGTCAATAAGGCTAAGACCTCGTCGGATACTTCGTCAGATTTCTTTGTAGTGCTGATAGCAGAAACTTTCTTAGCAGTCATTCCACCGTTATTTTTGGGAGTGCTTGCGTTTAATAATTCTGAAAGTGAATCGCTAAGACCTGTGAGAAGTCCCATCGTTGATGCAATCTTACCAGACATCGACTGACCTTTCATTGCGTCATCGGAAGCCATCTTGCGTTTAGTTTTAACTGATGCAACAAAGTCAGCATAGATTGCGTCTACTTCGCTTTGGAAATAATTGATTTGTTCTTGAGTAAGGCTTGTGCCTTCGATACCAGCAGCCTTGTAAGGCGTAGCCGAGGATTTAATCACAACGGCTTTAACGCCCATGTCAGCGTAGGCCTGAGACACATCGATTAAATTCATGTAAACACCGATTGAACCGACATCGGCTGAAGGGCTGGCGATTACGCGATCAGCAGACGAGCCAAGCCAGTAAGCAGCTGAACACATCATCCCATCGGTATAAGCGATTGTTGGCTTCGATGAGTTAGCAATTTTGCGAGCGACTTCCTCGACACCACCGACAACACCACCGGGCGAGTCGATATGGAAAACGATTGTCTGTACTTCTTGGTCAGCCAAGTATGCGTCGATTTGAGCAGAGACTAAATTTAAATCACTAGCACCTGTCATGCGCTCAAAAGGAGTTAAGCCTTTACCGATAGGGCCGACGATTGGCACGATTCCGTAAGAGCCGACCTTGTAGGGCTTTGGCATTTCACCGAAGACTTGAGCGATTAAATCTGTGAAGCCGAATTTCTCAGCGTCGACGGCATATTGCTTTGCGATTACTGGGTCGATGAGCATCGGGCTACGACCATTAAGTGCTTTGTTTATAAATCTCATTGTAAATTATAGAGGTTGTTCGTCTTCAGTAAAATCCTGATTAATTGTTTGTTGTTCTTCAGATGTAGCCATTGTAGCTTCGGCAGCTGTTGGCTTACCTTCACCTTTTTGCAACCAGTTGAATCCTGGCTTATAAAGTGTCCATAATGGAATACCTGCAACCTGTGCTAGGTCAGAAATATATTTCATATCTTCTGCTCGCTTCTGCATTTCTGTTCTGAAATCGAGCCCCCTCTGAGCGTAGAGCTCTGACATACTCAGCAAACCTAGCTCCACATCTGCACGGTCGTTCGCAGCTTCACGGCCTGCGTCAACGGTTACGCGCTTAGGCGTTGTCCAAGATACCTTGTTCCACTCGGGATCGTCGGGTAAATCACCGTTCGCAATTGCATCACCGATAATATAACCCCACGATGGAATGCAAAGTTGTTCAATGATTAAGTTCTGCCACTTTTGGAAAGTGCGGTCGGCCTTAGCAATATCGAGACGAAGACCAGGGCCTGTGTTGCCCGAAGAGTCAGTAACGAAGGAGTAAGGCAGAATGCCTCGGCTAATGTCCTGCTGAATTGCTTTGAGAAAGCCAGTAAATGTAGGCGATGGGCGATTGCTTTGCAGGCTTGTTAAATTTTCACCTATATCGAGTGCGAGAATCTTACCGCCCATTTGAGTAGCTAAATTACCAAGGCCTTGCGATGGCAAATAAGCACCTAGTTCGGTTGCCATATTGTCATCAATAACACCTTCCTTTTTATTCAATACTAAGGACACGTCGCTTGATGCCTTCACGCCAATCTTTTCTAAATTTAAAATTTCCATCTCGTCCTGGATGTCATTCCACGATGCAGCTAAGATTGGAACACCTCTTGCACCGCTAGCATATTCCATGTCTACAATCTGCATCATCGCAGTCGCTAAAACTTGTCGGGACGTGCCATCGGAGCGATAAACATTGAAGCCTGTTAATTCACCATAAGCACCGAAGAGCATACCGTCGTGCATTCCTGCTGGCTCTTTTTCGGGTGGCAATGGATTGCCTACGCGATGGGCTTCGACGAGTTGTATTTTAGGGTCTCCGCTTGCGTTGCGTACTTTGATTGCAAAAGAGTCACCGTCTCGAGCTGCGGATCGGAGTAAGATTGCTTGTGCTTGTGAGAAAGAGAAGCGATTTGTAATATCACATTTGCGAGACCAATCGTAGAAATACTGCTCGTAAAGTTTTGCGTTTTTGCAGTGAGACTGCGGACGGATTCCATCACCGATTGTATACTGCGTAAGATCTCCGAGAATCTGACGAACCATGCCGGAGTTACGATCACCCCAACGAGTGCGACGCATCATCTCGACGCGGTCACGAGGAGATAAATCTCTGCGTTGGTCTTGGGCTACTGGTGCGTAAAGTTGCGCGCGCGTAGTCGAATAGTTGGTCATATTCCAACCACCTACATTTGCTTTTTTAGCAGGTGTAGATTTTTTAACTTTAGGTGCGGTTGGCTTGCGTGGCATAAATCAATTAGAAATCCTGTCTTCGGAATGAACCGCGTAGTACCGTGTTTCGTTTTCCGTAGGTCTGAGGGTCTAAAATTGATAATGCATATAATGACTCAGCAAGCATATCTTTTGCGTTCATCGTGATTTGTTTTCCAAGCGATGTTCCAGAGTCGGAGTATGAAGTCGTTATTACTCCAGCAGTTATCAAAGAAATTGCTTTGGCTTTAATCGCCAAAAGTTCGTCTTCGTTCAAGCCAATGAATATGCCGGATGCCATTTAATTTGCGTATTTTGTCAAATTGAACGGATTACCTAGCCCCATGCCCCTATGACGATGTCCCAACAACGACAATAACAAGCGACTAGGTAACCCGCAGTGATTAGTTTGCTGGTGCTTCATCGGTTGTCAAATTTGTTTCAGTAGAATCTCTGCCCACAATACCCCAACGCACAGCTGCAAGCAGGGCTAAGAGTTCACAGTCCCAAGCATGGTTATCCTTTTTACCCTGTGGCATAATCCACATTGGCTTGCCTGTTCGTTTGTCCTTAACCCGAACCTCGGCATTTAACTGCTCGATGTATTCAGGCAAGGAGTCTGAAGCGTAGGTATGCAAGCGACGTGATCGGAGGCCGTGGAGCAAGTCTTTACCGGCTAAGTTACTCCAAACCACAAGCTCGCAACGGTTCTGTAAGCCTGGTACAAGGATGCGTTGCTTTTCCGAGTAGAATCTGCGGACAGTCACTCCGTTTTTATCGGTGCTTGCGAAGTCATCGTTTCCAGAACCACGCGCACACTTCCAGCCTCGCTTGGTAGATTCGCGGTAGACCTCTTGCGTGTTGTCACCTGAGTCGACGAACACCATTGCCTTATGGACACCGTGGAGTTTTGCAAATTCTTCGAGGCCCTGCCAAGTATCAATCCGAGCAAAAGCCTTAAGCCGTGAGTGTCCCATCTTTCCCCAGCGACGGACAATCACCCAGAAGTGACCACGCTGAACGTCAATTCCCATAGTACGGAATGGAATAGCACTTTTAGCGCCTTCATCCTCACGGTCTAACACTTTACCGCGTCCACTGATAACTGCTTCGCCTGCCCAGTCATCGTCGAGTTTATATTCACCGGCTTCGGGCGTGGTAATCATCGTGCCACCTTCTTCGCTCCAAGGAAGTGCGAGCCTCTTCTGCTTGAAGATACGACGAGGTTCTTCGTCTCCGTATGTGTCACTTACTTCTTTTGCCTTCAACATTAAGACACCGAGTTCACCCCACGACATCGTGGCGAGCGAGTTCCAATGCAATCCTATGTGTCCTTTTGTCGAAGCCGTTTTTGTAGCTACAAATTGTCCACCGGCATTTGCCTCCAATCTCACCGCATTATTGTCCGCTAATTTTTTAGAGCAGTGAACGCATTCGTAAGTCGTGCCTTCGGAAACTAATTTTAAATCCCACGATCCCGTTGCTTTGGCTTCCTCAGGAAAACGAATTTGCTCCCAGACCCACGGTTGCAAGAATGAGCAGTGAGGGCATTTGAAATTCCAGTCACGGCAGTCAGTGCCTTCGTGCAGGCTGTGAAATTCTGAGCCAGCGTTTCCGCCCTGCGACATAAAGATTCTTTTGCCGAGCCAGCCGAACGCAGTGACACGCGCTGAAAGTTCCGCTAAGTGTCCATTAGGTGCAAGCCAGCACTCGTCTGCGATTGTGTAGCGTAAAGACAAACGTTGAAGATTTGCCTCGTTCCAAATACCGCGCGAATAAATCATCATGCGGTCGAAGTCTGCAATGGATGACCTATCGCTATCACCTTCCGTCATTCGCTCCTGAACAGGCGGGCAGTGTTTCCACAAAGGCCGACAATAACGTAGCATGAAGTCTTTTGCCTCGGTGTCGTTAGCCTGGAGTATCATCATCGGGCCGGGAGCATTAGCGATGACGTGGCAGGAAAACAAACGAGCGAATAAAGACTTACCAGATTGAATTGAAGCCAGCACCGTCATCATTCGAGTTTCTGGGTCAGCTGCGATGCGTAGTGCTTCCGCTATCCACGGTGTGCGGTCTGATCGGAACGGCCCAGGGATTGGCGAGTCAGGGATTGCGTAGACATTACTTTCCAACCATTCAACGATGTCACCGCTATCCGATGGCTTTAGTGCGTCACGAGCAATCAACAATAGTTCTGATTTATTCATCGTCTAATTGTTTTTTTATTTCTCGTTTGTATGCGCGCTTTCGCTTGTCGTTAAATGGTCGGGTTGGCTTAGGCATTAATCGGCGAGGAAGTAATCGTAATGGTTTCTTAACTGACTTCTTTTTCATATACTGCTAATCTCACTGCGAGTCTTACGTACCCAAGCCTCTAAAACTTTAACCGACTTTGCAGGGTTTTCGGGGTTGCAACCTTCGGCACAATCGAGGGCTAATTTATCGAGCCTGATTAAAACATCGCTGACGATTTGAAGCATCGCCTCCCGAGCCTCCGTTGATTTGATAAAGTCTTTGGCGAGGATTGCACGACGCTCTTGTTCTTCCTCTAAATCTAACAAAGTTTTTAAGCTCTGATTGTAGGCCGTCTGGTACTTGCCCTGGTTCGGGTCTCGTTCCCTGATCGCATTCTCCCAAACTTCACCGGCTAAGTTAACTTTAATTCGGTGCAGTCTTATGCGTTCTGCAATCGAGCCATCGTCTAAAGTTTCAATTACAATCGGAGCGAGCCTGCGTCGTTCATCTTCTCGGGCCTGTCTCCAATCCAGTGCAGCTTGAATTGAGTCGGTCGGCATCCCATCCTTTTTTAAAATTGTTATGCGCGCAACCGATACGCCAAGTGCTGACGCTATCTGTCCGTGAGTGGGTTTTTCGCTTGCCATTTTAGCCGTTTGGTAAATGCTTAAATTTGGTCAAAATTATTTGCGTTTTTTCCCCGTGGTGGACAAGCCACGCCTGAGTTTTGGGCTTCGAAAGAGATTCCTTAGTAGGGTCTTTGCCTTCTCTGGCAACGGCTTGAGAGCGTTTCTATCCTTTGGCATAGGTCGCATACGCACTCGCGATAGGATGCCAGGGCTAACGAGCGATGCACGATGCAAAATCTTTTTAGCGCGCACTGATATTGCCTGCTTAGTCAGTCCCATCTGATTCGCCAATTCATTCTCGGTCAGGCAGTCAGGCATCTGCAATACAATCTTAACTAACTCCCAGTGGTGAACAACCGCGTCATCAGTCGATGAGCCAAGCATAGCCAGCACGTCGCGTATAATCTCCGATACTCGCTCGCCTGTCACCCAAGTCTCTTCAGTTATCTTATCTGCTTCTTTGCGTGGATCATGCGAACCAAAGTCTGCACTGTTCTCGTACACCGGGAATGAGTGACGAGGTAGCGCCATCTCACGATACGGCCCGCATCCAGCATCACGCATCTTCTTCTGCTCATCCTTGCTCAGTGAAAAGAAATACTTGTCATAGACTTTCTCTTCAGCCCTGCCTTCTCTCAGCTGATACGTCGGTCGTTGATGTTTATTCTTCGGCACTAACGCACACTCTATTGCGTACCATCATCTTGCAACAGTGTTAAGTTTATCCACTTCCCTAAGCCTGCATCGAACGAAATAAAGCCATAGCGTCTAAGCCTACGGATCATAGAGTCGTGTTTCTTTCTTTTTCCTTTAGGATTATAATATCTAAGAGTTAATATAAATTCTATAAGTTCCTCGGGTGTTAATTGGTAAGGTTGTTTCTTTAGCACAAATAGTAAGTTGTTCTTTTTATCTATGCTTTTCTTTTGTGCAGCTATAGTTGCTATTCGTTGTATTTGTGCAGACTTATCAGGATTTTTCTTATGGTAAGTTCTACGAGCATTTGCCCCGGCAAACTTTATTTTGTATTTCATTGGTTGGAATTTAGAGGTTCGAATAGCCCGAGTGTAGCGAAAGGGCGTAATGAGAACCCTTACCTTTATGGTAAGATGGATTGTCAGAAGGATTGTCAGAAGGATTGTCACCCATAGGAATTAAGGTATAATTTGGTCTAGTTGATAGTCTGGTATGCTATACGCTATCAGAACGCTTCCTTGACCCCTTAGCGTTGCTGGAATGGCCCACTGGCAAAGTACCTTGGGTGTTCTTTTGCTTAGCCTGTTCCTCGTGAGATAATGTACCGTCATCGTATTCCCACTTAATCTTACCCTCAATACGTGAATGTCTAACCATTATATCGCCTTTGAAGTCACCTTTGAAGTCTTTCATTCCTGCCCTACCCCTGCGTTTAGTTAAACTGAATTTAAATACAGGGTCTTCTCCTGGCTGACGAACAAGGACACCGACCTCACGGACATAGTTAACTAACTCGGATGCACCAGCCCCTGAGTATGCTAAATCGGCGATGGTCTGGCCTTCCTTATCATTGGCTGACTTAGGCTTGGTCGTATGGTGTATCGCTACGAGTATGCACCCAGTATCCTCAAGCACCCTAGCAACACCGTGACGCAGGAAGTCGGTCATCTGCTTCTGATCGGCTACTTCAATGCCGGCAAACGAAAGCAGTGGGTCGACGAGTATAACATCAGCTCGATGCAACTCAATCAGCGTGCGCATAGATTCTAGAAACTTATGGCCAACTGAATTAGTATCGCGATAGATAAAAAGGTTCTCATCTAAGTTTCTTTGATCGGGTGGATATAAATCCATACCGCCTGTAATGTCCTGATAGGCTTCGGCTACATCACCGAGGTCATTTTCCGCTTGTAGCATCACCACGCGTAATGGTCGCTTTGCCTTGATACCGAAAAATTCCTTGTGAGTGCATAAAGAAACTAAAAACTGCATAGCGAACGATGACTTGCCCACGCCTGACTGCGAGACCAGCAATAGTGACCCGCCCTTGCATAGCCAGCGATTACCGATGACCGTGTTCGGGTCTTCCTTACGTTCAAATGTTTTCATTGCCTCGATGTTCATTAGCATCGGCCCAACTTTCTTCTCGCGTTTGATTAGGCTCTTGAGCGTGCCTTCGTTGTAAGCGATTAAAGATTCAGGGTCGGCGTTCGGATCAGAGGCGAGTCGTTGGACGTGTTCGGCATTGATGGCGATTGTACGTAGAGCTGCGGTTCGTTTTATCTCATCGCTCCAAGCCTGGTTAAGTCGTGATTCTTTTACCTCGCTTGTAAGTTCATTAATGTAATGTGCCTGCACCGTTGAGTTGTTTGCTCGCAGTGCGTTGAGTACGACTAACTCGTCGGGGTGATTACCTTGCTCGTTTATTTGTTTAATGCAGAATGCAATCTCTTGGTGGATTGGTTCAAAGAAGTCGGCAGGCGATAGGTCTTTGATATCGAGACCATCACGGATCACAACGCCGAGCAGATAGCGTTCGGCATAAATTGCAGAGGGGAGTTTTAACATAGGGTTGTTGGGAGAGTCGTTAGTGTCGGCAGTTGGGTTGCCGTTCAAGATAATTATTTATCGTCGCGTTTCCAGTATATCGAGTTCGAGTAACGGAGTGGCTTCCATTGAGCGAAGTCCGGTAAGTAATGCAGTTTGGTTTTAATCAGGCCCGTGCAGGCGTATTGTATTTTCTCAACGCGGAATTGTAAGCTGTGTTTCTTAGCGTACGCGTCGACTGCGTCTTTACTTACTTGAAAGTGATTGGCTATCTCTTGGCGCGTAACCCATTTAGCGGGGAGTTTATTTTTACCTTTGGCTTGTGCTATGCCTTCGAGTGCCTGGTGCAAACGATTGGCGAGTTTGTTAATGTCGCGGTTCATTTCTTCGGTGACCAGATATTCAGATCAGACTGCCAGACCCAATTCTTTCCAACGCGATGTGCCAGCCATACTTTCCAATCGTTGCCGTCGATGTAGCCATAAGCAAAACCGTGACCGTGTCGGCTCGTCGCTAATCTCATCGAGCTATAAGCCATATCGTCGGTACGACAAAGGCAACCAGCGGAGTAAGCTGCACCGCCTCCGTGCTTCTGTAAATTAACTTGTTCAAGTCGGTGAATGTGTCCGCAAATAAAACCGCCACCAGTGTCCGCGTAATGTATGCCTTGCTGGATAACTGCGTTAGTGCCGTGAGCATAGCCATGACCGAAAGCCACAGGCCCGAGGCGATAGATTCCTTTCTTAGCGTGATAGGGTAGGATTACTTTTGCACCGGCTTTTCTCGCAGCTGAATTGATAGCGGTCTTAACGTCCTCGCAATAGTCGCGGACAAGTGCCGAGCCTGAGTTGCTGATCAGATGGTCTAAGCGTGCTTCGTGGTTTCCCCACAGGTACACTGTTGGATTAAACATATTTAGGAAGTCGATGCCACCTTGTATGTCTTGTTTAAGACTCTCGGCAGATTCCGCATCGTTACCGACTCCACGACGCAGTGATCGGAAGTCAAAGCAGTCTCCGAGGTGTACGCGCACGGTGGGCTTATAGTCTTTAATAAATTGGTGAACGGCTTGGAACGACTCCTCGTCGACCATATCACCGTGGTTATCGCCTACTGCGACGAAGCGTATTGGGTTGCTCATTTTTTTAGGGTTAAATTCATTTGAAGGATAATCGCGTCACGCATCTTCTTAGCCTTCTCGAAGTCCTTGGATAGTTTCCGCATGATAAACACATCGACGCGTTTGAGTCGGAAGTAATAATAATTACCACCTGGTTGCTTGTAGAGATACGAACGCTCTGGGTCGAAGCGATTGAATGTAGTCGCTGGTCGGTCTTTGTTTCCGATGCGAGTGTTCTTAGGACAGGACGCTAACCAGTAGGCTCTTTGTGCGCTGATCCCGAGTCGCTCCGCATAGTCTAATTGCTCGGCAGTCAGGAAAGGACGCTCCACGTCCGTAGTGTTATCGGTTATAAACTCCATTGCTTTGCGAGCATACGTCCTTCGTGCATAATTAACTGCCGTTGTTCGGTGTCAAAGTGGTACTCCTGATCGAAGCGTACGATGTCCCGAATTTCGCAAATACTATTAGCTTCCTCAGGGTTCGCAGCTGAAATACCGGAGGTTGAAATATAGACCGTACGCACCTTCCAGCCGAGAGGGATTAAAAGTTTCTGACAGACTATCAGCTCGTTCAAATAACGCCAGTCAGTGCAAACTACGGTATCAAGTGCCATACCATCATCGTCGTAGCCTTGTGCAACTGTTTGGGCCATTATCTCAGCGAACACAGAAGGCTTTAGGTCTCTGGCAAAAGTTCCGCAGGCCACGAGAAATCGTCGATTGGTGTCCTTGAATCGGTCATCGTGAAAGTCACCTTCTAAATCGAGGCAATCGAGAAAGACATTCGCAGAGTCCTTGAGCGAGTCCGCAAAGTTAATCTTCTCCGCGTTCTTTTCCGACCACTCCAGAATGCCGTCTCCGAGCGTGTCCTTGCCTGCTCTCGCGTATCCGCAGATTAAAACCAATGTCCGTTTGGGGAAGATACTCTCCAACGGATCAGTGTGCGCTGAATCGTCCACGTTAGAATGGAGAGTCAGGCTTCGTGAAGTCAGGTACTTGAGGTGCTTCGGCGTTAAGCGTTGGCTGACCATTGGAGTTACCTAAGATTGATTTGATTGATTTAAATTTATATTTGAATTGCGGTCTGCCGTTCCATTCACCATTCGGGGTGACTTCCAAATCTACTTCTGCGACACAGTTTGCGGCGGAATCTACTAGCTCGATAAATTGGCTAATGTGCATCTGCTCTGGAGCCTGGACGTACTTGTTAGTAAATTTTCCAACAAGCATAGCGACTTGTTTAGTGCCAAATTGTGTGGAGTAGTTTTTATTAAAGCAGAGTCCTTCGGCAGTCATGAAGAAGATTGAAACCGATGGGAATCCACCAGTGTTCAATTTATACTTCTCTGGCTTGGGCTTGCAGAGTCGTAGGACATAAACACCAGAGGTGTCGATAGTCGTAAGTGGTGGGCGATCAGAGGAGGATTGGGTCATAGTATGTTTGATGTATGTTAAAATTATGCGAAGGTAATTGGTGTGCCTGTGGTCGCTTTATTTTCCCAGTCGAGTGTCTGAATATTTATTCCATTATCGTAGCCGGGCCATTGATTAGCCTTAACGCATTCGGTGTAAGTCTTGATGCAGTTCTCGAGTTTGATAATGCCGTCAGTGGCGATGTTTGCACCTAGGTCATAAATTGCTCCCTGGTATGTTTCTTTCTCAACGACTACAAAGCGGAAACCCATAGGGCGAACCTTAGTATATTTCTCGAAAGTGCGTAGATATGTCGCAGCTTGTAGGTGATAGTTATATTGATACGCGGTGCGTAGAAAAGCCTTAGGGCTTGCGTCATCGGTTGTCTTTAAGTCGTAGAGCCAAACCCTGCCGTCTTTATCTTCGGCTACATAATCGATTGAAGATTTAATGGTGCAGTGTTCGTTTTCGATGCCAACGACAGTCATTTCAGTAGCGACTGGTTTGCTCACTCCGTATTTGTTAAGCAGGCCAGACATAGCATCACCAAGTTTCAGCGCGGTCTCGTATTCGTCAGCATCGCAGGCCTCTTCGTCTTCTTTTAAGTTATCAATAAAGAATTGGTGAATCTCTTTTCCTTCTTTGGTTCTGCGATCAGCGTCGGGCTTAGGTTTATACTTTTGAAAGAGTTCATTCTGTAAAACGCAGGCGTGTGTTAATTTGCCAATGCGTAAGGCTTTGCTCTCAGGGCGAACGGTATTAAGGTAAAGCTGATAATGTGCCGGTGATTTTAACAGTTCTTTCATGCCTGAATAGTTAAGGCATTGTAGAGCGTCGTATTGTACGCGTTTGATATCGAGGATAGGCATAGGTGTGTTAGTTAGTTGTGAGTAAAATGTGAATTATAGTTCGTGGTCGTCGTAAGGCTCTTCAACGGTATGCGATACTTCCCGAGCGTGTTCAAGTGCTAATTCTGCGTAGTGTTCTAATCGCTCTAGATTGTTGCGTGAGACGCGTAGGGCGAGGACGATGGAGTGAATGCGGTCGTGCAGTGGCTTTACATCGGCAATCTCTTCCAAACGTTCAGGCTCGATGCGGTTGGCTTCGATGAGAGCTGCGAGGATAGCGTTCTCAAGGTTGGCGTGGTCATTACGTGTGGTCTGCGTGTTATGGTTCAGTTCGCAGTCAGCCAGGTTGTCACGGATTAGGCGCAGTAAGCGTTCGATGTTTTCGTGTGTTGAGTTGCTCATGATGTTAAAAGTCGGCTTCGATAATCTTTTGCTTACCCCGAACATAAATTTTATAGTCGGAGCGTTCAAGGGTTGGTAAGTATTCTTTCTTCCACTTCTTAAGTTGACGGCTAAAGTCTGCTTTAGTCTCTTCGCGAATCTCAGGGAAGGCTTCCTGATCTAGCCAAAGCACCAGTACATATTCTTCGGTGCAATTGTAGAGCATTCTTAATGCGGCCTTAGGAATTGTTTCCATTGTTTCTTCTTTCGTTATAGAATTTATTAAGGTCTTCAAGTGCGCGTATCCATCGACCTTCATTACACTGAGACTCGACTCGCCAATAAAGCACCTGTTGTTCTAAGATTCGTTTCTCCTGCTCCAGGAGTGCAATTTTCTTCTCCAGCACATCAATCGCCAGAGCGTTGAATTTGTCAGTGAGTTCTTTACTCATTATCTTTCTTACGAGGGTTAAGTTCACGCCATTCCCAGATTGCCTTCTTCATTTCGGTAGTCGTGCCGTTGAGCATTAGGAAGGCTAGCCGATCACCGGCAATCTCGAGTGCTTTCATTCGAGCCTCGGCAGTCATCAGTTTGTTATGGTTGGTGATACCAGACACGAGTTCGTCTAAAGTTACCATCGGTACTTCTTTCATATTTTCTTTATCGGACATTGTTTGTACCAGGGATTGTGTGTTGTTTGTAGTTTAATGGTGCGACCGCAGCTTGAGGCATCGGAGTATTGCTTGCACGATTGCCGTCATCATCAAGGTCTACGGAGATACCGCAGGCCGTTTGTATGCTTTGTCTGCGAATGTATGTTAAAGCACCGCCGACTTGTTGAGCAGTTAAGTTCTCCGCCTTCACCATCAATTTGCCGAATGGGAACGATGTGCCTGAGGAGTGAAGGAAAGAAGTTTCGATGCCGACCTTGCCTTCGTCACTGACCAGCGTTTGGATCAGCGCGAGGTTGTGCTTATGTAGGACAGGCTTGCAGGCCTCGAGTAACGCGTCGAGCGAAACATAGCGTGCTTTGAAAGCAGGGTTAATTTTGTTGGCCTTAACATTCTCAAATTCCGCAAGGGCATTGATAAGGTCGGCAGTGGGTGTTGTTGGTTCTTTTGTTGGCATAGGTTTATTTGTTTGGGTTGAAAAGTTTATTTATTTCAGAGTCATCACTTATCAATTCTTTTGTAAATTGTAAGTTAGCACGAATAGTAGAGTTACAATTTGGATTATAATTTTCATCCGCATGCCAGATAAATCCATCAAGATAAAGTTTATGATTACTTGCAGTAATAAAATAAGCGTTATGTCGGCGTCTCATTATTTCAATATTTTCGCTATCAAATACTGCATCTACGCAAATAGTATTATCATGAAATGAACAGTAATAACAATCTACGGGCCAGAATCCAACTTGTTCGTCTGAATTAACCCGCAAAACTATCACACGCCCAATGTCTTCAAATAATTCTGGGTTTGTCATATAATTATTTGCTCAGCTTCTCAATCTCCTCGACTGAGTATTGTCCAATTTCGCCTTTGATACGGAGATTAAAATACTTCTTATCGTTCTTGATAGTTGGCTTGAGCAAACGAGCCACTGATCCATCGACGAGGACGATATATTGTGAGCCGGGAATTTGTTTAACGTAATCAATTCCGTCTTTAGGTAGTTTCTTTTCCATAATGTTATGAGAGTTTGTTTTTAATTGCGTAGTGGAGAATGAGGTACGCGTCGCTGGTCGCAAGTGTAATCCTTTTTTGTTCTGGAAATATTTTGACGGCTTCGTCTTTAAGTTTGTTCTTCCACTGCG
>Ga0209188_1001084_pt1 | contig 23211 bp, 24 predicted proteins | sample C_130625_EF_Meta_FD_187307 | JGI IMG/M metagenome (GOLD analysis project Ga0209188, IMG submission 187307) | Freshwater microbial communities from Lake Croche, Canada to study carbon cycling - C_130625_EF_MetaG (SPAdes) (version 2) | ecosystem: Environmental > Aquatic > Freshwater > Lake... | reverse complement strand
ATCAAAGTTGTTACAGAAATGGCTGGAACAAGAAGGCGAGACCGTCATCCTCTCTCGCGAACCCGGCGGCACCGACCTCGGAAAAGATCTACGTAAGATTCTTCTCGGACATGAAACCGGTGCAATCTCACCGCGTGCTGAAGCACTTCTCTATGCCGCAGATCGCGCCCACCATGTCTTCTCTGTAATACGTCCAGGTCTTGATGCCGGAGATGTCGTCATCACCGATCGCTACTTCGATTCATCTGCGGCATACCAAGGTGCAGGTCGCGTACTCAATCCATCGGAAGTCGCACGTATCTCGCGTTGGGCCACCGAATCCCTTTACCCAACTCTCACAATCCTCATCGACGTACCTGCAGAAATCGGACTCTCACGTCTGCAATCACGCGATCGCCTAGAAGCAGAACCCACCGAATTCCACGAGCGAGTACGCCAAGAGTTCCTACAAATCGCCATGATGGATCCAGAACGCTACTTCGTCGTCGACGGCACACAGTCAGTGGAGGAGATCCACACCCAAATCATCGCCCGCGTCGCCGAACTCCCCGCCCTCAAGCGCAACGCACAAGGCCCACATCAGAATAAATTCCTTAAGCCAATCCGTATCGCAACCAATGCAGTGACCAAAACAGTGACACGTGGAGCCAGGATAAATAAGCTGAGGACTCCAAATAGAAATAGTACTCAAAGCGAAAAGAGAAAAAATGACAACTAAACAAATAAATTCACAGTTTGGTGTTTTCTCAGTAGACCTAAGAGGCGATTTCTATGGAGCTTCATGGTGGGAAAAAATAGAAAATGGGAGCTACGAACCTGACACCATGAATTTTCTCAGGTCCTTTGTCGACCACGATACTGACTTTGTCGATGTCGGCGCAGCAAATGGAGCCATGTCTCTAATCTCAGCGCTCTTGGGCGCAAAGGTGCTTGCGTACGAGGCGGTTCCTGGAATTTATGAAGTAGCAAAGAAAAACATTGAAATTAATAATTTAGAGAATGTAATTGACTTGCGAAATGTGGCTATTTCAAATAGAGATGGAGTCATGACCTTGAGCAGTAGGAGTAATCCCAAAATTCTTAGCTCTATCACATTTAGTGGACTGCAAGACGCGGATACTGAGATTCAAGTAAAGAGTTTAGAGAACGCTATCGAAAGGTTTCATGCTCCAGGTAGAAACCTAGTTGTGAAAATTGACATTGAAGGCGCAGAATGGAAACTATTGAACGATCAATGCACTTTAGAGTCATTTAAAAAACATAAAGCAGTGGTGTTGCTTGCCATCCACCCTGGTTTTCATCGCCCGTTCAAAGTCCTACCACTTGGGGCCACCAAGATTAGCAAAACCTTATGGCACCTCCACAATGCAGTTGAATGCTTCCAAATCTTCAAAGTGATTCATTCTGATGCAAGAATTTTACGAACCAATTTTGATGTGGTGCGTTCAGCCAAAAGGGTTGTTGCTCTTATGTTCGGAGGATGCCACGAATTCATCTTGGACTTCCGTTGATGACCTCCGTATTCGACGACCTAGTCGGCCAAGAACACATCGTTGAAATCCTCCAAAAAGCAGTAGCAGCCTCTCGCGCAGGCGAGGAATCACAAGAAATGACCCATGCCTGGGTATTTACCGGCCCACCAGGATCAGGCAGATCATCTGCTGCAGTTGCATTCGCTCAAGCGCTGATCTGCTCTAACAATGGTTGCGGCACCTGTAGCGATTGCAATGCAGCTAAAACACATGGCCACCCTGATGTTGAAATTATCCGTACCGAAGGTTTATCAATTAAGGTAGAAGAGATACGAGAACTACTTACCCGCGTTGCATGGGCACCCTCAATGGGCGGTTGGCGGGTAGTTGTTATGGAGGATGCTGACAGACTTACAGAATCCGCAGCCAACGCACTTCTCAAGGCAATCGAAGAACCTGGAACAAGCACGGTCTGGCTACTTTGTGCACCAACACTGCACGATGTCTTGCCGACAATACGATCACGTTGCCGCCACCTACAACTGCGCACACCTTCCCTTGAAGCAGTCACCAGCGTTCTCATCAAACGCGACAAGATCGCACCCGGAATGGCGGACTTCGCCGCACGCGTTAGCCAAGGCCATATTGGCCGTGCAAAGTATTTAGCAACCAACGAAACTGTGCGCAGCAATCGCAAAACAATTATCCAACTTCCACTACAACTGGGTTCACTTGCCGCCGCCTTCCAGGCAGCACAAACACTGGTTGATCTTGCAACCCAAGATGCCAATGCATCATCTGATAAACGCGACGAAAAAGAAATTGAAAAACTCCAAGAAGCTTATGGAAAAGGTGCGACTGGTCGAGGCATGGCAACAGGTGGCGCTAAAGCAGTGAAAGAGTTAGAGAAAGAACAGAAGTCACGTTCTACCCGCATGGTCCGCGACTCAATCGATGGAGCACTACTAGATATTGCGACCTTCTATCGCGACGTCATGATGGTGCAATCTGGCAACACAGAGTCCATGATTAACACCGATATGAAAGAGCAGATAGAGCAATACGCAGCTACCCATCCCTCTCATTCAACAACCCTTAAAATCAACGCCATCATGGATGCACGCACCAACCTTGCGCATAACGCAGCACCATTGGTCACCTGCGAAGCGCTGATGTGCCAATTGGCCAAATGGTAAAGGATGCTACTGTGAGACAAGAAGTGACTTCTGAATTTGTCAAATTCATTGAAATAGAGAAATTAGAACTTCAAATTGTCGCTATAGTCGGAGGATCGTCAACCGACCCAGAGGTTGCCGTAATAAAGAATAAATACCCCAAAGCAGAGTTACATTACTTTAATCTAGCGAACCCTGAAAAAGACTTAAATTTTCACCGTTTAGATATTAATTTAGATATAGAAGTCTTTTTCGACGATGCAAAATTTGATTTGGTAGTCAGTTCGCAGGTCTTGGAACATGTCTGGAATCACTCAAATTACTTTAAGCTCGTCGCGGGCATCGCGCGCCCCGGGGGGCTTATTTGGGTTAATTGCCCGAAATCAAATTTGGTTCATGGGTCTCCCCACTATTACTCGGCAGGTTTTGCAGCAGAATATTTAGCTAACAATCTCGGGAACCTGGATTGCAATATATTGAGAATAGGCGAGATTGGGAATAAGAGATACTACATGGCCGTTCATCTCGCTAGATATTGGCAGTCACCAGAAGAGAATAAACACCCAATTCTGCACTATAACTTCCAGCCAGGTAGCAAGCTCGGAGTTCTCAGGAAATTTATCAAGGATCTCCCGGTTCGCCTCTATCTAAGCACGATTCCTCGGAGAGATTCAAAAAGTAAAGATTTCGCTACAGAAGCCTATGTTGGAGCCCAAAAGCAGGTCTAGTCATCAGTTTTTGGTAAATAGCATGGCTTTGGATAGTGCAGAATTTCCCCATGCGCCTAGATCACATTTCATACGTTACATCTCATAGTCAGTTAGCAGATACCGTTCAGCGATTAGGCTCCCGATTGGGCAGTACCTTTGTAGACGGTGGAATTCACCCTCGATTCGGAACTCGCAATTTTACTGCGGCACTTAGAAATGGCACTTACCTCGAAGTTGTCTGCCCTCTTGATCATCCTGCTACTGAGTCAACTCCGTGGGGAAAGGCTGTTTCACAGAAGGCAAACGAAGGTGGAGGTTGGTTCACTTGGGTGTTTAGCACTCCCAACATTGCGCCAATTTCATCAAAATTTGGACGAGAAGCCATCGAAGGCCATCGAACACGGCCTAACGGATCTGATTTAAAGTGGCTACAAATTGGCGTGAAGGAAATTGCAGAATCTCGAGAACTTCCATTCTTTATTGAGTGGCTGTCATCGGATCATCCATCACAAGACGGTTCACCTGAGGCCGAAATAGCGAAAATAGTAATCGCAGACAATAACCAGCTGGCAGAGTCTTGGTTCAAGGAAGAGATTCTGGCAGCACTCGGAAACATTGAAATCAAATGGATTGATCTCTCACAGAACGATGACCAAGCAGGAATAGTTGCTGTGGAATTAATTACTGCAAACGGGTTAGTAATACTTAACTAGACCATTCTCAAGATTTTTGAATTGCATTTAGCTGGCTAATTAATTGCTTCAGACCATTTTTCTTGGAGTGAGACCCAACAATTAATAGTGCGCCCAAAATAGCGAGGATGTTGGCAATAATCCGGTAGGTATCCATAGAAATACCAAGATATTCACTTACTTGGATGAGCAAGCAAGGAAGAATCAACAGACTTAGCTCGAGAGAAGATTTTTTTGACCTCTGAATGTTAGTAAAAGTGAAATATATGCCGAAAATGGCAATGGAATTGATAGCAAGGGCGAGCAAATTGCTACTCCACACAAGACCTAGTCCCACGAAGAAAAAGTCTAGCTTTGACCATTGTTTATCCGTAATTAAAAGAATCGCAAAGAGGAATAAAAGGAAAAGATCTTGAGGGTGCATCACTGGTAATAGCGCTACGTATAAAAGTACGAAAGTTGATGCCTTGGAAGATGTGTAACGAAATATTAGTATTGATAAGAACAACACCAATCCAACACTCAGAAAAAAGTCCCAGCCAGAAGGCAATTTTGTTTGAACTGTGAGGGTATGGAGATTATAGAAACCGGCAAGCCCGTCACTGCCTTTTCCTCTGTTGAAGAGTCTGGAAAACCACTCGTGAGGCAAGAAAGCACCAGTAATTAATTTCAGGATAACAAGTTCAGCTAGCCCACCCACCAACAATCCAACATTCAAGAATTTTCTCTGCAGGCCAAAGAATATAAATATCCAAATTAAGAATAGGTGCGGCTTGAAATCAAGTAGTGCAATAAAACCAACACCAATGGCAAAATCGCTGAACGCAGAAGTTTTCTGAGAGCAATGAAAATAGAGGATTAGAAGAAGTAAAAAAACATAAGGAATTACAAATTGGCCATACTGCAAATTTGCACGAATTGGAAAAGTTAACATTAGCAATGAGGAAACCCCCGCCAAATATTTTCCCTCTAATGTAATCCCAAAAAGTCTTCCTGCAAGCAGGGCAGACCAAGGTACAAGGGCAACTGTTGCAAGACAGGTGAACACATACATTCCCTGTGTTCCGAGAAAGGTTAAGATTGAACACAAGATTGAAAAAAATGGACCATTCAGGAATTGAAAATTAATCGAATCTTCAGATTCGAGCCAAGGGTTTATCCCATTGCGCACATCAAGCCCGGCGTTGAAAAACACGTTCGAATCCCCGGGGACTGTGTTTCGTAATACCTGGGCAAGTAACAATCCGCTAACTAGCCCATATAGCCACCAGGATGAGGCAAATCGGAGCAATACCCTTTGCATGTGACTAAAGATAGTGCCCATGCCTTGAACCTAATCGATATTTCACCACAACTACAGTAGAGAGCGTTTTCATAATCACCGGCGGTTCTATCTAGGAGACTGATTCCAGCAGAAAAAGGGGACTATAGAAGTAGTGGAGTATCATCACCTTCAGGGTTCAAAGGAGAGAAAAGTGCGAATATTAGTTACAGGCGGCGCCGGATTTCTTGGTTCGCATCTGTGTGAAAAATTGATTGAACTCAATCATGAAGTTATTGCCGTGGACAATCTATACACGGGTGAGAAATCTAAATTAGCTAAAATTATTCACCACCCAAATTTTGAATTAGTTCGCCAGGATGTCACTTCCCCATTAAATTTTGAGGTGGATGGGATCATGAATCTCGCGTGTCCTGCATCCCCGGTCCACTATCAAAAATTTCCAGTGCAGACGATTAAAACCAGTGTATTGGGTGCTATTAATGTGCTTGACCTAGCTAATCGATTGAAGGTTCCAGTCTTTCAGGCCTCGACTAGCGAAGTGTATGGAGACCCTTCAATTTCCCCACAAAATGAGTCCTACTGGGGCAATGTAAATCCAATTGGAATTCGTGCTTGCTACGACGAAGGAAAAAGATCTGCCGAAACTCTTTTCTTTGACTTTCACAGACAGTATCAAACCCAAATCAAGGTAGCGAGAATCTTCAATACATATGGGCCTCGCATGAGCTTTAATGATGGTCGAGTAGTTAGTAATTTCATCGTCCAAGCTTTGAAAAATCAACCAATTACTATTTATGGAGATGGAAACCAAACACGATCATTTTGTTATGTATCGGATTTGATTGATGGGTTCATCAAATTAATGTTTTCTAAGCCAGAAGTAACTGGACCGGTAAATTTAGGTAATCCGAAAGAATTTACGATGTTAGAACTTGCACAAGAAGTTATACAACAAACAAATTCTGAATCTAAAATTTCGTTCCAGGAACTCCCTCAGGACGATCCAAAGCAAAGAAAACCAGATATCGAAAAAGCCCAGAAGCTTCTTGAATGGGAGCCTTCAGTTGAACTCGTGCATGGCCTTGAGATGACGATTGAAGAGTTTAAAACTCGCCTTTAATGAAAATTCAATCTGCGGGACGACTAGGAAACATCTTGTTTATCTGGTCGTTTGCAATCTCCATGTCAAGGACGCGAAAAAAAGAAGTTGAAATATTTACAGATAAGTACCATTCAAAAATTGGACCAGAGCACGAAATTAACGAGCATCTTCTTAATTGCCCCGGAGTCAAGTTCAAAGTAAGTAACTCAACTGGATTACTCCTAAAAATCGTAGACTGGACGAAAAGTAGATCCACCCCCGTACATATTTTTTTATGCAATTTCATAGGAGTAGCGGGCGAAGATGAATCCTCTTTCAAAAATGCAAAGATTCTTAGAGGATATTTTCAGACAACCGAGCACATTCTAGAAAATATCGACTTTATTGAAAGTCGACTAGGAAATGCAATCCAAGAAATAAGTCGCAATAGCCGTGTGATTCAAAATTTGAAGAACCTATATCCAAAATATCAAGTCTTACACATCAGATTAGGAGACTACCTCGGGTCAGAATTTGGTGTCATCAATCCTCTCTCATATTCAATGCTAATTGCTCAAAATATCCCTTTGGTTGTGTGTACCGACGGAACTGAACAACAAGTTGAAGAGATTCTGAATATCAAACCAGACTTAATTCTAACGCCACGTGAAACAACTGCGTGGGAAACGCTTTCAATAATTGGATCGGCGGACAAATTCATCGGTGTCAATTCAACTTTGTCCTGGTGGGGTGCATTCCTAGTCGGGCAAAATAAAAAGGAAGCGTACTTGCCGCTAAGCTGGCATAAATCCAATTCTCAGAAGAGTATTAATCTAGACTATTTTCCGGGAATAAAATCTTATACGAATACATTTTTCTAGATTAGAGGCTGGAAAATCTTTCATTAATGGATGTTACCGAGTCGCTTTGAGAAATGATGCTCTTTCTGAAACGTACAAACTTAAAACTACGCATCCAGCCCATCGCTATATAAAGTGCATCAGTACTTAAGATGACCGGCGAATTGATCTGCTGCATGGCTAGCGCAAATTTCCTCGAGACTATGTATGCATGTGCGCCGGGCCGGATATCATTTGCCACTAGGTGAAGAGGGAGATTCAACTGTTCCAGGATTAGAACTTTATTTCTAACATTAGTTTTCTTCATAACTCTAGTGTGAGCAACCCAAGTCAATAATTTCAGAAATAAATCTGCTGTACTTTTAATCTTCATTTCCAACAGGTCCAGTGGAGTCGTCACGAGATAACCAATTTGTAAGAAATCGATATCCAGGGACTGGTACTTCGCAAAATCGAAATTAGCCCATCTGTCTTGCAGCAAGAAGTCATCTTCAAGAATTAGCGCATACTCATCTTGAGTGCCAAGGAACAAACTCATCGCTTTCTTATGTGAATACCAAGCAGCCGCAACCGCCGAGGTGACGAAAGGTTCGGCTAGAACATCATTTTTAGAAACCGCTTCGACTCTAATCAGAGGAACTCCAAGAGACTGACTTTGTTTCTCCACAGATTTCCATCTATCTTTCCGAGAGTTCAGATTAATAACATAAGCCTTCATATGGACATTATGCATTAGGATTAGACGTGCTTAAGCAGAACACACTTCGTACTATCTCTCGATTATTGCGGTCCCGTCTTCGATATCTTCAATCTGTGGCCCAGTCACTGAGATATCTGTACTTACCCAAATCGAAGGCGGGTAAGAGCGAATACTTGGCTAACTTACTTGTTGTAAAAAAGCCAGTTTATGCGGGCATAGCAAAAATTTGTGTGGAAAGTTTTTTGCACTTTAATCCATCTTGCCAGGTTGTTATTCATGTTGACTCAAATACCGATAAAGAGGTTACGAAAAAACTGCGTAAGCTGATCAAAAGTGGAAAGGTCTCGGTACATTTGCTTGAAAACCAAGACTCATCCTGGCAGGAGCTGAAATTAAATTTGGCTCTAAGCATGAAAAACATAAGCGAATTTTTTATGGATGCAGATTTGCGATGGAATGGGCCGATTCCGAATCTAGACTTCCCCAAATTTTTTGTAGAAGAATTTTCCTTTGAAGACCGCGAACCATACCTATCTCTGATTAATTCCAAGGATTGGGAATTCGGCAAGAATCTTTCCATGAAGAACACTTCATTTATTTACTGGGGATTGTCACACCCTGGTGCTGAATATAAGCAAATTGTCAATCGGATAATGATTTTTCTTGAGCAGTATTGCAGTGAATCATCGATGGACTTAATCGAAAGAGAGTCTTTGATTCGGATAAGCGAACAAGTAGCACTAAGTGTTCTGGTCGATTATTTGAAAATCCCAATTACCTTTCTAAAAGAAGTTGACGGATATCGTGATGGATCATTCGTTGAATCTAGTTATTTTGGCGCTACCGGTTCCGCTTTTTAGCGCGCAAATAACTAGGCACAACTAATTTACGAATGATTGAATAAGGCGTCGCCAGTAAGGCTCCCAAATCGCATCAATTTCTAGAGGATTTATCATGGGCATGTTAGGAATTGAAAATAACTTTGATATAGATCCCGCGTCCCAGGAATCTATAAGAAGGAGTGGAATTCCAATAGCTAGGAGAGACTCACTCCAACTGTCCCGAAGAGTCACGGGGATTACCCCGCGATAAAGTGATTCCCAATGTCTGTGAGTGTCAATTCCATTCCCCCGAACCGCTGCAATCATCTTATAACGACGAGCAATCTTGGCATATTCTCTCGGAGATATTCGACCTAACGGTAAGCAATCCCAATATAGATGCGAAGCATTAAAATTCTTTATCACTTGGGTTCGTACGGGGTGAGTGTTCCCAAATGGCCCAAAGAGAATTTTGTTGTCTGGATTAGCAATCTGCTTCTTAAGCAACCGTGGGTTTCCGTTCACGCCCCATCGTAAATTTTCTATTCCAATGGGCAATGTAAATACAAACTTGTTGTCTGAAATAAAGGAATTTTGCAAGAAGAGAGCCTTCACGGAAGGGGGAATCATTTCTGGCAAGTTGTGAAATTCAAAATCACTATTTCCACAAATCACAACAGATGCATTAATATCTTCGAAGCAAGATGCGAATAACTCCTGAAGGTTTTCACTTCGACAAAATACTATTTTTGCATCCCGGAGTGGTATTTGTTGTCTCTTAAAGACCCTAAACCGAGGGGGTTTGTAAACGTAGTCGGCCATATCGGCGAATAAATCACCCGAGACGAATGGAGAACTATTCCTCCTCCAACGCATTATTCTCTTCGCGTAGACGCCAAGTACATAAAAACGAGAAGGACGGTCTTCAGGCATCTAAGAAGGATACTATTAAGGATGCTTATATCTATAAGAGAGCAGTTCAAAATTTATGGTATTCATCCGACTGGCGTGGTTCACGTTGGAGGGCATCTAGGTGAGGAATTTTCAGAGTATAAGAACCACAAGTGGGGAAATGTTCTTTGGATTGAGGCGCAGCCCAGACTCGCCAAGCATCTCAAAAAACTAATTAGTGGATCAGGGGATAAAGTCATAAATGCAGCCGTATGGGACTCCTCAGGAGTTAGATTAAAATTGCACGTCACTTCGAATTCAGAGTCAAGTTCGCTTTTAGAATTCGGGACACATTCATTGGAGCATCCCGATATTGTGGTGACTAGTGAATTAGAAGTGGTCACGGAAACTCTTGATGACATAGTGCCTAAAGACGCGCAGTTTGACTACCTCGCACTGGATATCCAAGGTGTCGAATTAAGAGCCCTACAAGGTTTTGAAGTAGGGCTAGGGCGGGTTAATTGGATTTGTACCGAAGTAAACAACAAGGAAGTGTACAAAGGATGTGCTCAGATTGCAGAAATTGATAGGTTCTTGTCTGCCTACGATTTCAAAAGGTGTGCGACGCGCATGACCTCATTTGGCTGGGGGGATGCCATCTATATTCGATCTTCCCACATTCAGCGAATGACCTTTAAGAAAAGGCTAATTCAAATCCCTTATTTGGCCAATTTTGTATGGCTTCAATTTAAGACGGTCTCAAAACAATTAATGAAAAAGTTTTTTCTTCGAAGTTCCTAGAATCAATTTTGCTCTCTTTAGATTGAGTAAAACTATCCAATACAGCTGAGAATGCGCCGGAAGCAACTTTTTCAAGTTAGGCAGACGCTTAATCGTCCGTAGCATGATTCTCTTATTTCTCAGGCCCACCACATAATTCAAGTGAAAGATGTAAGGGTTAGGCGCGCTAAGTCCTGGAAACTTGGGCCGTGTCGTATAAAGGTTGAGCATTCTTCCAACCGGAAAGAACATCTGCGGCAATTCCCTAATCCAATTCGGACGTCCAACTTGTTGGTAAAGTTCCGTTAGTACTTCATCGTCACCAAGATAATTATTGCTTCCGAACTCCTCCGTATGATAACTCTTGCAACTTTCAATGAACTCGCGAGTTCGGGCCGTATTTCGCATGCCCACAAATCCCATACACAGAAGCTCTTTGCCAATTTGTTCAGTAAAACTCTGGGCAAGGAAATCGATTTCTGTGTTACTTTGAAAAACCGAGCCCACATAAGCCGCTGCATCCTGGAACCAAATCACATCAATATCTGAATAAACAAGATAATCAAATTTCGGAAGCAACTCGTTGAATAACTCCCATTTAAGCTGCACAATTTCATAAAAAGCTGCTTTGGAAAAATCCTGATAGACAGAGGTAGGTAGTTTGGGATTAGCACTATTGCTGAGATCTACCGGATGAACCCTTTCACTCAACAACAATTCTTCTATATCTTCAATATTCGTATGCCCAATATAAATATCCAAAGATGATGTTTCCAATGCGCTACGAATAGCAACTTCCGGCAACTCAGAAATTTTATTGACAACCAAGAAACAAATTGCACCATCATGTTTCATGGCACTACTGTATCGTTAAGGTATGTCTAATCCGCACAAAGTAACGGAGAGTTTAGATCTGACAATCGTAATCCCGGTTGGCGGTAGGAATCCCTCTACCCAAAGTCTTAAGACTTGGTTCACGGGAGAGCTGATTAAGAAGATAAATTTTGTTTTTGTCCTTGATGACTTAAACCCTTTGATATTGAAATCCTTTAAAGAATTCATAAATCAACAACAGGCCAACAGTATAAAGATTCTTGAAATTTGCTGTAAGAATCCGGGCGAAGCGCGAAACTTTGGTCTTCAAGAGGTTGAGACTGCCTGGGTGAGCTTCTGTGATTCAGATGACCACCTAGACTTAAGGAATATCTCTCAAGTTCTAAACTCCGAGATAGCCAATGATTCTGATGTCATCCGTGGCAGATATGCCGTTAACCGAGAAGAAAATGGGGCACTCCCACGACAATTCCAAGAGGATAGGGACATCTCAAACCATTGGGACCTAATTTCTTTCGGTCCTGGGATTTGGCGATATCTCTTTAAGACCGAACTAATTCGTGACAAAAATTTTCCCGAACTCTCGTTAGCTGAGGACCAAATCTTTCTTATGCGAGTATTTTGGTCGGAACCTAAAATAGGACAGTCTGAATTGATTTTTTATACTTATTATCTTGGAAACCCCGATGCTCTAACCTCGAATCATAAGAATCTAGGAGATTTAGTTCAGGTTTTCAATCTTGGGCGAATAGGGTTTTCCTACGCGAAGACTGAGAATCAAGAAAATCTATCTTCAATCGTAATGGCTAGGGCGTTAATTACCTCCAGATCAGACCTTAAGACCTTTATCAGAATTGTGTTTGAATTACTTACCAAGGTTAGCTTTGCTAATAAAATCAAAATAATGGCCTTCGTTAAGCTTCAATTATCACGTCGAAAACTGGACAAGAATGACGAATAGATACGTAATTACTGGTGGACTTGGAAACCAACTATTCCAGTACGCAGCTGCCATTTCGCTAGAAGCCAAAGTTAGTCCACAAATAGAATTAGAAATGAACCTTGGAAAACCGCGCTTGACAAATGGGATTCCAGATTTGGAATTTTTTGAATTAAAAGACACGAACATCAGGAATACTTGGTCAAGTATTCTCAATCGAGCTTTAGGACTATCTCTTCGAAGCAACCTAATCCTGTCAAGTGCGAGAAGAATACGATTTTCAAAGAAAATTACCCAAGGATTGCTCTCAATTTTGGGATCAATATTTCTTAAAAGGCCAACACTGTTACGTTCTCCAAGTAACTTAGGTTGGGATCCAAACTTTAGTGTGGGGAATAGTTATCGATTAGTAATTGGATACTTCCAATCGTATAAGTACGCAACCTCTAATAAATCTACTTTCGAGACATTGCGTGGTTTAAAACTGAAAAAAGAATCACCACAAGTTGTCAAATACCGTGAGCTCTCGCTTCTTCAATCACCGCTTGTTGTACATGTCCGACGTGGAGACTACGTCAGTGAAGCATCATTCGGAATTCTTGCTCCTGAGTACTATCAGGACATTATAAAAAGTGTCTATTCCAGTGGACGATACAAAAAGATTTGGTTATTTAGCGATGATTTTGTTGAAGCTGCGACTTGTATACCCGAAGAGCTAATGAGTGAAGTCATACTTATTGATGAAATCGACAATTCGCCAGCTTGCACACTACAAGTAATGCGTTTTGGTAAAGCATACGTAATTGCCAATTCTTCCTACAGTTGGTGGGGTGCCTTCTTGAGCCTGAATCAAGATTCAGAAGTTCATGCCCCCTTCCCTTGGTTCAAAGGGATGCCCTCACCAAACGAAATACTGCCTCCTTCATGGGTTCGTCATCCAAGCATTTTCCGATAATTCAATGTGAGTTCGTTCAAGTGACACCAGATACACTACAAAAGTGAGCGACCTGAAGAACCAGATATTGAAAAGTACACTTGCAAAGAGTTTCAAAGTCTTTTCGAAAAATGATCGTAAGAAAATCATACTGGTCGTTCTCGTTCAATTAATGGTTGGACTACTTGATCTACTCGGTGTTGCATTGATCGGGGTAATTGGTGCCATTGCAATCACAGGGATACAGTCTTCTGCACCAGGCGATCGCGTTGCATCGGTGTTGAGACTTTTACAATTAGATGGAATTTCGTTTCAATCTCAAACAATTATTCTCGGAGTGTCAGCCACATTTATTTTGATTCTCAGAACGATTATTTCCGTAACCCTGACACAAAAATCGTTGCTTTTTATTTCCAGAAGGTCGGCCGTCATTTCAAGTGACATTGTGAAGAAACTTTTTTCTCAGGATTTACCCAACCTCCAGCGCTTTCCACTTCAGCAAACTATGTATTCAATCTCAAACGGGATCACGGCCATTACGCTTGGGGTGATTGGAAATTCGGTTAATCTGATTGCTGACACTGCCTTGCTAGTAATAATGTGCTCAGGTCTCTTCTTCTTTGATACGCAAATCGCAATATTCACTCTTGTATTTTTTGGTGGAATAGCTGCAATTCTTTACAAAATAATGCAATCTCAAGCAAAATCTCTGGGTCAAAGAGAAGCAGAAATAAGTATCCGTACAAATCAATTGCTATTTGAATCCCTAAACTCCTACCGTGAAATATACGTAAAGGGATTGAGAAAAAGCTACTCAGATCGAATTTCTAAGAACAAATTTGAACTTTCGGAAATACTTGCAAGGATAACTTTCTTGCCCAGTGTGAGTAAATATGTAATTGAAAGCTCAATAATCATTGGCGCACTTGCCGTATCGGCATTTCAGTTCTTGCAATACGACGCCAAACATTCGATTGCGACCCTTGCGGTATTTCTAGCTGCTGGAAGCCGAATATCCCCTGCGGTGCTTCGAGTACAACAAGGATTGATAAGCATTAAAAACAATTTGGGAGGAGCACATTCAACTCTCGTATTAATCGAAAGTTTGCATGAGGGTGAATTACCTGACATAAATACTAAGGCAGTATTTCAACACCCTGACTTTGTACCCAAAATTAAAATACAAAAAGTGAAATATAAATATTCCTCTGATGCTACATTTGAAATTGGCCCGATTGATTTGGATATCCATAGTGGTCAAGTTGTAGCGATAGTGGGGTCTTCTGGTTCCGGCAAAACTACCTTGGCTGACCTTATTTTGGGGGTAATTAAACCCCTGGAAGGAACTGTTGAAATCTCCAACCTGAGCCCTGAGGAAGCTATCCTGAAAAACCCTGGAGCATTGGCGTACGTTCCCCAGGATATACAAATATTCAAAGGGAGCTTAAATGAGAACATTGCATTCGGATACGAAAGCGATGGTTCGCATCTCAACTCAATTCTTGAGGCGGTAACTATTTCGCAACTCGAAGAAGTAATTGACCAGCTTCCTGCCGGTCTGAATACAGAAATTGGGGACAGAGGCTTCAGATTAAGCGGTGGCCAAAGACAAAGGCTAGGAATTGCACGGGCACTTTTTACCCATCCAAAAATTTTGATTCTCGATGAGGCGACCTCTGCTCTTGACGCAAAGACAGAAGAGGAAATTTCTGAAGCCATAAACACACTGCGAGGTGAGACAACTATAGTTTTAATCGCCCATCGATTGGCTTCTGTAAGGTCAGCAGATCAAGTTATCTACATGGAAAATGGAAAAATAATCGCTTTCGGGGCGTTCGAAGAAGTCAGGATGCTAGTTCCGAATTTCGCCGAACAAGCTAAATTAATGGGTCTTTGAACGTGATTGAGGTAGTGAAAAGTAGGCAGGCACTCGATAAGGAATTAGCGAATAATGACAAAATTTATTTTCGAATCACCGGAGGATTAGGGAATCAACTTTTCGGCTTAAGTGAGGCATTCAATCTATTTAAAAGGTTCAAAAAACATGTACTTATAGATGTCGGAAGTATCGAACACTCAAGGAATCATGAGCCTGAATGGCTAGAATGGTCCAGAAGTCAAAATTGGTTTTCTGTCATTAAAATTCAAGAAGATATCTCCCGTGATTTCAAACTTTTAAACCTCGGTAGCCAGAAACAATATTCAATATCAGAACATAGCCTTTTTACTGGATGGAAATTCTCCCTTAGCAACGTTGAACTTTCGGGACTTTTTTTCCGATCTAAATTTCCATTTAAACAAAGTATGGGAACATCAATTCCGTTAGCCCTTCATTATCGAGCTGGTGATTATGTCCACGCGGATGGAATTGGAGTTCTCAAGCATGACTATTATTCCCGCGCACTTGCGAAGATAGACTCGTCGATTAACGTGACGGTATTTAGTGATGACATGGATGCCGCCAAATCCCTAATCAATAGCTTAGGTATAGGGAATAGAAGTGAAATAAGCAGTCAAGATTCCGCGATTGAGGTTCTTTTCGCGCTTGCGACTGCCGAAAACCTCATTACCTCAAATTCAACACTTTCCTGGTGGGCAAACTATTTTTCTAATGCTGCTACAAGAATTGCGCCGAAGCCATTTTACCTTCAAGACTGGCGGTTTGATTCGGCTGCGAAGTTTAAAGAGACGGAATACCTTTCAAGATTTGCAACGCGCAGGGAAAAGATTTTTACTAGATGTAAATGGTTCATCCGATCAGCTCTATAGTCGCATCAGATTCTTATCGCCTATAGTTACTAAATCTGAACTAAATTCTTTTAACTCTGCCTTAAAGTGGTCTAAAGTTATCTGTTCGCCATCAAAAAGTTGATGATTCGGTATATAGAGTTTTACTTGATTGCGATATTTAGATACTAAATACCCACCGTATGTTTGAAATTCTGAAGCTGGCGAATCCTCGCCAAATATTCTCGAAGATTCTGCCCACCTGATCCATCCTGAATTGAAATCCGATGAATAGATCTCATTGACAATACTTGGGATCTGCAACTGTACGTGGCTCACAAAATTCAAAGCAGGCACCTTGAGACTAAGAAATCTTGAGGCATGGACTGTATAAGGCGTGTGGTAATCATTTGTGTTAACCAGCAAGATCTGTTCTCCTGAAGTATGCCAAGAAATTGGACTTACTAAAAAAGTGTCAGCATCAAGAATAAGAACAGGATTTTTTGAAGTATGTACCATAAATGATTTTAAATATTGTTGACGCATCCAAGATTCACGTGAACCAAATTTCTTTAAGCAGTTATTTACCTTTGTATCCCGCAGTAATTCGTCATCAGTAAGGATTTCTACGCCGAGCGGCACGACATATTCTGGGTATCGCTGAGTTACAACCGTACTCTTAATCAAATTTCCAGAATAAAGCATCCTCATGTGCTCGATATTGCAAAAGGCAAGAGGTAGGTCGTGATTCGAGGAAAGTATCAGCAGTTCAAACGGATGGGAGGTACTTCCACACGCAATTTCCTTGGGTATAGAGCTTGTTCTTATCAGGTCGAGTGCATAATCGATTTGATTGTTAATATCAGAAAAAAGCATTTTTCTTGATTGTCGAATTCTGCCTCGTAATTTTCGAGAAAATTCATTATTCATTGATGCCTAAAGCTTTCTTAGTTACATCAACGAAAGTTGGTAAATTTGGATTCTCCAAGAATTCCAACAAATCTTCTACGGTGCCAAGTCCATGCACGGATTCTTCAACGTCTCCCACATGATAAGTTGCTACCTCTGCACCGCTGGACATTAGGTAATTGTATGTCGGTGCCACATAGAATTCATTGTTAGTTCTGTCATTTGAAGCGATCATCTCGTCGAGTGATTTGAAGAATAGCTGTGCGGAAGTCCACCCGTAAACGCCAACCGTGGCTTCACTCGAGATTTCAACTTTTTCAATTACTCGATTTACGGAACCGTCCAGTCCTCGTCCAACATAAGACCATTTTGCGGAACTCGCGGTCATCGTCAAAATAAGCCCTAAGTCTTTTTGGCTTTGGCGAAGCTGCTGTGTGAAATTTAGTATTGAACCAGAAACAAATTGGTCTGAATTTGCGACAATCAGAGGCAAATCTAAATCCAATAGAAGTTTTGCATGTTGTACGGTTATTGCTGGCCCTTCGGTTAGTACGGGAACATTAATAAATTTTATATTTAAACCAAGGTGACGAATGAGATCTTGAATCCCCTCTTCAATCTCAAGGCCAACCCGGGACACTATGATCACAGTATCGCCTCTTTGCAATTCGAAGTTTCCCAAAACCCAGAGAATCATCGGTATCCCTGCCACATCAATGAGTGGTTTTGGTTTGAGGTAGCCATGATTTGCGAACCTTGACCCAAGTCCCGCTGCAGGGATTACAAGCTGGATATTTTTCACTCAAGGACCTTATCGTTGGGAAGACTCGGGTACTTAATGCAGACAAGTGCGGAATCAGTAATTGCTTCAAAGTCAGCAAATATCCCAGGGCTGATTCTAATTATTTCTCCGGATTCGTAACAAATCCCACCCAACCTAATTTTTCCATTTACAACTACGGTGATCTCGGTGGCAATTATCTGTTTGTGAGTTGGCTCTGTTTCTCCGGCCTGAAAATACTTAACAGCAACTTCAATTTCCTTTGATGACACTAGAGTGGGAAGGAAATCGCCGACGATCCATCCTAATTTGAAATCCGAAAGATCAAATTTTTCTATACCTGACATGATTAAGCCTCACTCCCATACTCATGACGTTTGTAACCTTGTTGACTGACTTTGAGAGGGATTACCTTCAATCCCTTGGTGATGCAGTAGTTCATACTAGGGGCGATGTAAAGCAAGCCATCTTTTCTTATGTCATTGAGTAATGCCCAATGAAGACAATCAGCAATTAATTGCTTATTGGCGAAATAGTAATGCCCCGTAATTCCCAATTTCCCTACGACTTCTTTTTCATGAATTTCAATTACTTTTCCGTTGACTTCTCTCACATAGGAAAGTTCGTCTGAAGATGATTCAATCACAGCCATACCTACGGCAGCAGACTGAGCTGACATAAACAGAATGAAATCTTCAATACTTTCCGAAATCTGAGAATTAATGGGAACTACAACAACAGGAAAATTCTCAGGAATCGCATCCAAGAGTAGGCCGATTGTCGCAAGAGCACCTTGAGTATTTGGTAAATACCTGAGTGAAACATTGGGCTCTGAGGGTAACTTCAGATTTAAATCGAGCAAAGAATTACTTAACGCAATTATTGAGTTTGACGAGCCCCGCACGTAACTAAGAGCTTTGGAAAGGAGCATGTTTTCACTAAGGTCAGAGCCTTCTACAACTCGCAACTTTGATGGACTGACGTTTGCGAGAACAAGAGATATGAATTCCACGTAAGATCCTTTAGTTAAGCAACTCAGGTAAGCTCGATGCCAACACGGCAATCCCAACATCTTCTGGGCCGCTTACCCGAATTAACTTACATCCAGCCGCTAAAGCGGCGACTGATCCATACTCTCCATCTTCAACCACATAAGTTTTCTCGGGCTCAACCTGTAATTTTGCGCAAGCCAAAATGTAGCCTTCTGGATCCGGCTTAGGGTTACGTACGTCTTGGTTTGTAACCAATACATCAATTTTATCCAGTAAGCCTGCATACTTGAGCATCGCCTCTGCTGTTTCACGAATGCTATTTGTATAAACTCCTACTTTAAAACCCTTAACTCTTAGTAAATCAATCAGAATCAAATGTTGCGTATTTGGAAAACATTTCTCCGCAGCGATTCGAAGGGTTCGATTCTGTTTAGTGTCAGAAATGATTTTATGGAGTTCGATTGGTAATCCACGGTTATCAGTCAGATATTGTAATTTTTGCCTAGTAGATAGTCCATCAAATAAAGTGAGGTGCTCCGCGTAAGGAATCTCTAGTCCAAATGCGCTGAGCGCAATATTCAAAGCCTCGTAGTGCCAATCTCGTGCATCAATTAAAACGCCATCCATATCAAAAATTACCGATTTACTCATTTGAATGCCTCAAGAAACTCATCAGGGAAGTCTGTACAAACACCGAGATTAGGGTTCCCAATACTTATTTGCTCAATGACTTTCTCCCAGACTTGCAAGTGCTGCCTTCCGTGAAGTTCGGGAGAAACCACGACTACAAAGTGTTTCTCTGAGAATTCATTCAATAATTCCCCCTCAATCCACCAATCTGAATTGAATGCATCGAGCCAGATATAAGGAGTTTCCCACGGAAGCTCTTGTTCATACTCAGATATTCTTAAAGCGTGAGGCAAATTTGCTCTCCTGAAATTGAGCATTTCGGGAATTGACCCATCAAATGCAAATGAATTTTCACCGCGGAGCAACTGCTGGACTGTGTGGAAGTCCAGATTCAATAGACCATCAGACTTGATATTCAACGCTATTGGCGAGTTCAACTTTAGTAATTCCAAGATGCCGTTATTCGGCGAATAGGTGACGTCGTGTGAAATTACAAGTTTTCCATTTAAATCTCGAATGTCCGTCTCAATTGCCATACCCCGCTCAACTGCGGCGACAATCGCACTGGCTGTATTCTGATCTTCCTTGCGCTCCCAAATCCCTCTGTGGCAATAAATTCTTGATGCTAAGTTTTTAAGGTCAATCTCCACAAGTTGAGCGTATCCCATTTGAGGTCAAGCAGTTTGACTCCTCGACGGTTTACTATTCAAACGTGGGCGAATTAAGCGTGGCCAGAATCAAACGCGTACTATCACGCAGAATCTTGCGAATAATTCAAAAACTGAAATCTCAGTTTTTACCCATGATTCTTGAGGTAGACGTTTTGGATTTTGTCCTTTCCAAATACTTTCGATCCTCCAAGTATTTCATCACCTGGGATTACTTCTCCTTCGGTGACGGTGAGCCATGCGTCCATCAAGACATGGCGACGTCTAATCCCTATTTGCAACGCAAAATTCAATCTACAGGTAGCGAGCGAAGACAGATAAATCCTTTTGGCTCAAGTTTGGCAATAGTGTTACAGGGCCCAATAATTACAGAAGGCGAACTAACTTTAAAAATAGCCAAGAATTACAGGCATAGATATCCAGACGCGCAGATAATTCTTTCAACTTGGGAAGCTACTCCCGCCCGATATCTTCAAGCTTTTCGCGAGATGGATGAGAAGGGACATCTCAAATTAATCCTGAATGCCGAACCACAGACTAAAAGTGTATTTAATTTAAACCATCAGATTTCATCATCTATTGCAGGTCTAAATGCCGCATTGGGTAATCAAGAATTCGCGATAAAAACCCGTACCGATCAACTTTTTGCAAATCCTCTATTCCTTAAACATCTAGACACCGTCTGGAGAGATTATGGGAAAGGTTCAACCGGATTAGAGAGAATAGTAATCTCAAGCTTAAACAGCTTCGCGTTCCGGTTATACGGGGCTTCAGACATGTTTCAATTTGGGAAGACAAAAACACTTATTGAATTCTGGAATCAAGACCATGATTTGCGTTCAAAGTCCGAGATTGCGAATTCGTCACCAACTCTTCATGCAGAGGCGCTAAAACGTGTCGCAGAGGTATATCTAAATAGTAACTATTTCGAGAAGATTAAGCATCAAGCCGCAGCTTTTGATTTTGAGGAGAGCTTAAAGTTTCTTTCGGACTATTTCGTTGTAATTGATCAAGAATCAGTATCACAACTATGGTTCAAAAACACGCACCTTTCAAATAGATGGCGTAGTTCAAATTTTCCAAATAAATATTATGAAATCTCGCATTTGGATTGGCTAGAAATGCAAAAAGACTTAAGTCGATGGCTGGATTATGAAGAGTTGATATTAGATGAGAACTTTTATCATGAAAAGTGATCTTAAACTAGCAGTGCTACTTTCAGGCAGTTACAGAAATATCGAAGATGTCTGGCCAAGAAATAAGAAAATACTGGATTCACTGAACATTCCCTATGATGTTTATTTCCACACTTGGGCCCAAAATCCAAGTTTGACATCTAGCGTGCTTGATTTGGAATACCAAAATAAATTTTACTTTTCGATTTTTCCAAAAGTTTATAGAAGTTTCCCGCAGGAGATTTCCGAGAATTATGTTCGGGATAAATTCGAATTTTTTTCAATTCAGGTTAAAGATTTTCAGGAAGATCAGTTTGCCTCAAGGTTCAATCTTGGAACTCGAATGAATAATCAGCTTTTTCAATCTCAACTGAACTCGTGCGGCATGTATTTAGGAATCGATTCCTGTGCAAGAAAGATGTTTAGGAATGCGAAATATTCTCACTTTCTGAGAATAAGACCGGACTTTGAATTAGATTTAAATACGCTAACGAAATTATTTAATTGTGATTTAGTCTTCTTTGGTCAACTGCTGCCAACTGACGAGGGGTTGATTGGCGATCAGTGCTATGGCGGGGAACTGCGGAAATCTGAATTTATACTCCGTACACTTGAAAAATTGAATGAAATTACTAATTCACCCGAATGGAATGTCGCATCTCCTGTTGTGCTTGCAGAAAATGTCATTCGAGCAGCACTAAAGCCCTATCGAAATCTGATCAAGTTGGAGTTTTTCGACGGATCGGGATCAATTCGAAGGCCAACGATACAGATTGCAATTCACAAATTTGGCTTCCCATTCCTATTTTCCGTTACTAAACACAATTCTGAAGTTTTCAGAAAACGACTTAGGCGGATGCGCACCAAACTATGGAATTACCAATAGCTAGAACCTGCTCAAATTGTCCGTTTTGTCCCCTTCCCGCGACAATCTAGACTGGGATTCGTAGTAGGGGATAGAGGCAGCGACGGCTGGTTCTGCAGGACAAAACCGGTAAATGAAGGATCAATAAAGTGGCACTTAGCGTATGGACAGTTGCTGAACTGGGGGCTTTTTACACTGAGCACCGTTCAGAGCTTCTCTCGCATGCCAATCGCGTATTGAAGGATTCAGCTAAGGCTGAGGAAATTACCCAAGACTCACTTATTAAGTTCATGCTTGCTGCCCCTGAGCTTGAATCTCAGGAGCACGCACTCTCTTATCTGCACCGCACCATCGAAAACCTCTGCATCGACTACTTCCGCATGGAAGGACGCCGTCCAAACCTTGTTGTTTTAGATGATGCCCAAGCTGAAGTTGAAGCTGCATGGCAGGTAAATGGTGATCACTCAGAAGTTCTTACCCGAGCAGAGGACGCGGCGATTATTCGCCAGGCTTTGGCTCTCCTTTCACCCGCTGAGCGCGCAGCACTCGTTATGTGGGAGATGGAAGGTCGTTCAACTTCAGAGATTGCAGCAGAGCTTGGAATCAAGGAATCTGCTGTGCGCCACACTGTTTCACGCGCTCGCACATCTCTTCGCCGTGTTCTTTCAGAGCTTGTTATCGATCAAGAGCGCGGGCTTACTGCGCTCGACCTGCTTTCAACTACCTATAAGAAGGCAGGCGAACTTGCTGCGAAGTCTTCCAAGGTTGCTCTCTCCTTACTATTAGTAATTACTGCCTTCCTTGGCTTCAACTCATTGACTGGCCGTGAGGGCGTTCTTCCAACAGTTAATACAAATGATTCTTCTGGTGCTGTAGCTGGATCTGCTTCAACAGATTCACCTTCACCTACTCCATCTCTATCAATGCCTGCTAAGAAATCATCAACCATGGTCTCTGGCGTATACATCAAGGGCGCAAAGGCAAACTGGCCTGGCCTTGATAATGAGGGCACCCCAACAGGATTCACCGTCGCAGGTGAAAATGGTCCAATCGGAAAGATCCGCGTAAACCGCAATACTCCGATTGCAACCGAGCAAGGCACAATTTTGGCCACCCAAGCCATCACATCTGTGGGTGGACCAAACGTGATGATCGATCAGACCATCACAGTCGATGGCAACGGCACAAAGTATGAGGTTAGTTACGTGGCGTTCGGAATCAAGGGCAATTGGGCGGTAGCTAACGCTGACGCCACGAGCGTCGATTTTGAGCGTATGTCCAATGGCCAG
>Ga0209188_1001083_pt1 | contig 23235 bp, 23 predicted proteins | sample C_130625_EF_Meta_FD_187307 | JGI IMG/M metagenome (GOLD analysis project Ga0209188, IMG submission 187307) | Freshwater microbial communities from Lake Croche, Canada to study carbon cycling - C_130625_EF_MetaG (SPAdes) (version 2) | ecosystem: Environmental > Aquatic > Freshwater > Lake... | reverse complement strand
TGGTTAATCTCAGGGAGAGTAACCTGGAGGTATGTGCGATAGCACAAATCACCGTTACGGGAGATGGTGCAGGTAACGCGGCGGCCGAAATCGGCTTGACCGGAGAAGGTCTGCTCAATTGACTCCATAGCAAAGTTGGTATGGCGTCTGTATGACACCTTCCAGAAAGTAATCTCGGGGGTTCCGGTAAGGAACACATCTTGGGCGCCATAGGCTACGAGTTGCATAAGTCCACCAGCCATTTTGGAATATTTTCCTTATACTATCCACAAAGAAAATAATTTCAGACAATTGTATCTAAATAATTAATTTAATATAAAACAGTTGTATTAAATCAATGTTTCTATTCTATTCACAGTTACGATAGAAAATATTACTATTGTTAAAATACTTATTAATAGTAGTGTTTTTTCCTAAATAAAGAGAAAACTTTTAGTAAGAATTTTTTAATTCCACATATTTTGTAAAAGTATGTAATCCTATGAATCTTTTTTTTTAGAAATTCCTAATAAATCATTTGAAAAATTAGATAATAGAAAATCCTCTAAATAATTCTCTTGGAAAATCTCTCTACGATTTTCATGTTTTTTAGTAAAAATATAGGAATCATTGGATTTTTTAACGCTCCAACCTTGGTCAAGTGAATTCATTATAAACATCATTTTTTGAAACTGTTTATTAGATGGTTGAATTATAGAGGTAGACATAATTTATATATATTTTTTAGATATACGTTTTTTAGTGTATTTACGAGTTTTATTATTTTTTATTAAATATGTAAATTATTATACCGACCGATATATGTTGAAAAATAATTAGATAGGTACTTTAAATTAATATGTATTTATTATTTATATAAATGTCTACTGTTTTTGATTATAATGTAATATTACAAAGTTACAAAATAAATGATTTTACTACTATAATTAATGAAATATTGCGACTTTTCTTAGGAGGAGCAGATTCCATTCACGATTTTGATGACCAAGGAGGGAGAGTTCCGATTGAGTCGTGGCCTTTCGTACGCTCATTATTAATGTCAAGTTTGAATTCAATAAAAAAAACAAAAACCACTAAAGATTCTACTGGAACTACTGATTGGCTATCAAATAATAGTAATGGATATGTAACAAGTGCTTCTAAGGTGGAAGACCAAACATTAGAATATTTTGAATCTTCTTTTTCTGAAGAATTAAAAGTTCCTTATACTAAATTAATAACATATAGACAAATAGTAGATGCTATAAATAATAAAAGTACTACACTACCTGATATAAATCAGGCAATTTACCAGGCAGGTATTGATTTATATGGTGGAGATGATTATAGTACATGCATATTAGATGTAGAAATGGAAATTGGTGAAGATTGGAATGTTTCATATTCAATACAGGATAAAATCAATATAGCAGTATTTATGTTAAATTTCTATTTTCCACCACCAATTGGTGATATTGGTCTAAACAGTAGATTTCCTTCTTACTTTACTTTTGATGCAAATTCAAATGTTCCCAGTAAAATATTCGGATTATTAGACCAAGTTGTTAATTTAATTACACCATTAAATATTGCAGATTCTGCTACAACTGGTGAATCGCATCTTTCTACTAATAAATCTCAAAAAAGAGCAGGTGTAAAAAACAAATATGAATTCCCTCAACAACCTGGTAACACCGAATATCTTTATACAAGTAATATTTATACAAGAAACACTGATAAATTATCATTATCAAAAAAAGACCCCGCGACAGATTACGATGAAACAACAAAATATGATTTTGAAATTAAAATAAACGGACAATCAAAAATAGATTTTGATGCTAATCATAAAAGTGGTCCTAGTGTGACATATTTATCTACATTGATTGGACAACCTGGCTCTGCTTTTCCTGAGTCAAAAATGGTGGATTTGGGTGTATTCAAAAATGGTTTATTTAATTTACAATCATCAATAAATCAATCATTGTTACTAGATATTAAAAGAAGTGGTGATTGGGAACAATGTAATGCTGCATACGTGATTAATAAGTTACAAGAACAATCAACTTTGAAAAATAGAGTTGTTTTATGTTCATTAGACAGATTATGTGCATTATACTCTAGATGTATAGGTCAGAATACTATGTGGCATTATGGAACACATCTTAAACTTTTTAGATTCCCTGGTAATATTACTCCAGAACAGAAAAGCATTATGGAAGGAGCTATAGCTCATAAGAAAAGTATTTTAGTTGATACATTAAAAAGTGAACTACCTAAACTATTAACAGCATTAACAGATAAACGAGTTTTGTTAAAACTATTATATTCTGACCCATCTTCAAGATTAAAAGGTTTTAAATACAATACAACACTAGATAATTGGATTACATCTATTGCAAAAGGAATGTTACAAAAAACAGATGGCGTAATTGAAGGATTAATAGGTCAATTAAATACTGCAACCCAAAATCTTCAAAACCAAGATGAATATTTAGAATTAATGAAAAGGTTTTTTACGTATTTATCATCAATTTGTGGACAAACTATAACAATTTACAATAGTCAAACGTTTATTGACGGTTATTTGAATAAATTTACAGGACTAGATAAGTGTGTTTTTTTTTATTACAATTATAATTTGCTTTTGAATTTAAGAGACTTGTTATTTCCAATTTTATCATTTGACCCTACGAGATTACCTAGATCTATTTCACTAAAAAATTATAAGGAAGAATTATTATCAAAAGGATTTTTTTCCTCGCTTGAAACATTAAAGGATTTGTTATTATTACCGGAAAAATTTTTAAATGCTATTAAAGCAGTACCATACGAGGGGTTCGGTGAAAAACCAAATGTAGGTTATTATAAAAAATTGCAACAACTGTTCAAAGAAAAATATAAAATTCAGGTGGGTGGATTAAAACGTAAAAAACATGGTGAGGGAGAAGAAACTGATGAGGGAGAAGAAACTGATGAGGGAGAAGAAACCGATGAGAGGAAAAAAAGGAGCCTTTTTCATCATTCCAAATCTACTGAATCGGAAAGTGATTTTACTAAATCATTATTAAATAATTTACTTGACAATCTGGAAATTGATTTAACAAATGAATTTGTAATATTTTTGTCAACCGTTGTTGATATATGTTTTTCGTATGTTCCAAGATATTTATCATTCGACGTTTTTTATTCAACTATTAGTAATGTAGTCATATCACCTGAGGACTCTACATTAATTGAAATAGCAATTATTGATTTTTTAGAAAATTCTAGTATTCTTTTTAAAAACGCATTAGAATTAAATGAACAAATAGTTAATTTACCAAAGTATTTAAAACTTATCAATAATTATTTACAAATTTATTTATTTTTATCATGTTTTTATGTTTTAAGAGATGTAACCTTTTTAGCGGAACATAGTGAACTTATTGAATCTTTAAAAAGTGCAGAATATATTGTTAAAACTCGTGAAGAATTAGAATCATATTATGAGTTTGTAATGGACTTATTAAATGAATTCTATAAAGAATATTTACCTCCTAATTTTACTCGATTTATTTATAATGAAAACACTGATTTCATGATAAAATTCGCGATTAGATTACTTTTTAATAAAACAATACCATCAAATAATTTATTATTAACTATCATAGTTTTTTTCCAAAATTATTTTAAATATGTCTTATTGTTAAAATATTCGGGTTCTGGTTTAACTGATGGTTCTTTGATAGGTTATTATCAGGGTAGTATTAATGACTTCAATGATTCTTACCAACTAAATGCTTTTTTTAAAAAATTAAATCTTATAGATCAATTGAATAAAGATACAAGATTTGGAAGCATCAGTTGGGAAACGCAAGAAAATGTAAATATCTACTATAATTTTTCAAAAATTGTATTTCTCTTAATGACATATTTGTACAATCCACAAGTAGCTGTAAGTACTGTAAATCAACTTTCATTGTTAAGAGGTGGGAAAAAAAGAATGTTAAAAACTAGAAAAAATAAAACAAAACATCAACAATATAAAGTTAAAAAAATAAGAAATTCAAAAACACATAAAAAATCTAAATAACAATTTCAGAAAGAGTTTGTTTTCTCCTATTGATGCAATAATGAGAAAAATTATAATATATATGGTAATAAAATAATATATAGGTTTTTAATGTAAAATTATTATATTAAAAAACAAAAATTATGAGTACAAAAGTAAATCCTAAAACATTGCAGAAACAACAAGCAAACACAATAGATGAAAAACACAATGAATTATTAGAACATTTTCATAAAAACGAGACAAAAAAGATACCCGAAATTGAAGAGGAAATAATTCTCTTAAAGGAGAAAATAAAATGCTTAGAAGAGAACCAAATAGAGCAATATTTGGATATACGTGACAAAATTCTCTCTTTACGTAATGAGTTAAAATTATTGAAGAATGAGAAAAAAAAGTACTTACTAGATAATTCAAAGTATATTTTCCAGTATTTTGAACAAAAACAGCAAATATCTAGTGGTACAGTGACTAAACAAAATTCTAATGTGGTAAATTCCTTTTTTAAAATAAAGGCCAGCAATCCCGAATCGGAAAATATTTCTGCAGAGAAATATAATCAATCTAAGAAAACGTACCAAAATTATTGGCGTAATGTGAATAATGAGATGGCAAATATTCAAAATTTTATCATTACGTCCGATGTTTGTGAGATTTGTAATAACGGAGAGATGATTCCCCAAGACGAAGAAGGAATTCTTATTTGTAATAATCAAGATTGTAGTAAATTTATCACATATATAATTGATAGTTCTAAACCTACTAATAAAGAGCCCCCTAATGAGGTTTCTTATACTGCATATATCCGTCTCAACCATTTCAAAGAGATTCTATCACAATTTCAAGCCAAAGAAACTACTCAGATTCCAGAGGAAGTAATAAATGCAATTAAAGCACGTATTAAGAAAGAGCGTATTAAGGACATGTCTCTTATTAATTATGATAAAATGCGAGATATTTTAAGAAAACTAGGATTTAATAAATACTTTGAGCATATTCAATATATTAATTCTTTATTTGGTATTAAACCACCTATTATGAATGAAGAATTACATGAGACGCTTTGTGTATTATTTATTGAAATCCAAAAACCATGGGCGGTTCATTGTCCGGCAAATCGTACTAATTTTTTTAATTATACTTATACACTTTATCAGTTATGTGTTTTATTAGACCAAACCCAATATTTACCCTATATTCCGATGATGAAAGATAGGGAGAAACAATTAGAGCAGGACATGATTTGGAAGAAGGTATGTAATGATTTGGATTGGGAATATTTTCCGTCTGTATAAGCTTTATAAGTCTTATAAGCTTTATAAGTCTTATAAGAAGAAAGGGACAACCTACGGTTCCAAAACGATAGGTTAATAATAAATTATTAATAAACTATAAATACTTTTTTGACTGTAGTAAACCTTTACTATTTTTATAAAATAATATTCAAAGAAAAAGGAAGGGGGTTAGGGGGAAACCGTTGGTTTCCCTCTACCCTCTACTAAGGAATATTCTTTTTAGAACAATAAAAAAAGGTCAATGATTAACTAACTTTTACAAAACAAATCTAAACGAATCTTTTACTCAAATAAATAGGGTCACATTGCTCCCACTGTATATAACAGGATTGTCAACCGTGATGATGTTTTCATCATAATCCACATTGATAATGGTAGAATCCTTACCAAGAAGCTCACTATACACTATGTCTCCAACATTGAATCTGTCCATCGGACCGTTAACTCGGATATTTACGTCGTCCCGATTGGCGCTTCCATATACTAGCATAGTATATAAACTGAATATCTCCTCATGAGTGGGAGGAAGAATGAAATATTCCGACAACTGATAATCAATGTCAGTAATGTAATTAATGGACCAAGTAATGCAGTAGCGTGACGACATCTGAAGATTGACGAAACCGTGTTCGTCTGGAGCGAAATGCTCAGCACCAACGGGGACGCCGTCAATCTTCAGCTCCTGGTCCATTTGGAAAGGTAAAACATTGCCGGCGAAAGGTAAAACATTGCCGGCGAAAGGTAAAACATTACCGGCATTGTCGCAGAAATAAAGTACAGCAGATTGATTTGCAACAGGCCGTATGGCCAATAGGGTAGTATCGTCAATTCTGGTGTAGTAACCAGTGACGCCCAAAAGAAAGCTAGGAAAAGACATGTTGGCTCGGTAGATTTCCCTACTTAGATTGATGAATAAAGTATTCAATTTTTTAACAATATTTTGTTTTTCTTAACTTTACGTTAAATCCTCAAAAATTATTTAGCAATAGTACATTATAGGATGGATAGTAAAGATATTCAAATACTGCAAAAAGATGCGATTATAAACAAATTGAAACATGAAAATGATAAATTAAACGGTATAGTAGAGACTCTCAAAAAACAACTAGAAAAATATACAAATAATGAACGCCATAAAAAGTATTATGAGCAAAACAAAGAAAAAGTAAAAGAAAATGCCAAGCTTTACCTTAATCGGTTGAAGGTTGAAAACCCAGATAAATTGAAAGAATATAGGCATCGGGCATACATTAAGCGTAAACAGAAAATAATCACACTTGATGAATACAGCGAATAATGAATTTATAAATTTATATGATTCTTTCTAAAATCATATAAACGAACTTTACAAAAAAATTATGTTTTTAAATACCTATTAATATTGGCTGCATTTACATAGCCATCTTGAGACCACCCATTAAATTAATTCCCGCTGCGGCGCCTAAACCACTCCTACTGGAAGCCCCGGCAGCGGGAATGAATACGTCAAGAATGCTAAATACAGCGGCGGCAGTTAAGGCAATAATTACAATCTCTTCAACATTAAGAGCCTTCTTAGGGATAAGCATAGCTACGACAGCAACAGCTAAACCCTCAATCAAGTACTTAATAGCACGTTTAACAAGTTCGTTGAAATCAAACATATTGCTCATTTTGATTATATAATATAATCAAACAAAATAATTTTTTTCATTAATATTCCTAAAATAAATAATATTATATGTTCCGAAATCACTTAAATAGTATTTTTCTTAAAATTCTATATTTGCTAAAGATGTCAACCTTTGAAAAGAAACTTCTACCAGATGGAAAAAAGAATCCTAAATATATTGACTTATGCGACGAGGACCAATCAATTGCCGGGCAAAAATTTTGCTGTATGTCATTTGTTTCCCCCGAAAAAATACTTAAAAAGCGCGAGGTTCTCCTTTTCAATTCTTTCGTAAAGAATTGGGATTTTTCTAAATCTATGGAGCGTTATAAGGATTTCATCAACTTTTTATCCTATAAATATAATCTAAAGGTAGATGATGTAATTACTGATTTTAATGACTTCATAAAAGAGGAGGGTGATAAGATTAAGAATGTGGGTGTAGAAGATGACTATAAAAACTTCGTAGATAAACATGAGGAGAAGTTCAATGAGCAATTTAATCGCGACCACGCATTCCAGACATCTGTTCGTGGTCTTAAGGTTCGTGGTGTTTTTGCTACACAGGAAGAGGCGGAGAATAAATGCAAGTCTTTAAGAAAGCATGACCCAAATCACGATATTTTTGTTGGTCCAGTGGGTATATGGATTCCTTGGGATCCGGATGCCTACAAGACTGGTAAGGTTGAGTTCTTAGAGGAGGAGTTAAATCAACTCCATAATGAGAAGATTAAGAACGAGAGTTTGGCGAAAGAAGAATTTGATAAGCGTGTTATGGAAACCAAGCGAAAGGCAATTGAGGAGAACATTAAGTTGGCTAAGAAGAGTGGTAATGTGTTGACCCAAACTATTGATGATGATGGTAATTTGATTGGTGTTAAGGAGAAGGTCAATTTTGACGAGAGAGAAGTAGCCGATGTTGAGTCTACTAAATTATATAATGAGTTACAGGTAAAGAAGGCAGTAGATGCCGTAAATAACATTGATTCATCGGATGTGCAAAATAGAGGGAAACCGTAGGTTTCCCCCTAACCCCCTTCCTTTTTCTTTGAACATTATTTACACCGATGAAGATTTGCCTTTTAATTCATTTATCGGCAACGTTACCAGTGAAAATCTAGTAGAACGCCTTTCGGGCGTTCCATTTTAAATCTTCAAGGGTGTATAATAGCTCAAAACGGTAGGTTACTGGATTTTCATTTTAAAAAATTTGTTCAAAACAACATATAATAACAACACTATACTTGCAGTTATTATATTTTATTCCTACTGAGGAAAAAAGGAAGGGGGTAAGGGGGAAACCTACGGTTTCCACCTAGTGTATAAAAACAATAAAGGTATACTGCAGTAAAAAAAGTATTTATAGTTTATTGATATTTTATTAATATAAATTCCAGTAACCTACCGTTTTTAGCTAGTGTAAGATTCATGGGATGTGTAAATATAATTAAAATATCAGAAAAGATATAAACGTTTTAAGTTTATATATTTTAATCATTATGCATTCATTTTGTCAGTTGGTTCATAAACAAACTACTGATTATGAAACAAATAAAGAATATAGTAATAAACCATTAATAAACATACTATTACAAATTTTTTTATTAAATCCAATTCATTATTCTATAAAAGCAAAATTTGATTTTTTTAAAACGGTTTTGGATAACCAGTTTATTAATATGGAAACAAAACGAGATTTTATAACTGTTTTTTCTACTATACAGAAGAATTATTGGTTACTAAACCGATTCGTACATAATTTTAAGTTGAAGAAAGCACCATTTTTAATACGTAATGATTTAATCTTAACACCGATTAGTGAATCCAGTCATAATGTAATAACTATTTTACAAAATAATAATAAATATCTATTCACTGTGAATGACTTACGTAATATTATTGAAGTCGCGTTATCTAATTCCCCATATATGTTTGCGAATCCAAGCCCTCCTAAAAATCCATATACCAACATGCCATTTAGTAAATCCATCTTATATCAAATTTATTTTTTTATGAAACATGGCAATTTCCTATTATCAAATTTATTTCATAACTATTTTTTATGTAATTTTAATTTGACTTCATTTAAGTGTGAGAATGAATTTATTATTCGTAAAAAATATATTCAACAATATTTGAAAAACATGGATAATGACGATTTATATTATTATAGTATTTGTATGTTAAGCACTACAAAATATACTAGAAGAATGAAAATAAATAAAGGATTCCCCAAAAAATTATTTATTGATATTATGATGCCCTATTTAAAAATTTATGTAAATTATTTGTATTCATTAGATGTTTGTGAAAGAAAATCCATGGCATGCTTATTAAATATGCATTTAAAGAAATTTTACAAATTTAATCCAAAGTTTGGTAGAAAATACGTTAGACATATAAATGGAAAAGCCATTGATGTATCATACGATACTTCGCATGTTAATTTTAGTGGTATGGAATATTCTACAGATTATAAAAAATCTCATTTAGAATTAGATGAGAATATTTATGGGAATGATTTTTCACTATACGATGGAAACGTAAATCATAATCGTAATGGAGTTAGTTATTATGCAAATGAAGAAGAAAGTTTAAGTGATGAAAGCTCAGGCAGTGAAGATACTGTGTAAATTAATTAATCAAATATTGCGTTTTCTTTTACAAAGCAAGATTTTTACCATTTTGATTTCTTCACATTAATCTGTTGTCCTGTGCGTTTCTTACCTTTACTCGGGTCATACGCTTCATCTTCATCATCAGAACCCATGTTCTTAGATATTTCCCAGAATTCCTTAGATCCCAACTTGAAATCAGGGTGGTCCTGGGCCTTGTACCAGAAAATCTGGTCATTTAACTTATTGGACTTTGCGTTGTTATTTATAACTAAACATTCATAATTCTCCGTGGTCTGGTCCATGACGGCACAAAAGGACTCTAATGTTGGAAACATACTAGCATAATTCTCCCAGATACGTTTCCGATTTGTCAGGTAAGGTTCTCGTAAAATGAATACATAATCTATGTTGGTTCTCAGGTTAGGAGGAATACCTAACGGATATTGCATTGTGATGATTAACATGACCTTCCAATGTCTGCCATTCATAAAAAGTAAACGCATCATCTTATCACGCGTCCATGTCTGGTCATAAAGGCAATCATCTAATATAACAAATGCCCTAGGGTCAATGGTGGTTTTTCGGTAAACTTCAATTTCTTTATTTACCTGTTTCAAAACCGTCTTTTGACGACGTAAAATGTTCTCTATTAAAACAGTATTATATTCCTCGTGAATAAATAATTTAGGTACATGAGCTGCATAAAATCCATTACCAGCCTCAGTTCCCGATATAACTGTTCCTATGGGAACATCTTGGTGATAAAACAATAAATCTCGTACCAAGTAAGACTTACCTGTATCACGACGTCCAATCATAACAATAACGGGTCCCTTATTTTCATCCGGTTTAAATGTGATTTGACGCATATCAAACTTTTTTAACTCTAAAGTCATTATGAAGTATATATTGATTATAGATATTTAATAAAACGTATAAACGTACTAGTTAAAAGCGATAGGTTACTGGAATTTATATTTTTAAATTATTAATAAACTATAAATACTTTTTTACTGCATTATACCTTTACCTTTATAAAGAAAAATGAAGGTGCTAAGCAGAAACCGTAGGTTTCCCTCTAGTCCTTCGTTTAGAATGATAAATTTAAAATATATAAACCACTTATATAAAAATGAATACTTTAGATAATACTAAATTTACCATTTATTATGTAAAGTCCAAGTCCATTTCTTTAGATGATTTAAAAGAATTGGAGAAGGATTATGAGTATAGTCCAGAAGATATAGAGTATAAATACAATCCATTTCAAATAAAAAAACTACAACCCTATAATCCTATTTACTCCCTATTTTTTGAATTAAGTGATAAAAGTTATAATAAAATTTCACTAAATCATGAGTATCATTTTTCAACTATGAATAAAGTAACCCATTATGAGAGTGGAACTCAGCATACTAAACCAGTATTTATCAAGTATTCACCACTCATAGACCCAATTAGATATATGACAGGGAAATACAAATTAGATATGGATAAAATTACATGTTTACCATCTTACATAAATACTGAAGAAATCTTACCTAAGATTGCCTATCATAATAATGCATCGTATACGGATAACTTTTTTAGTTTTTTAGCCTCAAAATTAACGCATAAACATGGTTTTGTACACGGAGTTGATTATTATGGTTCTTTCTTAGGTATACAATCCAAATTCAAGGCCAATATATCTGATGATTTAGATTATCTGAATTCATCAGATTATTTTTCTGAAAAAATAAATAAACTTTTTACTGTTTCTATTAATGGCGATAATGAGTTTGCTAATTTTGGGTCTCGTGCAAATAAAAAGAAATTGATTCTTGAAGAACTTGAAGAGGAGGAGTTTGAAATAGAGGCTGAAATGTTAAATGGACTAGATACAGATACAATTGAATTAGACCTTAATGAACCTAAACCCAATAACGGTAACGAATTAGTATACGAAAAAGAGGGGGAAAATGAAAAAGATAATAATGATATTTCGGAAAATTCATCTAACAACAGTGAAACAAATTATAGTCAGAATGAGGATTCTGATACCGATGAAGATGACAGCAGTGATGATTCTTCAGAAGATTGGGAATCTGATTCTAGTGATGCAACAAATGAATATGATGAAGAGAATAACCAATATGCCTTTATAAATGATTTCCCGGTCCAGTTAATTTGCTTAGAAAAGTGTGATGGAACATTGGATGAATTATTTGTAAAAGAGCAGATAGACGAAGAAATTGGCGCGGCCATCTTGTTTCAAGTAGTTATGATACTAATAGCATACCAAAAAGCATTTCATTTTACTCACAATGATTTACATACTAATAATATCATGTATATTAATACTGATATTGAGTATTTATGCTACCGGTATAACAAAAAAGTTTATAAAATACCTACTTATGGTAAAATCTTTAAAATAATTGACTTTGGACGGAGTATTTATAAATTCCAGGGTCAAACCTTTTTTAGTGATAGTTTTAATAGCGGGGGTGATGGTGCCACACAGTACAACTGTGAACCATATTTTAATGAAAAAAAATCGCGCGTTGAACCAAATTATAGTTTTGATTTATCACGTTTAGGATCTTCTATTTATGATTTTATTATTGAAGATGATAAACATCCTGAGCGATTTGATGACTTACAAAAGACTATTTATAGATGGTGTTTAGACGATAATGATAAGAATATATTGTATAAGAGAGATGGAGATGAACGCTATCCAAATTTTAAATTATATAAGATGATTGCGAGAACAGTACATAAACATACTCCACAAGAACAATTAGAGTTTCCCTTTTTTAAACAATTTTTATTATCTAGTAAAAAGGTGGGTAATGTAGACATTATGGATATAGATAGTTTACCTGTTTATGTTTAAAAAAATTTATTTGGTTATTATATAGTAATTTTATTTTAATGACAACTCCGATACCATATTCAAACTTGGGCTTGAGACATTTAAGATGGAGGATTAAGGTTTATATAGAAAAAATTACCGAACCAGAACTTACAACAAGATATCAGAAACAGCTACAAATAAAGTTAGAACATGATGTTAAAACAAGATATGAATATGTTAAATATTTCATCAGGGGAGCTAGTTATTATGCAGAACCAAATAGTGTACTAGAAGAAGATATTTTAAAAGATCCAAGCAATGAAAAATTTGGCTTGAAGCAATATTTGTCAATAATTTATACAAAGGATGGGAAATATGAAACAATCCATTTATATTTTGAAAAAGATTCATTAGGTACTTTACATTATAAATATACTGACGAAATCCTGATGTCTAAAATAGGTGATGTAACATTAATTCTAGAACAATTAGGTAAATTTATTGAACTAAAAGAAGAAGAATTAGGTAAATTTATTGAAAAGGAAATCAAATTTGAACCATCATATGAAATCGATGATTCTCAGCCTCAAAAAAAAACAAATACAACAATAGTAGTACGGAAACCCATTGAAGACAATATAACGTACACTACAACAACAAAACCGGGACTAAGTGTTCCGTCAGGTTCGTCGGGTACTTCTTTTTCAGATTGGGGAAGTATGTTCGGTGGTTCAGGTGGAAAGAATAAAACTATCTCTACAAAGTCTACCAACAAAAATAATAAATTAAAATCAAAGAATTCAAAAAAGGATAAAAACTTGAAAAACTTGAAAAAGTCAAAAACAGTAAGGAAAAGCAATAAAACGAAGAAATCTAAAAAATAAGTATAATTATCAAATATAAAAACATATGTATATTTGATATTAATGGACAATAATCTCATTATTAATGAGAACACTATTTACGTAAAGATTTTGATTTTTTTTTATTAGTAATTTTTTTTTTTTCTGTTTTACACTGTTTTTTTGTTAATTTCTTAGATTTCTTAGATTTCTTAGATTTCTTAGATTTTTTAAATGTTTTGCTACTTATTAGCGATCCTCCAATATTATGATTAAATTTTGTTCCAAATCGCCCTGGAATTACTATTTGTCCTCCCTTAGCATTTAATAATCCATTTAAATCTCCACCGTTTAAATATATAATTATCTCAACCATTTGATTAAATCTTGACTTGTTAATAGAATTAGATCCAATACCATCTAACGCATCTTCTATTGCCGTTCTTGCCAAGTTTTCCTCAGGTGGTCTTCTAACAAAATTTAAAAATTCTTTATCAACTAATTTTTTTAAATCATTAGCTAAGGGACTATTGTTAACACATTGTTGGTACAAAAAGGCAACTAGATTATTTATCTTACTTTCTTCCGGTAAAACTAAAACCCGACTTATTGTAGATATTACTAAGTTAATGGCAGTTGTAAATTGTCTTGATAAAATATGTAATATCGTTTGGTCACGTGGGTTATCTAGTTGTTTGTTACTTGTACGTAAACATGTACTTTTATTCATAAAACCTTTTAATAAAGCAGTTACATTTTCTAAATTTTCAGGCCCAGGATTACTTGTGGAAAAATTATTTAATAGTTCTGTTAATTTTTTATAATCTTCTCCTTCTGGTAATGGTATAAAACCAGGTTTTTTATTAATAATCAAACACCTCTCAGGAGAAGAATTTTCAAAACCCAATGCTCTAAACTCTGCATCATCAGAATCTACAAAACCCAATGCTTCAAACTCTGCATCATTACTTGGTTTTTTACTTTTAAAAAGACTTTCAAAAAAACCCATTTTGTTTTTTTATTTTTGTATATAAATATAATTAGATATTTACATATATATGGAAGAGTCATTTGTAGAAGAAATGTACACCGATGGTCGCGGACCATGGTATTGCTATATTCTAAGAAACTGTAATCCCAGATATCAGCACCTTACTTACAACGGCTCCACTAATAACCCAAAGCGAAGACTTAGACAGCATAATGAAGAAATATCGGGTGGTGCACGTTATACCCACGGAAGAGGCGGAGGATGGGAAATATATGCGCTTTTAACCGGATTTCCCGACCATAAAAATGCACTTTCATGCGAATGGAGAATTAAACATACCAACGGAAAACCAGGAATAAGACCTAGAGAACATTGTGGTATTCAAGGGCGGATTATAGCATTAAATGAAATTCTACAATTAGAAAAATGGACTAAACAATGCACAGTTTTCAATAAAGACATAGCCCTGACTCTTTATTTAGCAGAAGATGTTTTAGGGTATGTAGATTCAGAATGTTTACCGGATAATGTTTCGGTAATTAAGGGAATACCTGATTTTTGATTATAAGCATTATATTGTCAAATGTATTTACAAAAGAAGGTATTTCCAATAAAGTAAAACTTAAAGTGGGATATTTTACCTCCCATTCTTTGATTTTTTCTACAAACAAATCTTTTTCAGTAGAAATTATGTCTTCAATAATATAAAATCCATTTTTCTTTAATTTATGAATACTGTTTTCAAAAAAACAGACATTTGCTGCAAATGTATGTAATCCATCCTCAATTATAATATCAAATGGTTCTCTTAATTCATCTTCGTTCCACATATATTTTATTACATGTGGATTGGTTTGGTCACAATAATATGTTTTAATAGAATCAGTAGTAAATAAAATATCAGAATCAATATCTGCACCAAAAACTTTAGCTTTAGGAAAAAATTTAGACCATCCATATAAAGATGCACCTGGAGAACCATTGCTTCCCATATTTGAAGGAATGTTAACATTATTTGAACCTAATCCTAATTCAAAAATTCGTAACGGCTCATTTCTTATGCTTTCAAATAAAGCATAATAGATTACAGAATAATTATGCCAAGAATTTGTTATATTAACAGAGCCTTTGTCACTACCAAAATTTCCCATTATTTCACATAATGGTGTGCTTATTGTTAAATCAATCGGCTCTTTGAATAGACCATCCATATATTATAATTGATTAATGTTATATTTATATTTATTACAACCACAATATTAAATATTTACAACGATAAAAACAATATTCAAAACTACTTCGCGAAGTGATTATTTTATCATTTTGAGGGGGCGTAAATGAGCGTATTAGCTGAAAACGGTAGGTTACATGAATTTATATTAATAAATTATCAATAAACTATAAATACTTTTTTTACTGCAGTATACCTTTATTATTTTAATAAACAATGTTCAAAGAAAAAGGAAGGGGGTAAGGGGGAAACCTACGGTTTCCCTCTATTCTATAAGTTCTATAAATTATATCTTACTATTTTAATGGAGATAGAAAATATTTTCCGATTTGATTATGTGTTTTCGTACTGGATATTTACATGGTATATTTTGTATGAATTAAAAATAGTATCCTACAATCCAAAAATTGCCCTTATTTTAGGATTAATAGAGAACCTTTTTGTTTTATTATTAATGTTCTATTATAAGAATTCATATTTCCACATTTTTTCATTTTGTTTTATTAATTTTTTCATCAAAGTATTACCAATATGGAGGTTAAGAAAAACAGGATATTACATGAAAGACGTATATGCTTTGACTAAATTGTTTTCAATTTACCTATTATGGTTATACATGAACAGAATACATTTTGTAAAATATGCGCAAGAAAAAATTAATAGGTTGAAAAATGATAAACCGCCAGGACCTTTTGCTTATTATGTGGACAAGTATTTTGAGGTAAAATAATATCCTTTACTAGTGCATAGGTTCTCATCCATTCTAGATTTAATAACATTCTCATATATTATTTTTCCGGTTATTATATTTTTTTCTCCAAATTTAGTGCATTTACTGGTTTTACCTATATGTAATTGACCATTTACCATATAATGTATACAATCAATACATGCTGGTAAATTAATATTTTTGATAATTTGGTGGGGCACTTTTGTTGCCAACATACTAGTGAATTGTTGTCTAGAGATAAAATAAATGAAAAGATTCAATTTTTTGTAGCTGTAAAAAAATTGAATAAAATAGTAAGATTTACAAAAGAAATTAATTATAATTAAAGAATGGACACCGATTATGGTGATATAGTTCTACGTAATAAAACTCACCTGGATACTTTGTTATCACGACTAGGACAAGAAAAAGGATTACCTAAATATTACAAGGGAAAAATTACTGGCGCTATTCTGTGTAAAAATAAATACACTAATATGGATGAACTTCATGATTTGGCCGATTTACAAAACGTAAACAAGTCAGATTTAGTCAAAGGAACAGAACTAGTAGTTATAAATAATCATTGGACAAAGAGTACATTGTTCCAAGGGTTTATAAAAGGTTCCCATTATAAATGGGAAACTGTGAATGGGTTCTACATGATTCTATCGCAGAATGATGTAGATAAGTTAAGTGATAAGGAAAAGAGATATTTACGCTTTTAACCTTTCTTACATCCACACTTTGTGCACTTAGAACCGAAACCATGCATGCCATATGAATGTTTATTAGTTCCATCTGTACACATTTTGGTACTGCATAATGGAGCATCTGGTTCACCTGAACTTGTTGAACTAAACCCAAACATCCCCCCTTTAATCATTTTTCTTTTAATGGATTTTGATTTCTTACTACGTTTTATTGAACGCTTACTTATTCTCTTCTTCATCGATTTTGTCATTATAATTATAATTGTTAGTTATACATTTAACGAATATATTTTCCTAAATTCATAAATTAATTATTGAAATATTTTTCAATAAATTCACTAGGAATCATTATAGGAATCCCATGTTCATTGGCATATTTAGTTTTATTTGATACATCCTCCTTTGACTTAACTATCAGTACGAATGTTTTCTTCCCAATAGAATCATCTAAAACACCACCTACTTTTTTAAGACCATCAATTATTATTTGGTCACGTACTTTGGTCATAACAATGTGTTTTTCATAAAGAGGATGGGAAATGTCCATTCTTTGGTCCATTCTTTGGTCCATCGTATTCTCCAAAACCGCACCCGTTTGTTCCAATTTCCCCTCCAAACCACTTTCACCCAAAAACGCCATAAAATCAACAATATGTTCTACAAAAGCCTTGGCATTCTCCTTTCCAATCCCCTTAATACCTTTCAAAAGCATAATTTTATCCTCATTACTTTCTGAACGAGTTAAAATATCAGGAAATTCATCTAAAATGGGTCGGATTTTACGCTCTCCAATACCGCGGCCAAATTTATTAGAAGCCGCCATTATCTCCAAAAGACTCGCTTTTTCTATCTTATCATGTATACTTGTATGTACTTTTTCAATCATCTTGGTTTTAAACCCTTCAACGCCTTCAAAATCCGATTTCTTCATTTTAATAATTTTTGATATAGTATTAAATCCAGATTTCATAATACGTTTCACATTTCCACTAGACAATCCATCTACACCTAATCCTGTAAAGAAAGCAGTAATTTCTTTTTCACGAACACCCATATCTTCACCTACTTCATCAAGTACTATGTCTACATGTGTATCTGTCCAATGATACTTTGCATCAGGCATTTTTGCATGTTCTGCTGGTACAGTGACAGATTTTATATGTGGAATAACATCTCCACTACGAATAATCTGAATAACTGCCCCAATTCCGATTTTATTTGTTTCTATAAAAGACCCATTAAATCCAGTTGCAAATTCAATTGTTACACCACCAAGACGAATTGGCTCAATTTGAACACGGGGTTTTAAATATCCACTCTTACTAGCATTCCAAATAACATCTACTACCTTTGCTTCCGCCATTTGGTCCGAAATAATCATTTTAAACGCAAACGCATATTCGGGATTTCCGTCTTTTCTAGAATGCATGTTATCATCGCATACTATTACACCATCTACTTCGTACTCGTAATTTCCTCTCCAATCTAGCAACGTTTCAGATAATGATTCATTAGATAATTCGTCTATCTTTTTTTCTTTGTTTTGTACTACTTCATATCCTAATGATTTTAATAGAGTTATTTGTTCACTAGGTTTCATAAGAGGTTGAATTACTTCATACGCCACAAAATGTAGGTCTTTGGTTTTATCATCTAGGGTTTTACTATTAACAATTCCTGATACTAAGTTTCGTGGATTAGCAAAAGTAGCTTTATATTTATCCTCAAATTTTTTCTTAGGGATTATAAATTCACCTCTTACTACGAGTTCTTTATCAGTATCCGTTGGTAATTTTAAAACCCGTAAAAGATGAGTAACATCTTGACCAACTTTTCCATCACCACGAGTATAGAGTTTAGGTGCCGTACCATTATCATTTATACAATACATACCACTCACACCGTCTAATTTGCATGATAATACATAGGGACCTTTATATTTGGACATCCAATTCATCAATGCCCCCGTATCGGGTTTAATTTTATCCATAGACGGCATATTATATGGAAGAGTAACCTTATTCTTTTCTATGGGAGCCCCGACTTGTTTAATAGTTTCGTTATCAGGGTATTTTTTTTCAGCGAATTCTTTTACAATATCATATTCATTATCTGTCATCAACGGGGTTTTGGTGTTATAATATGCATCATTTGCTACGATGATTACGTCGGTGACTTGCTGCTCAGTGAGTTCCTCAATAACAGTTATTCCTTGTTCTTTAAATAATTTTATCTTCTTTTTTGCTTCAGTTTTATTAGACATTTTCTTTATCTTATTTTCGGGTTTTCCTTCTAAATTATTTTTTTTGGTTTTATTTTGTTTGGTCAAATTTTCTTTTTTTTTCATTGTACCTTTAATAACTATTTGGGCTTCAGGTTCTCTCTCTAATGGAATCACAGGTATAAGGGAAACCAATTTAGGGGAAACCAAGGTTTCCCCTATGACCCCTTCCTTACCAGAGGAATTCAAGGTTTCCCCTATGACCCCTTCCTTACCAGAGGAATTCAAGGTTTCCCCTATGACCCCTTCCTTACCAGAGGAATTCAACTTTTCCACCATAACCCCTTCCTTACCAGAGGAATTCAAGGTTTCCCCTATGACCCCTTCCTTACCAGAGGAACTCAAGGTTTCCCCTATGACCCCTTCCTTACCAGAGGAATTCAAGGTTTCCCCCAAGACCCCTTCCTTACCAGAGGAACTCAACTTTTCCCCCAAGACCCCTTCCTTACTAGAGGAACTAAACTTTTCGCCTACAACAACATCTTTATCTTTTTTTCTACGGGTTATGTTCTTCTTTTCTTTTACTACTTTACCTTTAAGAGTTTTTTCTTTCTTTTCTTTAGGTGCCTTAGGTTCTTTAGGTGCCTTAGGTTCTTTAGGTGCCTTAGGTTCTTTAGGTGCCTTAGGTTCTTTTACTTTCTTCTCCTTAACTACCTTGGTTTTGAGAGTTTTATCTTTTGGTGTCTTAACCTTAAGAGTTTTTGCCTGTTTTAAAAAAATAGGTTTTGCCGTCGGTAAAATAGCACCATTTTTTACTACAACTGACCTACCATCTATTCGTTCATTTGGTTCTTTATAATCTAATTTTAAATAATCAAAAATTTCTCGCTCATCATTAAAAATCGTACTTATCTTTTCCTCTTTCTCTTTACCTGACTCTTTTTTATAAAGACCATGTTCATTTAAAGAAAGACCTATTTTCAATGCATGCCCTCTCATAACCGTATTAAATGTTTTACTTCCAGTAAAATATAACACTGCAAATGGATACTCAGTTAAAGAAGTATACATAAAATCAACTCGTCTAGCTGTCTTTTTATTTGGTAACTTAGCTATTACCAAACATTTTGTTTTTCCTCTAGAGAGAACTTCTATTATAATTCCTTTATTTAACAAAGAATCAATAAAATTGGGAAACATAGTAGTATCATCAGAAGTAATTATAACATCTATGTCACCTGATGTAGCTGCGCCTCTTCTATAACTTCCCACTATTTCATAACGAGAGTTCTCACTAGAAAGAGCTGTAAATGTGCTTTTAAAAATATTATTATATTCATCTATCTCACTACGAGGAATTCTCTCCAATATATCCTCGTAATACTTTAAACCGGCTTTTTGAACATCATTTAATAATTCATCTTGACGCTCTCTCAGTTGGGCGATGGTAGTGATACCTTTTTCTACTAAATCCTTGGCTTTTTTAGGACCAACACCATAAATCTCGCTCAAAACATATTCGGGTTTTCCTTTTTCCCTTTCAAATAGTTCAAGGGTTCCGGTTTGTAAATACTCTGTTAATTTTTCTTTTATAGTAGGACCAATAAATGGCTTTCCATCTAAATCAGAAACACTAGTTATGTCTGTTGTAATATTACGTAGAGTATCTTGCGCTTTTGTATAGACCCTACTACGCATATTGTCCCCCTTTTTTGACATAAGAGCAGCTAATCTTTCTAAAACATCAATAAATGTTTCGTTATATCTAGGTACTTCTTGATGTGTTTTATCGGTTTTTTCAATTATAGGTTGTGAGGGAAGAACAGAAATAGATTCTACTGGTGGTAAAGATTCGCGTATTATTAGTTTTTTCTTTTTCTTATGTATTAATTGATTTTGTTCATCCTGTGTTTCATACTTTTTTTGTTCCTTTTTAACCATAGGAATCATAGAATCATTATCCATATAAAATTATATATAATATATGGATATTAATAGTTCATGTTATACCTTTTTTGCCATAAAGCCATATGAGGAGAACTTTTTTCATGTTCAGGTCTGTTATCAGTGTAATAATATAAGGCTAAAGAATATCTCGGTATATGAAAAGGTGCCGACCAAATTTCTGGATGACCATGAAAGGCATCATCAGTAATTCTAAAAACCACTAATCTATTAAAAATTGGCGGTATTTTAACACAACATTTTGTCATGTCATTATTCCATAATTCTAATTCTCCTTTGTATTCAGATTTCCAATCTTTATTTAAATACAACAAAGCATTGATTCTTCTATGTTTTTTAGTTATGGGATGAATGTTAAAATCCGCATGAATCGCTAATTTACCACCATTTTTTGTCCTATGTATACCTCCACCATATAAATGAGGGTCGGATTGTATTTCTTTGATTCCGGTAATTTTTTCTAAAAAATCAATAAACTCAAAACTATTACTTAAATCAATAAATGATTGGGTAACAGGTCCGAATTTATTATAATCTGACAATCCTATTTTTTTACTTTGTACTTCAAAATCCGTTTCTTTTTTCACATATTCATCATCTAAAAAACCATTTAATGAAATAATTTCACGTAAAATTTGTTCGGCATATTCGGTATCTAAAAAATTATCTATTACTATGTTATTATAAGGAGCAGCATTAATAAAACTTGAATATAAATTCCTTTTATTATATTTATTTAAATCGCACATTTAAATAAAAATATATTTTTTTTAATTAGGTTAAACGAAGTAGCTAAAAACGGTAGGTTACTGGAATTTGTAACAATAAACTATAAATACTTTTTTACTACAGTATACCGATATTATTAAGCAATCCGAGTTGCTGTCATATTAGGATTACGTTCCCGGGTAATTACTTTAATGTTTCCATCCAAGTTATACAGACTTAAAACCACATAAATGATTGTATCTGATTCTACGACAAATATGCCTGATATTTTATTAATATATTGATATGAATTTATAAACGTCACTACCGAATTCGTGCAATTTTTATCATTGATGGTTTGTGAAACCATAGATAATGACTCTAACGATAATATGGTTCCGGGTTCAAAACTAGATAAAAAAATGGAGGATTCAACAAACCATACACCTTTTGATAATTTTATTGAAGAGTAATCAAATATTGTTGGTTTATTTTTAAATATAGGTCCGTTTGTTTTAATTGTATGTTCTCCGGTAATTTGATAACCGATATGTTCTCTACTTGATTCATATGGTTGTTGTGGACCTGTCGTTTGTAAACTAAAATCAGAATCAATATGAGTAGTATTTATTATAGAACTGATTAAAATTATATCGTTAATACTTTGTTGAAACAAATCACAATTTTGTGATGCATCTTGTAATAATTCATTTACCGGTAAATCTCTATTATAAATATTTGAGGGTGTAAAAACATCTTTATCTAAACCCATATATTTTGTTAAGTCTCTTTTTACAGTTTTATTATGATTTTTGTTATTAGTTTTATTTTTATAGGAATTCATCTATAATATAGAAGGATAATTAGTTGCTTTTACTTCAAAATCCCGGTGCATCAGTAAAAATCTGGGTTGACGCCATATTGAATGATTTATTATCAGTAACAATATTCAAAAAATCTGTTACCGAACCATCCATTTGAAACAATAAAAAGGCACCAATCATAGTAGAAACAAATACAACTACTGAATCACGAATTATATTTTTAAGGGGCTTCCATTCTTTATCAACAAATTTCATTTCTAAAATCTTTATTGTAACAAAAAGACATGTTACAATGATTGAGAGAATAAACACTTTTTCCATTGAAAATGTATATAAAGAAACTATTTTTTTTTATATACGTAAAAACGCATTATTCCTAAAATGGGCAGGGAACCTACGGTTCCCCTGCGACCCCTCCCTTAAAGCAGCACACTTATGGAAATAAAATTTATAATTTAATAAGGAGGAACCTACGGTTCCCCTGCGACCCCTCCCTTAAAGCAGCACACTTATGGAAATAAAATTTATAATTTAATAAGGAGGAACCTACGGTTCCCCTGCGACCCCTCCCTTAAAGCAGCACACTTATGGA
>Ga0209188_1001082_pt1 | contig 23264 bp, 18 predicted proteins | sample C_130625_EF_Meta_FD_187307 | JGI IMG/M metagenome (GOLD analysis project Ga0209188, IMG submission 187307) | Freshwater microbial communities from Lake Croche, Canada to study carbon cycling - C_130625_EF_MetaG (SPAdes) (version 2) | ecosystem: Environmental > Aquatic > Freshwater > Lake... | reverse complement strand
ACGGATAGTTTCTCGATACGAGTAGGGAGAGGAATAGGGCCGGAAACACGTGCGCCCGAGCGCTTTGCTGTTTCGACGATGTCCTGAGCTGATTGATCGATTACTCGATAATCGAAGCCCTGGAGTTTGATGCGGATGCGTTGGCCTTTCATTGCGTAAAAAGAACGATTGTTTAGCTGCGAGCAGGGGCTTTAGACGATGTCTCGACAATCTTGGCGAGAAGTGAGTTTGGTACCTGTTCGAAATGGGATGGTGTGATAGAAGCACTTGCACGACCCTTTGAGAGTGAGCGAATGTCTGTCACGTAACCGAAAAGATTTTCTAATGGAACAGTTGCTGTGATGATACATGCACCTGCTTTATTTTCCATTGCACTAACAGCTCCACGGCGGCGATTGATATCACCAATCAAGTCACCTTGATATTCTTCTGGAGTTGTTACTTCTACGCCCATGATAGGTTCAAGAAGAATTGGATTTGCTGCTTTCATTGCATCCTTGAAGCCGAAAATTCCGGCCATCTTGAATGCAAGTTCCGAAGAGTCGACTTCGTGGAATGATCCATCGACGATACGAATAATAACATCGACCACAGGGTGTCCTGCGATTGTACCGTTATTTGTACCTTCTGTGATACCTTCGATTGCAGGCTTGATAAATTCTTTAGGAATAGAACCACCAACGGTTTCGTTAATGATTTCAACTCCCTTACCCTTACCGTTTGGTTCAATCTTGAGAACAACGTGTCCGTATTGACCTTTACCACCTGATTGACGGATGAATTTACCTTCACCATCGGCGGACTTAGTAACGGTTTCGCGGTAAGCGATTTGTGGCTTACCTGAGGTAGCTTCAACCTTGAATTCGCGCTTCATACGATCGCGAATAATATCTAAGTGAAGTTCACCCATTCCTGAAAGAATTGTCTGGCCGCTATCTGGATCCGTAGAAACACGAAGTGTTGGATCTTCGGCAACAAGGCGCTGTAAAGCAGTTCCCATTCTTTCTTGGTCAGCCTTTGAGTTTGGCTCGATTGACATCGAGATAACTGGCTCAGGGAAAGATGGTGGCTCTAAGCGAATATCAAAATCTTCATCACAGAGTGTATCGCCAGTGATTACGTCTTTAACGCCAACCACTGCACAGATATCACCTGCGTAAGCGACATCAATTTCTTCACGCTCGATAGCACGCATAAGCACTAAACGTGAAACACGTTCACTGCGGCGAGTACGAGGGTTGTAAAGTGACATACCACGTTTTAACTGACCGGTATAAACACGGTAGAAAACGAGCTTACCAACGAAAGGATCGTTCCAAAGTTTGAATGCAAGTCCTGCTAACTTTGCTTTGTCTTCAACGACAGCTTCAACAGGCTCACCATCGAGATTCTGACCCGTCATTGGGGGAACGTCGATTGGACTTGGAAGGTAATTCACTACGCAATCCAAGAGACGCTGAACGCCCTTCTTCTTGAATGCTGATCCTGGGACAACTCCACAGAAGTTAAGTGAGATTGTAGCCTTACGAATAGCGAGCGTTAGCTCTTCCATCGTAATTGCATCACCATTTAAAAACTTGTTAGCAATGACGTCATCATAGTCAGCAACAGCTTCAATAAGCTTATCGCGATATTCTTTAGCGTCATCTAAGTGCTCAGCAGGAATCTCTGTAGTAACTGGCTTTAAGCCGAGTGGATCATCCTTATCTGGCGGGAAAATGTAAGCGACCATCTGCACAAGATCGATTAGACCTGTGAAGTTTTCTTCAGCGCCAATAGGTAAGAATAATGGATGAGCATTACCTTTTAACTTATTGCGGATGTCGTCGATAGCACGGTGGAAATTAGCTCCAACACGGTCCATCTTATTGATGAAAGCGATACGAGGCACCTTGTACTTGTTAGCTTGGCGCCAAACCGTTTCAGACTGAGGCTGAACACCGGATACTGCATCGAATACAGCAATTGCACCGTCAAGTACGCGAAGTGAACGTTCTACTTCAGCGGTAAAGTCTACGTGGCCAGGGGTATCAATAATATTGATACGTTGTTGAATACCCTTCCATGGTCCGCATGATGCGTTCCAAGCACAAGAGATAGCCGCTGCAGTAATTGTAATACCGCGCTCTCTTTCTTGTTCCATCCAGTCTGTGACTGTTGTTCCTTCATGCACTTCGCCCATCTTATGGACGGCACCTGAGTAGAACAAAATACGTTCGGTTGTTGTGGTCTTACCGGCATCGATGTGAGCCGCGATTCCGATGTTACGCGTCCATTCCAATGGGAAAGGACGGTCAGGGGAATTGACCTTTGAAACCTTGGATTTGTCAGTAACGACAGTAATCCCTGAAAGTGATGCAGCAGCAGAAGACATAGTGCGTAATTCTTACCAACGGAAATGAGCAAAAGCGCGATTCGCTTGAGCCATCTTATGGGTATCTTCTTTCTTTTTAACAACAGAACCGGTGTTGTTGTAAGCGTCTACGATTTCAGCTGCGAGAGCATCCTTTAATGGAATGCCCTTACGGCTGCTAGCTGCGAGAACGATCCAACGAAGAGCTAAGCTCTCTTGGCGTTCAAAAGTGATTTCGATAGGTACTTGATAAGTAGCACCACCGACACGACGGCTCTTAACTTCGAGACGTGGACGTGCATTTTCTAATGCACCTAAAAGTAAGTTTACAGGATCACCCTTTTCGAGTTTCTCAGAAACCTTTTCGAAAGCTCCGTATACAATACGTTGAGCCAAATTCTTCTTACCCATTTTCATGACGACATTAACCAAATGCGCGACAAGCGGGCTCTGGTAACGAATATCAGGAACAACGGTGCGTTTAACTGCTCTGTGACGGCGTGACATGGATCAGATTCGTTCTAAATTATTTCTTAGCTGCCTTCGGGCGTTTAACACCGTACTTGGAGCGACTACGACGACGTTTCTCAACGCCAGTAGCGTCAAGTGTTCCGCGGACGATATGATAACGTACGCCAGGAAGATCTTTTACACGACCACCACGCACGAGCACGATGGAATGCTCTTGAAGGTTATGGCCTTCGTCTGGGATGTAGGAAATAACTTCATTTCCATTAGTTAAACGTACTTTAGCGACCTTACGGATAGCCGAATTAGGTTTCTTTGGAGTACGAGTCATTACCTGAACGCAAACACCACGACGGAAAGGATTACCATCCAAAGCGGGTGACTTTGATTTGATACGCACCTTACGGCGACCGTGGCGTACGAGCTGGCTAATGGTTGGCATGGGCTTTGTGTTAGAGTGTGGAAATTCGGGAAAAGAGGTGAATCCTACGCTTCGCTTAAAAGCCGGCAAGAACTTTCTAGCGAAAAGTATATCCTCTCGCGAAATTCGAGCCTTTTTAAGCCCGATTCGCGAACGGAAAGCGTTGAGTAACCGAGGTCGTCAACGCGGGAAAATGTGACGAATGTTCATACAACCTCATACGAATGGGTGTACTCAAGCATAAACCCATAAAAAACGCTTTCTCATAGGGAGAATTCATTCAAATCATACTCCTCAACTACCCTATTTTAGGCCCTTTTTAGACCCATTATTTTATATAGATGCGAAACTAGCCTTAAGCTCATTTAGGGTCACTTCTGCTAAAGACGGAATTATTTTGTGGGTATAAGAAAAATCATGATGCGCAGTGGATGAATTAGGCACTCCAACTACCCATAAATTAGCCCTTCGTGCTGCTTTTGTGCCCGTATGGGAGTCCTCAAACGCAATAGCTTGACTCGATTTTATTCCTAAGTTGTTGATTACCAAGTTATAAAGATCTGGCTCAGGTTTGGGTTGCTTAACATCCTCCCTACAAGCAAGAAATTTGAAGTATTTTAAGAGCCCCAAACGCCCTAAATGGCCTTCCACGTGCAAATGACTCGAATTTGAAGCTATCGCTATGTCTAAGCCCTGCTTCGAGCCTTCCTGTAGTATTTCAGTAATTCCAGGTAATACCTCCAGACTTAGGTCGATAGCTTTGTTTTTAGCCCTACGTTCCCTATCTAACTGCTCTATACTGACTTTTTTCTCAAAACCACTCCAAGGGTCAAACATGTAATCTGCATGTCCAACACTACGGTGAAAAAGCGCTTTATCAAATGCTACACCGTGCGCTACATGCACAGCTTCGTATGCCGCGATAAGCGAAGACTCGGTATCGAGTATTAATCCATCAAAATCAAAAACAAGTGCCTTAATCATTTAATATTAAGTCCTTAAAATACAGATCGCACGAAATCGCCAATGCAAAAAAAGAGCCGTAGCATTTAAGCCACGGCTCCTTGAGATTATTTTAAAGTAAAGATTAAGCTGTTGTTACTTCGGCCGCTGGGGCTTCAGGAGCAACTACTTCCTCTACTCCGAAAGGAAGACCAATCTTTAACTTCTTGTATTGAGGTAGACCAGTACCTGCTGGAATCAAGTGACCCATGATCACGTTTTCCTTGAAGCCCTTTAGCATATCTACCTTACCAAGCGTTGAAGCATCGGTAAGAACACGCGTGGTTTCTTGGAATGAAGCAGCTGAGATAAAGCTTTCTGTCTCAAGCGAAGCCTTGGTGATGCCCAAGAGGATTGGCTCAGCTTCGGCGGGTTTACCACCTGCTGCTTCAATACGCTTGTTATCAAGTAAGAATGCTGCGCGATCAACTTGCTCACCCCAGAAGTATTCGCTGTCACCTGGATCGCTAATGCGAACCTTACGTAACATTTGGCGAATGATGATCTCAATGTGCTTATCATTGATGGTCACACCTTGGAGGCGATAAACCTCTTGGACTTGACCAATCAAGAATTCGTACAGAGCAGATGGTCCGAGAATTTCTAGAATTTCATGCGGATCAGCTGAACCTTCTGTTAAGTGCTGGCCCTTAGTGACAACGTCACCTGGCTGCACAATGATATGCTTACCTGCTGGAATCAGATGCTCTTCTTCTTGAGAAGTTTCATCATTTTTCACAACAAGCTTACGCTTACCACGGACTGTTCCTTCAAAGGAAACGATACCATCGATACGAGCCATTTCAGCTGCATCTTTTGGACGACGTGCTTCGAAGAGTTCAGCAACACGAGGAAGACCACCGGTGATGTCCTTTGTCTTAGAAGCCTGACGAGGCGTCTTAGCAAGAAGTGCACCTGGTGAAATTGTATCACCTTCGTTAACGGCGATCTGAGCGCCAACAGGAATTGTATATGCAGCAAGCGGCTTGTTAGTCGCTTGATCACGAATTTCAACCTGTGGATTAAGATCTTCTTTATGCTCGATAACAACGGTAGCAATGCGGCCTGAACTTTCGTCCAATTCACGCTTCACGGTTACGCCTGGGATCATATCCTTGAATGCAAGGACACCACCCTTTTCAGAAAGAACAGGAATATTGTATGGATCCCACTGCGCGAGAATATCGCCCTTACCAATCTTAGCGCCGTCGCCAACATGTAAGAAGGAACCAACAACGATATTGTAGGTTTCGAGTTCTTTTCCTTCGTCGTCGATTAGCTGGATAGTACCGGTCTTATTAAGAACGATGTTACCACCATCAGCTGTGCTTACTAGACGTAGGCCGCGGTATTGAATCTTACCAGCAGAACGAACACGAATTTCAGGAGTCTTGAAACCGCCAGATGCGACACCACCGATGTGGAAGGTACGCATAGTGAGCTGAGTTCCTGGTTCACCGATTGATTGAGCGGCAATGATACCGACTGAATCACCGACTTTAGCCATCTTGTTGGTGGCAGGATTGATTCCGTAGGACTTCGCATCAATGCCGATTGCACTGTTCGAAGTAAGCGGTGACATAACTTTCACGCGCTCGATACCAACATCATCAATAATCGTTGCTGTTTCTTCGGTGATTAATTCACCAGAACCAACAATCAATTCTGAAGGCTTAAGAGGATTATAAACATCATCACTTGAGCAGCGGCCGATTAAGCGTTCGCGTAATGGTACGATTTCATCGTCACCTTCAACGATAGCTTTTTTCCAGACACCGTCACGTGCTCCACAATCATCTTCACCGATGATTACGTCCATAGCGACGTCACAGAGCTTACGTGTTAGGTATCCTGCGTCAGCGGTCTTTAGCGCTGTATCTGCAAGACCCTTACGTGCACCGTGGGTAGAAATGAAGTACTCAAGAACCGTTAAACCTTCACGGAATGAGGAAAGAATAGGACGTTCGATGATTTCACCGTTAGGTTTAGCCATGAGTCCGCGGGCTCCGCAGAGCTGACGAACCTGCTGCTTATTACCACGAGCACCTGAGTCCATCATGATGTAAACAGGGTTAATCTCAGGTTTGCCTTCATTGGTTTCCAATTTAATGAAAACCTCTTTAGCAATACGGTCTGTAGCACTGGTCCAAATATCAACGACCTTATTGTAACGCTCACCGTCTGTGATGATACCCTTGTTAAATTGGGATTCAACTTCGGCGATCTTCTTACGGGACTCTATAACAATATCTTTCTTGGCCTCCGGAATGATCATGTCGTCGATACCAATCGAGATACCTGCTTGGAACGCTGTAGCGAAACCAAGTTCTTTTAATTTATCCAGGGTCTCAACAGTCACTGTATTACCAGCAACCTTGTAGGTATTAAGAATCAAATCACCCAACTTTGCTTTCGCACATGGGAAATTTACGAAGCCAACATCTGCTGGCCAGATTTGATTAAAGATTACACGTCCAACGGAAGTGCGAAGAATCTTTTTCTCTTTATTGCCGAATACGGTATCGCGACCGCGATCTGGGTTTGGAATATCAACCCAGTCGTGGAATTTGATAATTCCTTCTGCCTTAGCAAAAAGAACTTCTTGAAGACCTGCCATCAATGGAACGCGTTGGCCTTTTGCGACCTTAACACGAGGCTCAATGGTGAGATAGTACGCACCAAGAACAATATCCTGAGAAGGCGTAAGAATTGGCTTACCTGAGGAAGGTGAGAAAATGTTCGAAGTAGCCATCATGAGAAGTTTGCACTCCATGATTGCTTCTAAAGACAACGGAACGTGAACAGCCATTTGGTCACCGTCGAAGTCTGCATTGTAAGCAGTACATACGAGCGGATGAATACGAATAGCTTCACCTTCAATTAGAATAGGTTCGAACGCTTGGATAGAAAGACGGTGAAGAGTCGGTGCACGATTTAGGAGCACTGGATGCCCCTTGGTCACTTCTTCAAGAATATCCCATACTTCTGGAGACTTCTTCTCGATCATCTTACGAGCACCACGAACGGTGTGTACGAAACCGAGTTCTTTTAAGCGGCGAATAATAAATGGTTCAAACAGAACCAGAGCCATCTTCTTTGGAAGACCACACTGATTGAGTTTTAATTCAGGACCGATAACGATAACTGAACGACCGGAGTAATCGACACGCTTACCGAGCAAATTCTGACGGAAGCGGCCTTGCTTACCCTTAAGCATGTCCGAGAGAGACTTAAGAGGGCGATTGCCTGCGCCTGTGACTGGACGGCCATGACGACCGTTATCAAAGAGTGCATCCACTGCTTCTTGAAGCATGCGCTTTTCGTTATGAATAATAACGTCAGGCGTCTTTAGCTGCATCAAATTACGTAAACGGTTGTTACGGTTGATGACGCGGCGGTATAAATCGTTTAAGTCAGAAGTAGCAAAACGGCCACCTTCTAATGGAACTAGAGGACGTAAGTCAGGTGGAATTACAGGAAGGACTTCTAAAACCATCCACTCAGGTTTCGACTTCGAATGAATGAAACCTTGGATAACCTTTAAGCGCTTCGAGAGTTTCTTTTTAATCTGCTTAGACTTTGTTGCGCGCATCTGCTCGTGCAGTTCTGCAACAGTAGCTTCGAGATCCATCTTAGCGAGGCCATCACGAACAGCCTCAGCACCCATCTTAGCGACGAATGAACCTTCACCGTATTCGTCAATTGCTTGACGGTATTCGGTGTCTGTTAAAAGAGTGCGAGGTTCGAGTGGTGTTTTACCAGCATCTACTACCATGTAGTTCTCGTAGTAGATAACACGTTCAAGAGAACGTGCTGTCATGTCTAATAATAGACCAAGACGACTTGGCATGCTCTTTAAGAACCAGATGTGTGCAACAGGAACTGCGAGTTCAATGTGGCCCATACGTTCACGGCGAACACGTGCGATAGTCACTTCGACTCCGCAACGATCACAGATTACGTCTTTGTATTTGATGCGCTTGTACTTTCCGCAAGCACACTCGTAGTCACGAACAGGTCCGAAAATCTTTTGACAGAATAATCCACCTGGCTCGGGTTTAAATGTACGATAGTTAATCGTCTCAGGATTCTTTACTTCACCCTTCGACCATTTACGGATCGTTTCAGGTGATGCAACTGTGATTGATACACAGTCAAATGGGCTCTCGTCCATACCGAGGGCGGTACGTACTTCTTCGCGTGCTGTGGAAGCTGCTGTTTCGGCGGGTTGAATCATGTGAGGACTCCCTTAATTAATTTTAAAGATGATACGGGATTTACTTGGGTGGTATTAAGCACCCAAGTTTAGTGCGTCGCGTTTTTGTAATTTGATATCCAATCCTAAGGACTGAATTTCTTTAATTAACACGTTGAACGACTCTGGCGTACCTGCCTGGAGTGTATTATCGCCCTTAACGAGCGACTCGTAGATCTTAGTACGGCCTTGCACGTCGTCAGACTTGACGGTGAGCAATTCCTGAAGTGTATGTGCAGCACCGTAAGCTTCGAGTGCCCACACTTCCATTTCTCCGAAGCGCTGTCCACCGTACTGCGCTTTACCACCCAGCGGTTGCTGTGTGACAAGTGAGTAAGGACCAACAGCACGAGCATGGATCTTATGTGAAACTAAGTGATTAAGCTTCATCATATAGATGTAACCTACCACCACTTCTTGATCGATGCGCTCACCAGTACGACCGTCCAATAGAACGCTCTTACCAGAACTTGGGAGTTTTGCTTCCTTAAGGTATTCACGCACGCGCTTCTCAGGAATTCCGTCGAAGACTGGCGTTGCAACCTTCATGCCGAGCTTTTTACAAGCCCAACCAAGGTGGGTTTCAAGAACCTGACCCACATTCATACGCGAAGGTACGCCTAGTGGATTCAAGCAAATTTCAACCGGTGTTCCATCAGGTAAGAACGGCATGTCTTCTTCAGGTACGATCTTAGCGACCACACCCTTATTACCGTGACGTCCTGCCATCTTATCACCGACTTCGAGCTTTTGCTTCGTAGCGATGTAGACTTTAACCTGTTTGATTGCACCGTCAGCAGAACCTTCTCCGTTTTCAACGGATCCGATCTTACGCTCACGATCTGATTCCAATTCATCGAACTTCGATTGATACGAACCGATGATCTCCATGATCTTGATACGAACCGGTGAAGGATCGATCTGAACATGCTTGGATACAGCAGCGAGCTTACGAAGTAATGTCTTCGTGATCTTACGGTTTGCTGGGATAATGATTTCTCCGTTCTCACCGTTGATAACGTCGAGAGGGATTTTTTCACCAAGAAGGATGTTAGAGAGGGCCTCTGTAAGACCTTCACGTAACTTATCCATCTGTGTTTTGTAATCTTCCTGAATTTGCTTGGTTTGACGGCGACGATCAGATGGCGATAAGCGCTCTGTCTGATTATCAATGCGTGAAGACACCTTAACATCCATGATAATTCCACCCACACCGGATGGAACAACAAGGGATGTATCTTTAACGTCTGCTGCTTTTTCACCGAAGATTGCGCGGAGCAATTTTTCTTCAGGTGCTAATTCAGTTTCAGACTTAGGTGTAATCTTACCGACAAGAATATCGCCTGGTTTAACCTCTGCACCAACACGGATAACACCGTTGTGGTCGAGATTCTTCAGCGCTTCTTCACCAACGTTTGGAATATCACGTGTAATTTCTTCAGGCCCGAGCTTTGTATCACGAGCAGTGACTTCGAATTCTTGAATATGAATTGAAGTAAAGATGTCTTCCTTAAGCACCTTTTCAGAAATCAGAATAGCATCTTCGAAGTTGTAACCATTCCAAGGCATGAAGCCTACAAGAACGTTACGACCTAGTGCCATTTCACCACCGTCGGTCGAAGGACCGTCAGCAATAATTTGTCCTGCCTTAATTTTCTGACCGCGTTTAACAATCGGCTTTTGATTAAAGCAAGTGCCTGCGTTCGAGCGCATGAACTTACGAAGTTCATACACATAAACATGATTCTTTGGATCGTGCTTTAGGGTACGTGGTGCTTCGCCGTCTTTAGTGATGACAATGCGAATAGCATCTACGGAGGCAACAATGCCACCTTCATCAGCAACAACAACGATCTTAGAGTCACGTGCTACACGCTCTTCAATACCTGTTCCTACAAACGGAGCTTCAGCTTGAAGTAATGGAACGCCTTGGCGTTGCATGTTCGAACCCATGAGTGCGCGATTAGCATCGTCATGCTCAAGGAACGGAATCATTCCAGCAGCAATCGAAATAACCTGCTTTGGTGAGACGTCCATGTAATGGACTTCTTCTGCACTGACTTCAAGGAACTCGCCGTCTTGACGAACAGTTACCTTGCCAACGAAATGACCTTTATCATCGATTTCAGCATTTGCCTGTGCGATGACTTTGGCTTCTTCTTGGTCAGCGGTGAGGTAGTCGATCTTGTCTGTGACACGACCGTCCTTCACTAAGCGATAAGGTGTTTCAATAAACCCGAATTCATTAACACGGGCATACGTTGATAGAGAATTGATAAGACCGATGTTCGGACCTTCAGGCGTTTCGATCGGACAGATACGGCCGTAGTGAGAAGGATGAACGTCACGGACTTCGAAACCTGCACGCTCACGGTTAAGACCGCCAGGCCCGAGGGCTGAAAGACGGCGCTTATGAGTGACCTCAGCTAGTGGATTGATTTGATCCATGAACTGGGACAATTGACTACGTGCAAAGAAGTCACGAATAACTGTGGTCAAAGCCTTTGGATTGATCAACTTTTGTGGAGTGATCGAATCAACGCTTTGATCATACATGGTCATACGTTCACGCACCAAACGCTCTGTACGGGAAAGACCCACACGGCATTGGTTGGCAAGAAGTTCACCCACCGTACGAACACGGCGGCTACCTAAATGATCGATATCGTCAACAACGCCTTCGCCACGCTTTAAACGGACTAAGTACTTTGTTGCTGCAACTACATCACCGCTCTCGAGGATGCGTTGTTCAAGTTCGGTCTTTAAACCTAATTTTTGGTTTACTTTATAGCGACCTACACGACCTAAGTCGTAACGCTTTGGATCAAAGAATAAACGCTTTAGCAATGCTTTAGCATTAGCTGTGGTTGGTGGTTCACCTGGACGTAAACGCTTATAGATTTCCTTGAGCGCTTCTTCTTCATTACGTGTTGGATCTTTTTTGAGGGCACGAATAATTGCGCCTTCATCGATCGCTGTATCAATCACGCGAATTGAAGTAATGTCATGCTTTTCAAATGTACGAACGATTTGTTTCGTAAGCGGTTCGAATGCACGTGCAAGAACGACACCTTTTTGAGCATCGATTGCATCTTCAACAAGAACCAGAGAACTTACGTTCTCCATGTCTAAGGCCTTAGTTACCTTCAGGTCCTTGATCTCGTAGAATAGATTTAAAATATCAACGTCAGCACTGTAGCCAATAGCACGCAGTAAAGTCGTAATTAAGAACTTACGGCGGCGGCGACGGCGATCGAGGTAAACGTAAAGTAGATCGTTATTATCGAATTGTACTTCTAACCATGTACCACGGTCAGGAATAATACGGAAAGAATGTAAGAGTTTGCCATTTGGGTGCGGAGCAACCTCAAAAGCAATACCAGGAGAACGGTGAAGCTGAGATACAACTACACGTTCTGCACCATTGATGATGAAAGAGCCACGCTCTGTCACCATAGGGATTTCACCCATGTAAATATCTTCGTCTTTAATGAAGTCTTCTTCACGAAGACGTAGTTTTACATATAAAGGAACCGAATAAGTGACACCGTCACGGATACAGTCGATCTCAGAGATCTTTGAATCACCAAGCGTGTATGACACGTACTCAAGTGTGAGGCGTTCGTCATAGGACTGAATAGGGAACACTTCCCTAAACACAGCCTCGAGGCCTTGCGGTTTACGCTGCTTCTCTGGAATTCCCTTCTGTAGGAATTCAAGGTACGAAGTGATCTGTATTTCGATCAGGTTCGGCGGCTGAATGACTTCACGGAGTTTGCCGAAATTGATTCGTTCGGAGTGTATGCGGTCGGCCATGGTCGTTCGGGAAAAAAGGTGACTTGCGAGAGGCGATTAGCTCCAGAGGGAACTAATCTGAGGACAAAAATAAATCGAAAGAACTGACAATAAATAAACAGGCAAAAGACAGGCCGCTGAGATTGCGGCCTGTCCTGATAAAAACGAATGCTTTAGCAGTGCGTTCGCCAAGTGAATTACTTCAACTCAACTTTAGCACCGATTGCTTCAAGCTTCTTCTTGATTTCTTCAGCATCAGCTTTGGAAGCGCCTTCCTTAACTGGCTTTGGTGCACCTTCTACTAAGTCCTTAGCTTCCTTCAGACCGAGGCCTGTGATAGCGCGAACTTCTTTAATTGCACCGATTTTGTTTTCGCCACCGGATACGAGAACGACTGTGAATTCAGTCTTTTCTTCAGCTGCTGCTGCACCTGCTGCTGCTGGAGCTGCTGCTGCTGCTACTGCAACCGGAGCTGCTGCTGAAACGCCCCACTTGGTTTCAAGGTCTTTTACGAGACCTGAAATTTCGAGAACGGATTGGCTTGAGAGCCATTCGATGACCTGGTCTTTAGTGATATTGCTCATGTTTTATTTCTCCTAGTAGCGGATAGCGGCCTAAAAAAGTAAGGCGCGTTTAAGAGACGTATCCCCTATTCGACTACACTGGATGGTTATTTTCCTGATGCTTAGGCGGAAGCCTCTGCTTGTTGGAAAGGGTTAAAAATTTTAATTAAACGCCTGCAGCGCGAACTTTCGCCTGAAGAACGTTAACAGTTGCTTGTGGGACAGCATTGATAACGCGAACAAACGCGGTACCAGGCTGATTGAGAAGTCCGAGCAATTGTGCGCGGAGTGCATCGAGCGATGGCATATCTGCCAAACGTTCAACGTCCTTAGATGAAATAAGCTTATTAGAAAGTACGCCTGCTTTGATTGCGAACTTCTGCTTTTCCTTGAAGAATTGCTTTAGAATTTTCGCAACGCCAGGTGAGTTCTTACCACCTACGACAACCGCAGTTGGTCCTGATAGGGACGCTTCGATGTCAGGTAAGCCTAATGCTTTTGCAGCAACACGAAGTGAGCTGTTTTTAACTACGTGGAATTCTGCTTTCTCGACAGCAAGCTTCGAACGAAGGTCTGCAACGTCAGAGACAGTTGCGCCAGTGAAGTTAGCGAGAATAACGTAATCGGATTTCTTGAGGTAATTGTCTACTTCAGAGATAAGGTATTGTTTTTCGGCTCTCATGGTTATGTTCTCCGGGTTCAGTACTTGCTGTATTCAGATGAAGCGACATGTACGCCAGGACTCATTGATGCTGAGATCGCAATAGTCTTGATGTACTGGCCTTTAAAGGAAGCTGGCTTTGCCTTACCTACAGCTTCGATAACAACGAGAGCATTTTCTAAAATCTGCTCAGGTGTGAATGAGCGTTTGCCCACACCAACACCGATATTACAGGTCTTATCCATCTTAAATTCTACACGACCAGCTTTAACAGCTTTTATACCAGCTGCGATATCGTCAGTAACTGTTCCGCTCTTTGGATTTGGCATTAAGCCCTTAGGTCCAAGAACACGTGCCATTGTACGCACGGTCTTCATGGCTTCGGTAGTCGATATAGCGACGTCGAAATCAAGCCAACCTTCGTTGATCTTAGTCATGAGCTCTTGCATACCTGCAAAATCAGCACCTGCATCGAGAGCAACCTTTGGGTTATCTGTGAATACAACGATACGAACTTTCTTACCGGACCCGTTAGGAAGCGGTGTAGTTCCACGAATCATTTGATCACCTGCAGTAGGATCTACTCCTAAGCGAAATGACAATTCAACAGTCTCGTCGAATTTAGCCTTCGGAAACTTCTGGAGGATCTCCACAGCTTCTTTAAGCGAGTAATGTTTGGTTAGGTCAGCGACCTTAACCGCGGTATTATAACGTTTACTGGATTTATGCATGTTTAACTCCTTGCGGTGCGAACGCTTCAGTTAAGAAGCTCCCGCGGGTAGTGTTTCTGTAAAAAATATTAATCGATGACTTCGATGCCCATATTACGAGCAGTGCCTGCAATGATACGAATACCTGCTTCATCAGAAGAAGAATTTAAATCCTTCTGCTTAAGCTTTACGATTTCGAGTAATTGCTTACGTGTAACTTTGCCAACTTTGTCCTGATTAGGACGAGCGGATCCACTTGCAATATTGGCTGCCTTCTTAAGGAGCACGGATGCTGGAGGGGACTTTAAGATAAAGGTAAAGCTCTTATCCGAGTATACCGTGATCACAACGGGAAGAATCATTCCGTTCTGGTCTTTTGTCTTTGCGTTGAACTCCTTACAAAACGCCATAATATTGACGCCTTGAGCACCTAAAGCAGGTCCTACAGGAGGAGCTGGATTAGCAGCACCTGCGGGAAGTTGGAGACGAATGTAACCCTGTATTTTCTTAGCCATGGATCGTTAAGGGATGAAAGTTATAAGTGATAGGTTGTTTTAAATATTATTCGGTCATGCGCATGACCTGCCAGTACTCGAGTTCAACAGGAGTAAAGCGACCGAAGATAGAAACGGAAACACGGAGCTTACCGCGGTCTGGATCGATTTCATCAATACGACCAGTAAGGTTAGCAAAGGGACCATCGTTGATCTTAACTTCTTCGCCAACGGTGTACTGAACCTTCGGAACTTCTTTTCCGTTTGCGGCTTCAATACGTGAGCGAATTTCATCGATTTCAGATTGGCGAAGTGCAGCAGGACGTTCACCACCAACAAAACCAATAACGCCCGCTACTTCTTTAACGAAGTACCATGGACGATTAATGAGTTTACCGTCTTCACCGAATAGCCTCATTTGAATGAAGACATATCCAGGATACAGTTTACGTACTTTGGTGGATTTTTTACCCGCTTTTACTTCTGAAACTACTTCTGTTGGAAGTAAAACTTCGAAGATTTGGTCGTCCAACTCTTCAGCGGCCTTAAAGCGCTCAATATATACCTTCACCTTATTCTCCTGACCGGAGAGTGTGTGAAGAGCGAACCACTGAGCGTCTGCGGGAATTGTTGTTGGGACGGACATGGATAACTAGAGATTAGCTCACCCAGGAGTGAAGGAGTTCTACGACTTGAATCAGCGAGAAATCACTGATGCTAGTAAAAATTCCAAGAATAACTGAAGCAACTATTACCACTAACGTGGAATCACGAAGCTCCGATGGAGTCGGCCACGATGCCTTCTTAAGTTCTTCGCCCATTTGAACGAAGAAAACGCGCGTACTGCTGAACGGGTTTTTCATGAACTTATATTTTTTTTAAGATGGCAGGGGCGGAGGGAATCGAACCCCCAACCAACGGTTTTGGAGACCGCTACTCTACCAATTGAGCTACACCCCTATGTGAAGTGGAATTTAGACGACGCCGCCGAGGCTCCTAAAAGAAGGCCTCGGCGAGGACGGTTAAACAGTTATTTTAGAGATTATTCAGTGATCTCGGTGATACGGCCTGCACCGATAGTGCGACCACCTTCACGAATGGCGAAGCGTTGTGTCTTCTCCATAGCGATTGGGTTAATGAGTTCGATATCAACGTTGATATTGTCACCAGGCATGATCATCTCAACGCCCTTAGGCAGAGTGATAACACCAGTTACGTCAGTTGTACGGAAGTAGAACTGAGGACGGTATCCGTTGAAGAAAGGAGTATGACGTCCACCTTCGTCCTTTGAGAGAACGTAGATTTCAGCTTTTGCCTTACGGTGAGGAAGAATCGACTTTGGAGCTGCGATTACTTGACCGCGTTGGATGCCTTCTTTGTCAATACCACGGAGAAGGATACCTACGTTATCACCAGCGCGACCTTCATCGAGGAGCTTACGGAACATTTCGATACCGGTAACAACAGTTGTTACGGTGTCCTTAAGACCAACGATTTCTACGGTTTCGTTAACTTTAACGATACCACGGTCGATACGACCAGTTGCTACTGTACCACGACCTGTGATCGAGAATACGTCTTCAACTGACATTAGGAAAGGCTTGTCGGTTTCACGCTCAGGCATTGGGATTTCGGTATCGACAGCCTCGAGGAGGTTAGCGATCGCTTGTTCACCTTCTGGCTTACCTTCAAGTGCTGCTGTTGCAGAACCGCGGATAACCTTAGCGTTCTTACCATCAAATTGGTACTTGTTGAGCAAGTCACGGATTTCTTCTTCAACGAGGTCCAAGAGGTCCTTATCGTCGATTAAGTCTACCTTGTTTAAGAAAACAACGATCTTTGGAACGCCAACTTGGCGAGCAAGAAGGATGTGCTCACGTGTCTGAGGCATTGGGCCGTCAGCAGCGGAAACAACAAGGATAGCACCGTCCATTTGGGCAGCACCAGTGATCATGTTCTTTACGAAGTCAGCATGGCCTGGGCAGTCAACGTGGGCATAGTGACGGTTTGGTGACTCGTATTCGACGTGTGAAACGGCGATTGTTACGGTCTTTGTAGCGTCACGGACAGTTCCGCCTTTAGCAATGTCCTGATAGGACTTGATTTCAGCGAGGCCCTTGCGGGACTGTACTGCAACGAGTGCAGCTGTCAGGGTGGTCTTACCGTGATCGATATGACCAATTGTTCCGACGTTTACGTGCGGTTTCTTGCGTTCGAATGTACCTTTAGCCATGGCGGATTAAGACTATGTTTGGGTTTGGATTAAAAAGTGATTTTCTAGACGTAATTTGATCTGCTGGAGCCCAGAACCGGATTCGAACCGGCGACCTCGTCCTTACCAAGGACGTGCTCTGCCAACTGAGCTATCTGGGCAGGCTGATGTCTACTTGTCAAAAGTACCTGATAGGATCAGAAACCTTTGTCATGCAGTAACCGAAGCAGTGGTCAAAAAACGGGAAAGAGGTAAGAAAGTGGACGCCGCTATAAGTGCCGTCAACAGGAATCTTTCGAAGCTCTTAAAATACCGCCGAAAGTCCTAGATTTAAGGTTCGCTGAGTACTCCCAAAACGGGCAGCCTTGGCAACCTTCATAGCAATGACAGACAAGACCCTTACATCACCCATATTGCAAGCTTGGGTTTCAACCCTTTTTCAAGCTCAAGGGCTTTTACCTAAAAATGCCGACCAAACCGCATCGCAGTTAGTGCAGACAAGTCTTTGGGGGATAGATAGTCACGGAGTTGCGCGGGTCCCCCATTATCTCAATCGTTTAAGTCGTGGTTCTATCCTTGCTACCCCCATTTTATCTTTTGAAGCCACCGGTGCAGCGACAGGAAACGTTGATGGAGGGCATGGGCTAGGCTTTATGGCCTGCTCGTTTGCCATGGATCAGGCAATAGCACTTGCTCGTTCTAGTGGAGCTGGTGTTGTAGGAATCAGAAATTCGAGTCATTGTGGCGCAATTGGACTTTATAGCCGTCAAGCTGCTGCAGCTGGCATGATCGGCATAGCTTTCACACATTCGGATTCTTTTGTTGTACCCCACGGCGGCACAAAAGCGTTTTTTGGAACTAACCCGATATCTATTGCAGTACCAACTCAGGATCCCCACAGACCTCTTTGCGTAGATATGGCCACCAGCATCACGACCCTTAATCGAGTCATGAACGCACGCAGAGAAAATCGCTTAATACCTGAAGGACTAGGAGTTAACGCATTAGGAAAGGACACTACAGACCCTCATCAAGTGGTTGCCCTTAAGCCAATGTCTGGCCCCAAAGGCTACGCCCTAGCCTTTCTTATAGATATGCTGTGTGGCCCGCTTAACGGTATGCCTTTTGGTCCACATCTTAATAATATGTATACCGAACTCGATAACCACCGCGAACTCGGTTCCCTAGTTATTGCTATCGATCCCTCACGTTTCTTTGGTGGAGCTAACCTTGCAGCAGTTGTAGTACTCGCAATCGCTGAAGCAAAAAGTCAGGCTGAAGGAGTTCAGTCTCCAGGTGAACCAGAATACCTTTCGGAAGTTCAGCGCCTAAAGCATGGAATACCTATTGAAGCAGGTCTTTGGAAAGAACTCACGGAGTGGTCCACAAAACTCTCCGTTGCGATTCCTTAAGGGCCAACCGAGATCTGATAAAATCCTGGCGGCAATCGATCCGCTATACGCATGGTGTGCGTAAGATAATCCAGAAAGAAAACATCAGCCGGTGATCCAGATCTTTCTGTAGAAAGTATTGGACCAAGAAGTCCTGCAGCATCAACAGCTACTGAAAATTGAAGCGGCTTCCAAGCATGCGTCATCACATCACTGGGTGCATTTGGTGTATCCTTGGCAAGTAGTGCCAGTTCAAGAACAGCTCTCCCACTAGCCATACTGCTTACACGTACCCAGGCAACTCGCGGCTTTAGTGACGTATGAAGTCGGTCAGTTCGACCAAGTCCATAAGCAGGGTTACTTGGATCTTTAATAGCAAGGGCATCTACAGGGCGATCAGGGACAACAGTAGGCGTGGCAATATTCAGAGCTAGGTGCTCGGTAGAAAAAGCAAGTTTGGGGCTAAAGCCTGAAAAGTCCCCCTGAGGTAACATATGCGTGTGATTGAGTTGAGAACCGCTGTAGCGTGTAGGAAGAAATAAAGGCGTTGGATCATTCAGTGATGCATCCTCACTTGAAATTTTATCAGCTAAATTTCCGAGAATTTGAATCTTTGGAACAGCAATTCGTGCAGCCTCTTCTTTAATATCAGGAATCTTAAATAATGAACTTACTGCAAAGAGTATAAGTGCACCTACAACACTTAGAGGAATCCAGTGCGTTAACAGTCTAAGTGTACCCGTGCCATTCATATCACGGATTATTTGCGCCCGTAGTTTGCTGGGTGCCTAATACAATTTCAGAAAAATGAGCCTCTGCAGCCATACCGTACACACGTGTAACGCTTTCCACAGGGACATCGACTCCAGCCAAAATAAGTAGTACAGGTTTTTTCGCTAACAAAGCTTCTGACTTAAGCCAGCCAGGAAGTTCCGCCAAAGTCTTCATTCCACCATCAGTTAAGATTTGTCCGGAGCCCAAAATCTTTAAATGCGAGGTAGTCCTAGTTGCCTGCGCTCGCGATGAAGCAAGATCTGGTAGTGACACAACAAGTCCTGGAGCCAATACAAATCTAGATCCAAAAATAACAAAAAAAAGCGCAAGTGCACCTACATTGATATAAAAAAATAAATCAAAATTACGTGGCGGCGGCGTAAGTTTAGAAGCCAGATCGAGTGGACGTGACAGCATGATATTACAGGTTGGCTTTATCATTACTTGACCGAACGCTTGAAGAGTATTCAGAAAGTAAATATCTCATCATTTCATTTCCTGCCCACTCCACATCACGAACTAAAGCACGCACACGACTAGATAAAAAGTGATATGCTAAATGAGTAGGAATCGCTAGCATAAGCCCACCAATAGTGCAGATAAGCGCTTGCCATAAACCAGCAGATAAAGCGTGAGGCGTTGCATAATCCCCACCTTTTTCAAATGCAATATAGGTTGTTGCCATGCCTATGACAGTACCTAAAAGACCAACTAAAGGGGTGACTTGCGCAATTGCTGCTATAGAGCCAATACGCCGCTCCAATGCTGGTATCTCAACTAAGGCCGCCTCTTGCACATGAAAGCGCATTGTTTGAGAATCATCAGAAGCATGCATAAGTGCTGCTTTAACAACAGAAGCTACTGGACCTGGAGTTTCCTCACACAAAGTGAGAGCCTCAACGAGTCTACGCTTGGCTAAAATATTTTTGATACCACTTACAAACGCAGTCGCTTTGATTTGACCGCGGTGCAGGTATAAAACTCTTTCCACAAAAAATACGAATGCAATGAGACCAAGTACAAGCAGCACAAGCATCATTGGGCCGCCGCGTGTAAGAATACTTAAATGGAAAACAGACATCGAAGTTCTGGGAATGTAGACGTATACAGATTATAAGAAAACAGAAAATTTCATTTCAAAATTTTGCTGCAGGAATGTTTAAATTAGAAATATTAGATTTTGCTAATGCCGCACCAGGAAGGTCAGCTTCAATCACACGCTGCCACGCTTGAACAGCTTGGTCAATTTGCCCTTGTTCATGAAACAGTTGTCCTAAATCCATCAAAGTTTTGGACATCCAAAAACGTCCTGTAGACCCTAATTCTGAGGCTTTGGTGTGATTAAGTAAAAAGGCAGTCACGACATCACTCCACCACACTTCCTTAGCTTGGCTTAGTCGTCCCCTATGTCTGTAAATATTACCTAAATTATAACCTGCCTCAACGCGTACATCGACTGGTGCATCAACGCGATATTCGCATATATCCTCAAATAAAGCTCTCGCACTTTCTTCATGCGATGGATCACTACCCGCTTGCGCATTATGACATTCCGCTAGAGCAAGGCGTGCTAGAATTGAATTTGGGTTACTCGCATAAAGTGGATTCTTTATAAGCGACTCGTATGCGCGCTGAGCCTGAGGAAATTGATTTAGTTTTCTAAATAAATCACCTTGTTTGAGTCTAGCATCAAAAACAAGATCACTCTGAGGATAGGTCGTTACTAAGCGCTCAAGTAGTCTATCCGCTTCTTTGAAGTTATCGTCTCGACCTAAACGGTCAGCATAGGTTGCAGCTTGATATAAAGCATATGGAGCAAGTCGACTTGTTGGAAAACGATCAGCAAGGTCAGTAAGTAAACGCTGGGCTTCAACAACCTTATCTTGTTGGGCTTCATTTTCAGCCTGAACAAAATAAGAAGATACAGCAGCATCTGCACTCGGGTAATCTGCACGTAACTGTTTTAAAATCGCAACTGCATCTACTTCTTTTTTCTGATCAAAAAAGATTTGGGCTTTAAGCAGTAGACTACTGCTAGCGATGTCTTGTTTTAAATCAGAATTAACACCTACTAAGATAGGCCCAAGTGAATCAACTAGTTTGAGAGCTTGCACTAGATCTCGCGCATCCACTGCTAATCTCGCTTGGAGCCATGCCATACGAGCACGAAGTTCTGAGGGTAATGCGTTTTGCTGATTGGTTTGAATTAATAGCGCATTAATACGGGTATAGGCGTCGAAAGTCTTACCCGCTAATTGAAGTGCACGTGCAAGATTCCACTCTGCTTGCCAGCGGTGCATAGAATCAAATGCTGCCAATTGAATGCTTTGATCTAGCGCATCCACCGCTGCTTTAAGGGATCCCGTTCCAACCTCAACGGCCATAATCTCTGCTTCAACACGCTGAAAAATTAGATCTCCTAAAATAATTCCAGCTGGAGGATTCAACATAACAGATGAATACGCATCAGCAGCATTTCGGTAGTCCCTTGCCCTAAACCAGGCTTCAGCAATGACCGCACTGAGTCGCTTACTGACCTCAATATTTCTAGAATCCGATGAAAGAGATAGCTTCGTTTGACGAGCATAATCCGCAGCTGTTCTATAATGCTGTTGCTCCCATGCAGTATCGGCAAGCAGCCCAAGTGCATAGGGCTTTAAACTCGATCCAGGAAAACGATCTAAAAGCATCTGGGCTCTATCCTCTGCAGTAATAAAATCAGAATCTTCGAGTGCTAAGGTTGCACGCAAAAGCAGTAAGTCATCTAAGATTGGATGCTGCACTTGACTTGCAATTAATTTGTCTACTTCACGGCGCAGCACGTCTTTATCTGAAGTTTGCGTCATACCCCGAGCAAGTAACTGCAAAGCCTCCCTTTGCCTATCTGTATCCGAACCGGATTCAAGCAGCTGAAAAAGGGCATTACGACCTGCTCCTTCGCTGACCCCTGCAATCATGCCTAATAAAAAATGTAAGTCATCCACACGCGTTCTTTCCTGTGCAGGAAGTGTCATTAAATTACGCTGTAAGGCTTCAATCGCTTGATTTCGTCTACCCAATTGAAAAAGCATCACAGCATAGGTGCGGGCAAAATCATAACCTACTGTTCCTGGATTATTGTCTGCATTGCTCTTAGCACGCCTAGCTTCCTCTTCACTCACACGGCCTAATCTTAAGAGTGCCTGATCATGCGCGAGTTCAAAACGAGCTTTAGTGATTTGCGTGGTGGTAAGGGATTCAGCTTTACTGAAGTACTCACTGGCGAGCCTGTAATTACCTGCCATATTAGCTAATACGCCCTGAACAAAGATGGCCCATGCTTGATCTTCACGGCCTAATTCAGGTATCTTAACTTGATTAAGCTCAGCTTGAGCCTGATCGAATTGTCGAAGCGCTACCTCTGCAAGTGCACTTCTTAAATGCCACACTGGTCCATGATTTGATCGCATGGAATTAAGCACATTTCTTGCTTCGGTTGGATTAGCCTCATCAAGTAATGCTTCGGCAAGGTCTAAGGTTAAAGCAGTACGATCGCCGCCTGATTGTTGTAATAGTTTTCTATAAATACCCGAGGCAATACCTGGAAACCCCAACTCCTGAGCTAGCCGGGCCGACTGAATCGTAATTGCATTCTGTCCAGCCGTATAAGCTGCTGGAGCCGGGGCAAATGGCACAGGGTTGTTGAGTGGTTCCTGCGCATAAGTAATCGCAGTTACCATCAGAAATAAAATGAATTGAATTCGTATGTGCATGCCGCGACTTGACTATCTGTCACTCAAAACGAGGAATTTGTTTCCAATATGCCTATTTATGACTCCAAAACCCTATCCTTCAAAGCCTTGAATCCGCAAGCAAGGAGTGAGTCTGTAGCCTTCAATATCTGATTATGTATAATTTTTTGAAAAGTGGGCTTTGCGATTCTTCAAGTTTAGGCTAACGTAGAGCTCTTATATGTCTTCAGACCTCACCGAGTTGTATCAACAGGTCATTCTTGATCATAACCGTCGTCCACGCAATCGAGGTAAGCTTCCGCAGGCTAATCGCGTCGCCCAAGGGGACAACCCATCGTGCGGCGATCAGTGTAAAGTCTACTTAAATGTCATAGATGATCGTATCGCCGATATCGCTTTTGAGGGTTCAGGCTGTGCTATTTCTCAAGCCAGTA
>Ga0209188_1001080_pt1 | contig 23288 bp, 23 predicted proteins | sample C_130625_EF_Meta_FD_187307 | JGI IMG/M metagenome (GOLD analysis project Ga0209188, IMG submission 187307) | Freshwater microbial communities from Lake Croche, Canada to study carbon cycling - C_130625_EF_MetaG (SPAdes) (version 2) | ecosystem: Environmental > Aquatic > Freshwater > Lake... | reverse complement strand
AATGCCCTCACCAGCAACCTCATTCGATAAGGTTTTAGTCCAACCATTTAGCGCTAATCGTAAGGTGTTTGATATTGCCAAATTGGCAATCGGCGCAATTGTTCCAGAACTTGTTGTGGTAATGATACGTCCCCATTTTCTTGCTCTCATCCCCGGCAAGACACGATCCGTTACTTTCATAATCATCAAAACCATATGATTGAAGTTGCTTTGCCATAACTCAATCGGCTGATTGAAGGCCTGACTCATTGGTGGCCCTCCAGAGTTGTTAATCAAAATATCAATAGGACCAACGTCTTTTTCAACCTGAGTAATTTTGGCATCAATTTGATCGAGTTGGTGCAGGTCCCACGGCAATACATAAGCAAAGCCGCCGCCAGCCTTTATTTCTTGGGCGGTCGCCTCCAAGAGCTCAACACTTCTACCTGTCAGTACTACCTTAACACCCTCTTTTGCTAAAGAACATGCAATCGCACGTCCTAGCCCTTTACTCGAGGCTAATACTAAAGCTACTTTATTGTTTATCCCTAGATCCATGTCGTTCTCCTTCTGATTTTTTTAATTTGCTAACATTTCTTCCCATTTTGACATAAGAATATCTAATCGACTTTGTATCTCATGGGCCCGGTCTTGTAAGTCTTTTGCTACTTGCGGCTTGTCTACATATATCTTGGCATCACTTAATTGATGTGTAATACCTATCTGCTCTTGCTCTAATCGATCAATTTCAATCGTAATTTTATCTAGCTCAACTTTTTGGTATTTATTAACAGACTTCTTAGGCGTGTTAGTTTCTTCTTTGGATTTATCTACTTTGATAGGTTTTGGGTCTTCTATTGGCTTATTTTTTAACTGATCTAATCGACGTTGGTTTTGTATTTTCCAGTCTTCATATCCGCCTTCGTATTCTCGCCATTTTCCCTCACCCTCAAAGGCGATCATACTGGTAACGACATTATCTAAAAATTGACGATCATGACTGACCAAAAATACCGTGCCTTTATAGTCTTGCAAAAACTCTTCTAGCAAATCTAATGTATCTATATCTAAATCATTCGTTGGTTCGTCTAGAACAAGTACATTGGCAGGTTTAGCAAACAATCTTGCTAATAAAAGTCGATTTCTTTCTCCTCCAGACAAGGTCTTGATTGGTGATCGTGCACGTTGTGGGGAAAACAAAAAATCATTGAGGTAACTTTTGACATGCTTTCGCTGCCCCCCAATTTCAACCCACTCACTTCCTGGACTGATAAAGTCTTCAAGTGTGGCTTCAAGGTCCAAGGATTCTCTGAGTTGATCAAAATAAGCAATTTCAATCATGCTGCCCTGTTTAACGTCGCCTTGATTTGGTTTGATTTCCCCAAGAATTATTTTTAATAAGGTAGATTTACCAGCTCCATTAGGGCCTAAAAGACCGACTTTGTCACCTCTGAGAATCGTGGCAGTAAAGTCTTTCACAATTTGTTTATCGCCAAACGCTAATGATACGTTTTCTAGGGCCGCGACAATCTTCCCTGTTTTTTGTCCGGAATTAATATCTAACTTGACTTGTCCAACCAATTCTCTGCGCTGAGATCGCTGCTCCCTTAAATGCTCCAGTCTTGATATCCTGCTAACACTTCGAGTTCTTCTCGCTTCAACTCCTTGCCGAATCCACACCTCTTCTTGAGCCAACAATTTATCCGCCCGAGCGTTTGCCAATGACTCGTCCATTAACTGACGCTCTTTTAAACCTAAATAGGATTGAAAGTTACCTGGATAACTACGGATAATCCCTCGGTCAAGCTCAATAATGCGCGTCGCCACTTTATCCAAAAACGCCCGGTCATGGGTAATAAATACTAATGACTTGTTCATATCAATTAATAATTGCTCAAGCCATTCAATCGAGTCCATATCCAAGTGATTGGTCGGCTCATCAAGTAATAAGACATCTGGTTGGGTCGCTAAGGCCTGCGCTAGGGCTACTCTTTTTTTATTTCCACCAGATAATTCCGACATTTTTCTGTCACCATCCAAATGCAACTGATGTAATACTTCTTCAATCTTCTGCTCCCATGCCCATCCTTGATTGGCATCAATGAGGCTATATAACTGATCCATGCGGTGCTGAACTTCATCAGTCCACTCATGCATACTTAAGGCTTCATATTCGTTTCGTAAGCCTTTTATTTCTTCCAATCCCTTGGCTACGGTATCAAAAACAGTATCTGTGGACAAAAATAATGGCTCTTGAGCAACATAAGCTATCTTGATACCCTGTTGTTTTTGTATGACCCCTGAGTCTGGCTTTTCTAACTCTGCAATAATCTTCAAAAATGATGATTTTCCTGCGCCATTACGGCCGATCAAACCAACTCGCTCCCCTTCCTCCAGTGAAAAAGAGGTGTTAGCCAGTAAATCCACATGCCCATATGCAAGCTGAGCATCACTTATTACGAATAAAGCCATGAAGAATAATCAATCTAGTTAGATAAAGAAAAATCAAAGGTGATTTTGTCTGAAGCAAGTATTTTAAGCCGAACTTGTGTCGATTGCTTGATAATAGGGATGTGGAAAAAGTACGTATATCAAAATTACTCTCAGAACTAGGTCTTTGCTCTCGCAGAGAGGCTGATCTTTATATTGAGCAAGGTCTTGTCACTGTTGATGGCGAGGTCGTTAGCGAGCTGGGATCGCGCGCCTTCCCCAATCAAAAAATAGAGCTCAAAAAGGAAGCAACTTTAGCCCAAAATGCCCGTATAACGATTCTTCTCAATAAACCAGTTGGCTTTATTTCTCATTTAGATGAGGATAAAGAGTATGAGCCAGCTGTATCTTTAATTACCCCAGATCGCTTTTTTCGCACCCATTTAGATGCTGATAAAAACGCCAAATTTAATACCCGTGGCCTGGCTCCCGCTGGTAGGCTTGATATTGACTCTACAGGCTTACTCATCCTCACGCAAGATGGTCGAATCGCCAAACAAATCATTGGGGAAAATAGCTCCATTGAAAAAGAGTATTTAGTGCGCGTGGAGGGTGAATTAGCTCCTTCAGGACTCTCGCAGTTATGTCATGGACTCTCTTTGGATGGTGTTGCCCTCCTTCCGGCTAAAGTGAGTTGGCAAAATGAAAATCAATTACGCTTCGTTCTTCGGGAAGGGCGTAAACGTCAGATTCGAAGAATGTGCGAATTAGTTGGTTTGCATGTGATTGGCCTTAAAAGAATTCGTATTGGTCAAATTCCTCTAGGCAACTTACCATTGGGACAGTGGCGTTTTTTACGCCACAACGAAAAATTCTAATCAGGGCTTGGTCTTGTTTTTAAATATCTCTACATATCGTTTTTGTGAACTGACCAATCTGCCTGCCTTAGGCGATATGCTTCTTGGCGAGTGCCTTAAAAATGAGCTAAAAGGTACGATCATTTTGGCTCCAGAAGGCATCAATATGTTTTTAGCTGGTCAAGAACAACATATCCGTGATTTTTTTATTTGGCTTAATCAATTTCCCGCCCTTGCTGATATTGTGACTAAAGATAGCTGGTCAGATTACCAACCTTTTAAAAAGATGTTGGTTAAAGTCAAAGATGAGATTATCCGTATGAATCATCCTACGATTCAAGCTTATAAAAAAAGAGCTCCTAGTGTGAGCGCTACTCAATTAAAAGAATGGCTTCTCAAAGGTTGTGATGATCAAGGTAAACCCATTGTCTTGTTAGACACAAGAAATACTTTTGAAGTCGAATACGGAACGTTTACCAATGCAATTCACTTTAATCTAGAAAAATTTAGCGAATTTCCAAAAGCTCTTTCTGAACAAGTGGAGCTTCTCAAGGATAAAACTGTCGTCAGCTTTTGCACAGGAGGGATTCGTTGTGAAAAAGCCAATCTCTTGATGCAAGAAATTGGCTTACACAATACACTCCAACTTGATGGTGGCATCCTCAAATATTTTGAAGAAGTCGGCCGAGATTTTTATGAGGGTGGATGCTTCGTGTTTGATGATCGTATCGCCCTAGATCCCGAATTGTCGGAGCACCCTTTAGAGAATGCTCCTCGCAGAAATCACTGAGTCAGTAATTGGAAATGCTCAACCGCCGGAGGTGCTGCAAAGAATGGGGAAACGATAGCTCGCCACTCTAAAAATGCTGGTGAATTCCTAAAATCAACAATATGATTGTCTAAGGTTTCCCACTCAATCATTAACAAATAGCGCTGCGGATTTTCAATACCCTTTTGAATCTTGAAACTTTTAAAGCCTTTTGCACTCGCAATGGCTTGTCTTACACCACGTTCAATGGCTTCATCAAATTCAATATTTTTACCTGCTTGTATCGTAATGTCTGCGATTTCTAAAATCATATAATCTCCTTTATTTAACCGATTTTTTTTAAACTCTTTTTAAAGATACTTGCACGTTCAATATAGTGCTCAGCACTCATCTTTAAACGCGCGATATTTTCTGGGCTGAGTTCTCGGGCCACTTTAGCCGGTGCGCCAATAATTAAGGACCCCGGAGGAAACTCTTTACCTTCAGTAACCACTGCACCAGCACCTACCAAGCAACTTTTACCAATCACAGCGTTATTCAGAATAACTGCCTGAATGCCAATAAGTGCTCCATCTTCTATCGTACAACCATGTAACATCGCTTGATGTCCAATTGTTACGTTATCACCAATTTTTAAAGGACACCCTTCATCGATATGCAATACCGTGCCTTCTTGAATGCTTGTGCCAGCGCCAATCGTAATCGAATCATTATCCCCTCGTATAACAACGCCTGGCCATACTGAAGAAAAAGCACCAATCGTGACATTGCCGATAATTGTTGCCTCCGGAGAAATATATGCGTCGGGGTGAATACTCGGTACTAAATCGCCTAATTGATAAATCGCCATGTAATCCTCTTATTTAAAAAGTTGGTATGTGTAAATACCTAAAAATGTCATTAGTACAGAACCAATCACATGTATGCATACTGTTGAGAACGCAATACCTAATTGACCTTCTTGAATCATCCTAGTTACTTCGGCTGAGAAAGAAGAGAATGTAGTAAGCCCTCCTAAAAAGCCCGTAATAATAAGCAAACGCCATTGGGGGGGCAAGTCTGGATGACCGCTAAAAAAAGCAATTGCAATGCCAATCAAATACCCACCGATGAGATTGGAAGCAATCGTTCCAATCGACATTGCAATCGACCATGAATCTAAAAGTAAACCCAAAGCCCACCTCAGTATCGCTCCTAATGAGGCGCCAAGACTAATGGCCATAATGGAGTTCAACATCAGTGGGAGGGCTTATCTGTCAATTACAAAATCTGTGCTACTTCATCAAATGCTAAACGTGGACCACGTGGCCAAATGGAAGATGGCTCTGCACGACCAATATTGATCAAGAAATTGGCTTTATAACGGCCATCGGCAAAAAACTCCGCATTGACTTTACCAATATCAAATCCAGACATCGCGCCGCAATCTAAACCTAATGCACGCACCGCCATAATCAAATATGCGCCTTGTAAACTTCCGTTTCTGGCAGCAGTTGCTTCTGCTAATGGGGCATTGTTCTCAAAAAAGGCTGTTGGATTGGATGCTGTGTATTGTGTTGCGAAATGCTCAAAGAATTTTGTGTCATAGGCAACAATAACTGTTACCGCGGCACTTTGTACTTGCGGGACATTTCCTGGGGTCAAAGCAGGCATTAATCTTGCTTTTCCTGCTTCACTTTTTAAGAAAACAAAACGTGCATGTTGGCCATTAAACGAAGTAGGAGCCCACTTCATTAATTCATAGATTTCTTTGATTTGCTCATCCGAAACCGCCTCAGGTAAAAATCCATGTACAGTTCTTGCATCTAAAAATAATTGCTTTAAAGCGGTGTCATTCAATTTTGTGGTCATTTCTCTATTCTCGTTTTAGGGTTTTTGTTCAATTTAACTATAAAAATTATTGTTTGCCTATTGTAAACAACTCATTTGTTAAATTCATTTTTCGACAATACTCAATAAAAAATTGTCTTGTATGATTATCTTTGTATGAAAAAAAATATCTGCGTATTTTGTGGCTCCCGTTTAGGGGCTGACCCTCTTTTTGCTACTTGGGCTTATGCACTAGGCTCAAATATCGCCAAATTGAATCAAGTCCTTGTTTTTGGGGGCGGGGGTGGCGGGCTGATGGGAAACCTTGCCCAAGGTGCTCTTGACGGCCATGGGGAGGTAATCGGCATCATTCCTCGCCAACTGCAAGCTAAGGAAGGCCTTGTAGAAAACCTCAGTAAGGTGCATTACGTATCCACTATGGGGGAGCGTAAGCAAATCATGGATGAATATGCCAATGTCTACGTGATTATTCCCGGGGGGGTTGGTACTTTAGATGAGCTTTTTGATGTCTGGGCTAACGCTCAAACTGGCTTTCATCAAAAGCCTATCATTCTCGCGAACTGGTCTGGATACTACGATGGCCTTATTTCTTTTTTAAATCAATGTGTTCAAAATGGCTTTATAGATGCCTCTCACTTCAAGAAAATCCAGATTGTGGACTCTCCAGAAGAACTCGTCGCGCTTCTTGTTTCCTTCAATTAACTGATTAAGCTGTGCGCACAGGCGTAAGCACTTGACCACGCCCATTGAAAATTATGCCCACCTAAATGTCCAGTCACGTCCACACATTCTCCAATAAAAAATAATCCAGGATGTTTGCGAGACATTAAGGTTTTACTGTCTAACTCTTTTGTGTCAATACCACCTAACATGACCTCCGCCTTATTCCAGCCCAAGGTTCCTGCTGGCTTGACATTCCAATGACACATCAGGTTAATGAGTTGCTGTCGCGATGTTTTTGAGACTTCAGCCCATTTTTTACCGTGTAAATCTAATTGTTTGGCAAATTCTTTTGCCAAACGTGCCGGTATAAACTCAATTAATAGTTGATCCACTGTTTTTGAACGCGAAGATTCTTCATTAAGTAATTCTTCAAAGATCTTGGAATCTACCCAAGCAACATCGATCGCTTGCCCTTCTGTCCAATAAGAACTGGCTTGTAAAACTGCCGGTCCAGATAAGCCTTTATGGGTGATGAGCAAGTCTTCGTCAAATCGCCCTTTTCCGTATCGCTCTTTGACATGACCAGCTGATATCTTGACTTTAGTACTCAATCCAGCAAAATCCTCAATCGCTGAAAATATTTGTGAGGTAAATGCTAAAGGGACCAATGCAGGGCGGGGTTCAATGATCGCTATGTCAAATTGCTTGGCAATTTGTAATCCAAAATCAGATGCCCCAATGGCAGGAACGGGCAAGCCGCCGGTCGCGATGACAACATTTTTACTTAAATAGACTTTTTGTTCGGTGCTGACTTTCCAAGAGCCATCATAAGGCTCTATGGATTGAACCTTCATCGGGTGCTGAATTTGTACATGACCTATCTCACATTCGTGCATCAGCATGTCAATAATTTCGGTGGCTGAACCGTCACAAAATAATTGCCCTTGATGTTTTTCATGAAAAGCAATTTGATATTTATTGATTAATTCAATGAAATCTTGGCTTGAATAGCGCGCAAGCGCACTTTTCACAAAATGCGGGTTCATTGATAAAAAGTGCTGATGGTTGGTTAGTAAGTTGGTAAAGTTACACCGCCCACCACCACTGATACGGATTTTTTCACCAATTTTCTGAGCATGATCAATGACTAATGACGATCTACCTAATTGCCCAGCCACTCCCGCACAAAAGAGGCCTGCAGCACCTGCCCCAATCACCACTACATCAATAGATTCCACTTGGCACCAATTCTTATCATTCAAAATATAAGAACTATTGTATTTGCAGAATGTTTTTTTCGACAGTTTTATGAAATAACGGCAAAATAGAGGCTGAAAGTATTTTTATTTATCATGCAGGAGATTTGAATGTCAAAAGATAATAGCCCCATCAATCGTCGCTCTAGAAATATTACCGAGGGAGTTGCTCGTGCTCCTAATCGGTCCATGTACTATGCCATGGGCTACAAAGAAGATGATTTTAAAAAACCCATGATCGGTGTTGCCAATGGTCATTCCACAATTACCCCTTGTAATAGTGGTCTGCAAGTGCTTGCAGATGCCGCTGTCGAGGCTTTAGAGGCAGGCGGCGCCAACTCACAAATTTTTGGTACGCCAACCATATCTGATGGTATGGGGATGGGTACCGAGGGTATGAAATATTCCCTGATCTCCAGGGAGGTTATTGCCGATAGTATTGAAACATGTGTCAACGGCCTTTGGCAAGATGGTGTAATCGTCATTGGTGGCTGCGATAAAAATATGCCTGGTGGCATGATGGCAATGGCGCGCACGAATGTTCCCAGTATTTATGTTTATGGCGGAACCATCAAACCAGGTCACTACAAAGGCAAAGAACTTAATATTGTTTCTGCTTTTGAGGCTGTCGGGGAATTTACTTCGGGTCGACTTAGCTTCGAAGATCTCAAAGGTGTTGAACAAAATGCCTGTCCGAGTAGCGGTTCCTGCGGCGGAATGTATACCGCCAATACGATGAGCTCGTCTTTTGAGGCTCTAGGAATGAGTCTGCCTTATTCCTCAACGATGTCCAATATCGATGAAGAAAAACGCCTCAGCTCTGCTAAATCCGCTAGGGTATTAATTGAAGCGGTCAAAAACAACTTATGCCCGCGTGACATTATTACCAGAAAATCTATTGAAAATGCTGTTTCAGTGATTATGGCTGTGGGTGGATCAACTAATGCTGTGCTTCATTTTTTAGCCATTGCTAGTGCGGCTGAAGTCGATTGGAAAATTGATGATTTTGAGAGAATTCGTCGTAAGGTGCCTGTGATTGTTGATATGAAACCTTCTGGTAAATACCTGGCGACTGATCTTCATGTCGCTGGTGGTATTCCTCAAGTCATGAAGATTCTTTTGGATGGTGGCCTTTTACATGGTGATTGCATGACGATTACTGGTAAAACTATTGCCGAGGTTCTTAAAGATGTTCCTTCAGTCCCGAGATCGGATCAACATGTTATCCGCCCCCTGAGTAATCCTATTTACGCTGAAGGTCACTTAGCTATTCTCAAAGGAAATATTTCTCCTGAAGGTTGTGTGGCAAAGATTAGTGGTTTAAAAAATCCTAGTATTACTGGTCCTGCGCGTGTGTTTGATTCTGAAGATGATGCAATGGCCGCCATCATGGCCAATAAAATTACGCATGGCGACGTGGTCGTGATTCGGTATGAAGGCCCTAAAGGCGGCCCTGGAATGCGTGAAATGCTTTCCCCTACCGCTGCTTTGGTTGGGCAAGGCTTTGGTGAGACAGTTGGTCTGATTACGGATGGTCGTTTTTCAGGGGGTACATGGGGTATGGTGGTTGGGCACGTTTCACCAGAAGCTTATATGGGTGGCACGATCGCACTGATTCAAGAAGGTGACTCCATTACGATTGACGCGCATCAACTTCTCATTCAACTGAATTTGCCTGAAGATGAAATTGCCAAGCGAAGATCTTTATGGGTTAAACCAAAACCTCGCTACACACGTGGCATATTGGCAAAGTATGCAAAATTAGCCAGCTCTGCAAGCCTTGGAGCGGTTACTGATCTTAATTTAAATTTAGATCAAGATTAAAAAACCGCTCTGCGGTTTTTTAATGCATGTGCTTTCCAGATAAAGATTGAGCTGGGAAAATGAGGTCAACTTTTCCAGCCTTTTCAAATTGTAAGGTCATCTTTACTTGCTCACCTTCTTTGATTGGCTCTTGGACGCCCATCATCATTAAATGATAACCACCTGGCTTTAATTCAACTGATCCATTGGCTGGAATTTCAAGGCTAGTTAATTGACGCATCATCATTTTGTCACCTTCCATCTTCATTTCATGGATTTGCACTTCCTTGGCACGACTATAGGTAACGGTAAGCAAACGATCAGGTGTGCTGCCTTTATTTTCTATCAGTAAATACGCACTACTCATGGACTGACCTGGCGCTGTTGCCCTAGCCATCTGTTTGGATATCTGTAAATTCCCAAGTTTGGTTTGAGCATTCGTTAAAGAAATGCAACACATACTTAAAATAACGATAAAGAATTTTTGAATAATTAAACGATTCATATGGTGGAGGCCTTCAGCAATAGTTGAGTCTTTCATTATAGCTTTTAGCCTATGGACCTTCTTATCTCAGATGATATGCGGGTTGAAGTAGCATCCGGGAGTACCCATAACGACCAAAAATGAATCAGAGTTAAACTTGCCATTAGCGCAATTCTTTTTAATTTACTAAAGAACAAATTATCTAATCATGTGGGATACGCTTTATCAAGCTTTTAGCCTTGTCTTCAACCTTGACCCTGAAGTATGGAGTATTGCTTTTACTTCGATTTCGGTAAGCGCTATCGCTTTACTCAATGGTGTCATCCTTGGTCTTCCTCTTGGGGCATTTTTAGCTATTGCTAATTTCCCGGGTAAAAAATGGTGCCTCACTATTTTGAATACCTGCATGAATGTCCCCACAGTGATTATTGGTGTTCTTATTTATTTATTACTTTCACGTAGCGGTCCACTTGGCGATCTTGGACTTTTGTTTACAAAAACAGGCATGATTATTGCCCAAACCTTACTCACCACTCCAATCATTGCCGCAGTCTCAAGGCAAATCATCGCTGATGCTTGGCAATCGCATCGGGATACTTTTACATCTCTTCATCTGCGTTTGTTCCATCAAATGAAATGGATTTTATGGGACTGTCGTTTTTCTCTTGTAATTGTCATTTTATTGGGCTTTAGTCGTGCAATTTCTGAAGTTGGTGCTGTGATGATTGTCGGCGGAAATATTGCTCACCACACTCGCACTCTGACTACAGCGATCGCCCTCGAAACGAGTAAAGGTGATCTCGCGCTTTCTTTATCTTTAGGTATTGTTTTATTAAGTATTGTCTTATTGGCTAATATTGCTGCCCATTTTTTAAAATCCTCTGCCGAACGCAAATATGGCTAATATTGTTCTAGAAAATATTCATTTGACTGAACAAGGCCGCCCAATTCTGCAGATAGATAAGGTGACCCTACCGTGCGATCGGATTACTGCGGTGATTGGCCCCAATGGCGCTGGTAAGACGACTCTGTTAAAGGTTATCGCTGGTTTAATTACCGACCCTGCATTTGCTACCAATACCGCTAGCAAAAACATCAGTATGGTTTTACATCAAACGCCATTTATCAAAATGTCCGTTTGGGGTAATCTACTTTTACTCAAAGATGCAATCCCCTCTTTATCTGATGATCAAATGAATGACGCCATGAACGTATTTTCACTTACTCATCTGAAGAATCAACCTGCAACGCTATTATCAGCTGGCGAGAAGCAACGCTTAGCCATCGCTCGCGCCTACCTCATGCATCCTGAACTGATGATTCTTGATGAACCGACCGCCAGTCTTGACCCTAACTCAACGCTGTTTATCGAATCAAAGATTACAGAACTCGCCCATTCTGGGATGCGTTTTATATTAGCCTCGCATGACTTTGCTCAAGTCAAGAGAATCAGTGACCACATCATTTTTATTAAAAATGGACAGATTATTGAAGCTAGTCCAACGAAAGCATTTTTTGAGTCACCCTCTTCAGAGGTCTCTCAAGAATTTATTGCTTTACATGTTTAAAAACTATTATTTCAACTGTTACTGGGTTCTTTCAACTTTTTAGAACCCGGCGACCAAAGCCCAACGGCAAGTGATGTGCCAATCACAATCACAATCCCTCCCAACATCATTTGAAGTGTAGGGATCTCATTTAAAAAGATATCTCCCCATAAGACACTAAATACTGGCACTAAAAATGTCACTGTAATCGCGATCGTCGGTCCAGTCTCATCAATCAGTCGATAAAAAAGAACATAGGCAATTGATGTTGAACCTATACCTAATCCAAGAATCGATATCCATACAATCATCGTTAATGGCTCTGTAGGTAAATGAAGGTATGCTGGCACAGCCAATACGATAGAGCCAATCAATAAGCTCGAGAAAGCCAATCCAAAGGGGTGTATACCCTGCCCATAAACCTTAATGTAATTTGTGGCTATCCCGTAAGATAAGGTCACACCAAGGCAGGCCAAAATCGGCAATCCAAGCCCACCATCAGTGAAGTGTGCCTTACCCCACATCAAAAATACAATACCTATAAAACCCAATACTAAACCCAATAGCCGACTATTACTCAGGCGCTCCTTTAACCAAATTGCGCCAATAATAGCAGTCCATATAGGTGATGTAGAGTTCAAAATTGCACCTAATCCTGCACTTAAATGCTGCATGGCATAGGTGAATAAGATAAATGGCACGATTGAATTAAGCGTCGCAATAATCGTAATCCGACCAAGATTCTTTTTTTCTGGGATGACATGCATGCGCCAACTTTTTTTGAATAACGCAAATACAAAAATACCGATAGCACCAATCAGTAAACGCGATTCAGCCATCACAATTGGCTCTACATAACCAATGGTTAGTCGGATAAAAACATACGACATGCCCCATAGGGCACTTAATAAGACAAAGTCAATAAGGTTTTTTAATTTCACTTACGCATTATCTAATAAAAAACGCGGCCATGGCCGCGTTTATGTCCAAAATGAATTTGTTTATGAAAGATCCGTCAAAAACGATGCAAGGGTTTCTTCAGGTAAAGTCTCCAAATGCATCGGATATTCAGGATGATCACACCCAACCATCATCTGTGCACCTGCTTGAAGCCCTTTTTTCATATCCGGCGTCAGTTCAAAACGCAGAAAGTGAACCGCTGATGTTTTAAATGCGGTGGAACGCTCTAAATCCTCATCTGCAATTGCATATACGCGCGCTTGGCCTTCTACCTGAATAAACATTTTATGCTCGATATTGACTAGCTTTGCTAATGCAATCTTACGATCAGCCTCATTGGGATACTCAAGCATCATCGTCACTTTAAAGTTAGAGCCATCTGGTATCAGAGGGTTGTAAGCGTCAAGTTCATCTTGCATACCTTCTTCAGTAAACACTTTTTCTACACGTAACATTTCTTGTATTTGATATCTCATTAAAAATTCATTTTCAAATATCATGTTTAAATGCTCACCCAGTGATACTGTTCTTAATCTTCGAAGCTCAATTGCCTGCGCTCTTATCTGCGGGCGTGCTTTATGATAAGCCTCTAGGGTCATTAATTGATCGCGGTTTAATTTTGTCATTTCAATTTCTTTCATCTGTAGTTTCTATCTATTTCTTTAATCCATAAGCCATGGCAACAAGTGATAATGGATGCTCCATTTGCGCAGCTTTCAAACCTGCCTCAGCCATTCCCTGCTCAATATGGTGTCCAGCTAATTGGCAATCAGAACTGATGTAATCAGGCTCGTTAGTAGCCATATTTTTAAATACTGGCGTACCAATTTTCATCGCCATTGCGTGGAATTCCTTCTTCACACCCCATGTTCCAGAATGCCCTGAACATCTCTCCACCACATGAACGTCTGTACCTGGAATCATTTGCAATGTTTCTGCGGTCTTTTTACCTACGTTTTGGACACGTGAGTGACACGGAACGTGGTAGCTTACATTACCCAGTGGTACTGAAAAATCCATATTTAACAGGCCATCTTTTTTCCGAGAAATAAAATATTCAAATGGGTCCCACATCGCTTCTTTAACTAACTGGACATCCTCTTCATCTGGGAACATGAGTGGTAATTCTTGTTTAAACATCAGGGTACAAGACGGTATTGGTGTCACAATTGCATAACCTTCTTTTGCCAACTTAGCTAGCTGTGGAATATTAATATCTTTATGTTTCTCCACTGCCTCTAAGTCACCTAACTCGAGCTTAGGCATGCCACAACAAGCTTCTTTATTTACCAGAACATAAGGAATTTCGTTGTGCTCTAAGATACTCAATAAATCTTGTCCAATACCCGGTTCGTTATAGTTAATGAAACACGTGGCATAAACAGCAACTTTACCTGGTGTTTTTTCACCATTTTTTACCACCCATGATGATGATTTTTCAGCAAGCTGCTTAAACGTTTGGGGAGCAAAATCGGGCAACCAAGCTTTCTTATCAACGCCGAGTGTCGATTCCATCACTGACCTTGTAAGGCTATTGTGGTTGACTGCATTGACGATTTGAGTAACTACGGGGATTCCCGCGAATCGACCAATCTTATCAGTTGAAGATAATAAATTATCTCTAAAGTTAGATTCACCATTCTTATGCTTAACCGCTTTTGCCCTTAACATCAGATGTGGAAAATCTAAATTCCATTCATGCGGCGGTACATAAGGGCACTTGGTCATGTAACATAAGTCACAGAGATAGCATTGATCTACCACTGATCCGTAATCTGCCTTATCAATGCCATGTACCTCGCCATCATCAGTTGCATCAATCAGATCAAACAAGGCTGGAAACGAGCCACACAAGCTAACGCAACGGCGGCAACCATGACAGACGTCAAATACGCGCTCTAACTCGTCATCTAATTTTTTTTGGTTATAAAAATCAGGATTTTTCCAATCCAAAGGATGGCGGGTTGGTGCTTCTAAATTGCCTTCACGACTCATAATAATTCCCTTTTTTGTGGATATAAGACTCTTTAGAAGATTCCCGAGTTACTCAGGAATCTAAAAAAAACCCTACAACAAATTACTCAACATATGCATCTAAAGCTTTTTGATAACGGTTCGCATGTGAACGTTCCGCTTTTGCTAATGTTTCAAACCAGTCAGCAATCTCATCAAAACCTTCTGCACGTGCTGTCTTAGCCATACCTGGATACATATCGGTATATTCGTGTGTTTCACCTGCAACTGCAGACGCTAAACAATCTTTAGATGAATGAATTGGCATTCCAGTTGCTGGATCACCAGACAATTCTAAAAATTCTAAATGTCCGTGTGCATGGCCAGTTTCGCCTTCTGCAGTTGAACGAAATAATGACGCAACGTCATTCTGACCTTCTACGTCAGCTTTGTTCGCGAAATATAAATAACGACGATTTGCTTGAGATTCGCCTGCGAAAGCGTCCTTTAAGCACTGTTCTGTTTTAGTACCTTTTAAAGTTGGCATAACATACTCCTTTTGGGTTGAAAAAAAACTCGCTTTTCACATCAAAACTATTCCTTGATGTGATTTCAGAAGTGTATCTATAAATTATTAAATAGGAAAATTGTATTTATAAAAAATAATGATAGTTTTTTACTATAACTTAACATAAATGTCATATTCTGCAGTTTTATCATCATTACGCCTTACTTATAGAAGCAATACAATAACTTAATGAATCGCACAGAAAACGCCCTTACTTTTTTTAGAGATCAATATCGCCCTCCCAACTTCCACTTTTTAAGCGTGGAACTCGATTTTGCTCTTAATCCAATAAAAACTATCGTTACATCGAAGATCAACGTTCAACGCTTACTTCCCGGATCCCTCGCCCTTAAGGGTGAAGATGTTGAACTGATTTCTTTGTCTGTCAATGGCAATCGCTTTACAACCTTCGAATTATCAGCAAAGGATCTTGTTTTACATGATCTGCCTGATTCTTTTTCCCTAGATATCGTTTGCGCTATTCAACCGGATAAAAATACGAGTTTGATGGGTCTTTATGTTTCTGAAGGGAATTTCTTTACCCAATGTGAAGCGGAGGGTTTTAGAAAAATTACTTTCTTTTTAGATCAACCCGATGTACTCACGCGCTATACAGTTCGATTGACGGCTAATAAAGATAATTATCCCGTTCTTTTATCGAATGGTAATCTAGTCGAACAAAAAGATCTTGAGAATGGTCTTCATACTGCTTTGTGGGAAGATCCCTTTTTGAAGCCTTCTTATCTTTTTGCTATTGTGGCTGGTAAGCTGCAATGCCTAGAACATAAAATAACCACCCAATCTGGTGTAGAAAAATTACTGCAAGTATGGGTGCGTGCTGCAGATTTACATAAAACCGAACATGCCATGCAATCCTTAATCAAAGCGATCGAATGGGATGAGCAGCGTTTTGGACTTGAACTTGACCTTGATCGGTTCATGATCGTTGCTGTCAGTGATTTCAATATGGGGGCTATGGAGAACAAAGGCCTCAATATTTTTAATACGAAATATGTCTTAGCTGATGCACAAAGTGCTACTGATACTGATTTTGCCAATATTGAGAGTGTTGTTGGTCACGAATATTTTCACAATTGGACGGGCAATCGCGTGACCTGTAGAGATTGGTTCCAACTTTCTCTCAAAGAAGGGCTAACTGTTTTTAGAGATCAAGAGTTTTCAGCAGATTTGATGGGCTCTGTATCCGGAAGAGCTGTCAAAAGAATTGAAGACGTGCGCTTACTGCGACAAGTCCAATTCCCTGAGGATGCAGGCCCCATGGCACATCCAATCAGGCCAGATAGCTATCAAGAAATTAATAATTTCTACACGGTTACTATTTATGAAAAAGGTGCAGAAATTATTCGCATGCAACATACGATTTTAGGAGAGTCAGGCTTTAGAAAAGGTATGGATCTCTATTTTGATCGCCATGATGGACAAGCGGTTACCTGTGATGATTTTGTCAATGCCATGAGTGATGCCAATCATGTCAATCTGGAACAGTTTAAACATTGGTATAGTCAAGCTGGTACTCCAAGAGTTCATGTGGTAGATGAGTATGACTCGGTTCATCAAACTTATTCTCTTACTCTCACCCAATCCTGTGAGCCAACTCCCGGGCAAGAAATAAAACCAATCTTCCATATTCCGCTCAAAACAAAAATACTGAATAGCCAGGCGCCCTCTGATGAATTTTTAATCGAGTTAAGAGAGAAATCTCAAACTTTTATCTTTCAAAATATTGCTAATCAACCTGTTTTATCTATTAATAGAGATTTTTCGGCGCCAATTATTTTGGACTTTAAACAAAGTGTGGAAGATCTTTATTTTTTATTCGCAAATGATGATAATCCTTTTAACCAATGGGAAGCCGGTCAAAAAATTGCTATTCAACTGATTCTGGGTCGTCATGCACCCGATTCAAAGCTGATTGAAATCTGGAAAAATCTTCTTCTGAATCCTCAACTTGATCCCGCTTTTAAGGATCTTATTCTGACCCTGCCCGCCGAGACTTATTTACATGAGCAAGTTCTCATCGTTGACCCTCAAGAAATTCATCAGGCAAAAAGATCGTTTCGACAATTAATGGCGCACGCTCTAAAGCAAACGTGGTTAGATGTTTTTGAGAGTTCTCAAACAACGGGCTCCTATTTACCTAACGCAGAACAATCTGGCAAACGAGCCCTCAAAAACTTAGCCTTAAATATGCTTTTAGAAGATAACTTATCTGAGGGCTCATTATTGGCTGAGCGTCAATTTAAGTCGAGCAACAATATGACTGACCGCCTTGCGGCATTGTCTAGCCTTGTTCAATTTGATTCGCCCCTAGCCGCAAATTGTCTTAATGAATATTATGATCAATATGCATCTGATGACCTCGCCATCGATAAATGGTTCGCTATTCAAGCCAGTCGGCAAAATGCAGGTAGTCACAGCACTCTTGATCTGGTCCGCACTTTAAAAGACCATCCCGCATTTAAAATACGTAACCCTAATCGCGCACGAAGTTTAATTCATGCTTTTTGTATGAATAATCCTGCCGGATTTCATGATGTTTCTGGAAAAGGCTATCAATTTTGGTTAGAAAGTATCTTAGAATTAGATCCTGTGAATCCGCAAGTTGCAGCCCGACTTGCCAGAGCACTCGATCGTTGGAAAAAATTCAGTCAACCATATCAAGATCAAATGCGAGTATGCTTAGAAAATGCCATTCATCATAAGCTATCAAATGATGTTTCAGAAGTAATCCATAAAGCCCTTTCCTAAATCACTTTTTATGCCATCTAGTCACCCTACCTCACTCCATGAATGTTTAAAATCTACCAAGTATGCTGCTATCGACCAAGATCTCAGCGGACTACTTGAAGAGCTAGCTGCCTCATGTATTGCTATTTCTCAAGCAGTCCGACAGGGTGCCTTAGCTAATATTTTAGGATCTGCAGGCACTGGTAACGTGCAAGGGGAAACCCAACAAAAATTAGATATTTATGCAAATGACGTACTTTTACATGCGCATTCGCATACGGGTAGGTTAGCCGCTATGGCTTCTGAAGAAATGGAACAAATTTATCCCGTTCCAAACCCTGTTGGTAAATACCTTTTGTTATTCGACCCTTTAGATGGATCTTCCAACATTGATGTCAATGTCTCAATTGGGACCATCTTTTCTATTCTTAAAAATACGTCATCCGCGTCAACTGTTAGTGAAGCTGATTTCTTACAATCTGGTTCACGTCAAGTGGCTGCTGGATATGTTTTGTATGGCCCACAAACTATCTTAGTTTTAACAGTAGGCTCTGGGGTAGATATGTTTACGCTTGATCAGGAAAAAAATCAGTTTTTCTTAAGTAATGAAAATGTCAAAATCCCAATGGACACGAAAGAATTTGCCATCAATATGTCCAATATGCGTCATTGGGCCCCTCCTGTAGTTCGCTATGTCAATGAATGCTTATCGGGAGCTACAGGGGTTCGTAATAAAGATTTTAATATGCGCTGGATCGCCTCTATGGTTGCAGATGTTCACCGCATCTTAGTTAGGGGCGGCGTTTTTATGTACCCCTGGGATCAACGCGAACCTAATAAGCCTGGTAAATTAAGGCTGTTATATGAGGCCAACCCCATGAGCTTCCTTGTAGAGCAAGCAGGCGGGGCATCTTGTAATGGCGAGCTTCGTATTTTAGATATCCAGCCGAGTCAATTGCATGAAAGAGTTTCTGTGATTTTAGGATCAAAGAATGAAGTCGACCTTATAATGAAATACCACAAAACAAACTAAATAGGAGAAAGTAATGGCAAGTGAATTATTTGAAAAAGGATTAAAAACACGTCGTGAAGTTCTAGGTTCAGAGTATGTTGATGCCTCGCTTAAAAATGCAGATGCATTTACTCAAGAATTACAGGAATTTGTAACTTCTTATTGCTGGGGTGATATTTGGAATCGCCCAGGTCTTGATCGTCGTACAAGAAGCTTTTTAAATCTTGGTATGCTTACTGCATTGAATCGCCCTCATGAAATCAAACTTCACGTGCGCGGAGCTATCAATAACGGTCTTACTAAAGATGAAATTAAAGAAGTATTTTTGCAATCAGCTGTTTATTGTGGAGTACCGGCTTCTCTTGATAGCTTTAGGGTAGCTAAGGAAGTTTTTAAAGAAATGGGTATTTAATCTATATTCATGATTTTTATTGCTAAAAAAGGACTGGATACTACCAGTCCTTTTTTTATTCATATAAAATCACATTTCGCCATTGGATGAATGCATATGAAATTGAGGCCATTACAATTTAAGAATCAATATCTTTTTGTGGATTTCTTAAAAACAATTGCTGTCCAAATCATCATTTTTCATCATCTAAGTAACTACGGTATTATTCCCATCAAAGTACATGAAATTTTTCCAGGGTTTATTGATTTCGTTGGTCAATTTGGTAGGTATGCGGTACAAATATTTCTAGTCATTGGCGGCTACCTCACCGCCAAAAGTCTTCCTCAAACCCTTACAAATTTTGGTCTTTTAAAAACCATCATTAATCGATATTTACGTTTAGCACCTACCTACATTGTCGCTATCGTTTTTACTGTGATATGTGCCATGATCGCACGATCTGTTCACTATGAGGCCTATATTGGAGAACCTGAAACATTTTTACAAATATTGGCGCATTTCTTCTTTTTGCAAAGCATTCTAGGCTTTGATTCAATTTCTTTAGGTGTATGGTATGTCGCCATCGATTGGCAGCTATACATTTTCGCGTCTTGTTTACTATTTTTTCTGAAATCCTTCAAAAACACTTTCCTTATTCTATCGATTGTGATGTTTGGCTCCTTAATGTACTTTAGCCAAAATTCAATATTTGATAATTATTTTATTTATTTTGTGGGGGCTTACGGGCTTGGTATCATGGCATTTCTTGCAGAGGACTCCTCGCACTCTGAAACAAGAAATAAATCAAGAGTGATATTGTTACTTTTTTTGTTGCTGATTTTAAGTGATACTTTTTTTGAGTTACGGATCAAAAATATCATTGAAATAGTATTGGCTGTATTACTTTCTTTATTTGGGAAGCAGGCCTACAGCTCTAAAAATATCGTCTGGTCACATTTATGCATTTGGTTTAGTCAACGGGCATATTGCGCATTTCTCATTCACTTTTCCTTACTATTACTAGGTAATACAATATTTAACTACCTTAACTTAGACAGCCCTCTAATTGGTGTGGTCTTCATGCTTGGCATTTGGATGTTGAGTTGGCTATTCGCCCATATTCTTTATATCGTAGTTGAAATTCCCTCACGAAAAATTCAACTACGATAAGCATCAAGCCACTTTAAATAAGTGAATTAATATCCTTATAGGGTCTTTTTTGCGACTGTGCAACTGCTGAACAGGTTAAGTAATGATCAAATACACTTACGCCTGATCGCAAAGCATCACTTTCTTGTATTGCGCGTTTAAGGCCTTTATTTGCAATGGCTTGAACATACGGAAATGTTGCATTGGTTAGACCAAAGGTAGATGTTCGGGGAACCGCTCCTGGCATATTGGCAACACAATAATGCGTAACGCCTTCTACTACAAACGTTGGCTCATCATGTGTTGAAGGCCTTGATGTTTCAAAACAACCTCCTTGATCAATTGCAACGTCCACAATAACACTCCCTTTTCTCATCCCATGTAAATGTTCATGCCTTAGCAATTTGGGAGCACTGCCCCCTGGAATGAGAACAGCCCCTATCACCACATCAGACTCTTTAAATAGTGTATTTAAAACATGCTCGTCCGAAAACACAGTCCGAATCTTATTTCCATAAATCATGTCTAACTCTCTTAATCTTTGTATGTTCTTATCTACTATAGTGACATGTGCGCCCATACCTACAGCTATTTGAAGCGCACTCATACCAACAATACCAGCTCCTAAAATCAATACATGTGCTGATTGCACTCCAGGTATTCCGGATAGCAATATGCCGCTTCCACCCTGCCTTTTTTCTAAATGATGCGCCGCAGCTTGTATAGACATTCTTCCAGCCACTTCACTCATAGGAGCTAATAATGGCAAACTTCCATCACTCGCCTTAACCGTCTCATATGCAATTGCTCTTACCCCACTCGCTATTAATAAATTAGTTTGATTAACATCAGGGGCTAAATGTAAATAAGTAAAAAGTATTTGCTCTGGCCTTAACATTGCAATTTCATTTGCTTGAGGTTCTTTTACTTTAATAATTAAATCTGCACGCTCAAAAAGTGAGGATGCATTACTTATTTTGGCTCCTGCTAGAACATAGTCATGGTCTGTCATACCAACGCCAATCCCGGCATTTGCCTCAACAATCAACTCATGCCCCTGAGACACTAAAGTACTAACTTGACCAGGCATAAGCCCCACGCGATACTCTTGATTTTTAATTTCCTTTGGTACTCCTACAATCATTTCTTTTCTCCTTGACGATGCAAACCAAATAAATAAAACACGCTAATTAAAGTTAGTAAGATTGGTATTCCAACATAAACACCAACTCTAGTTTGTTCCTGTATGGCAAGTAAAACCAATACAAAGGCAATTAATAAAAGGGCTACCCATGAACCGTAAGGCCATAAGAAACTTTTATATTGCAACGATGTAGTAACTTCTTTACTCAGCTTTTTTCTAAACATCAATTGCGTACTCAAAATTGCTACCCAAACCATTAGCCCTATGAACGTCACTGCAGAGGTAACTAATAGGAATGCCTCATCTGGAACAAAATAATTAAGAAAAGCGCCAATACTTGCAATGCTAACGGTAGTTAAGATGGCTACGAATGGAACACCACTTCGAGAAATTTTCTTCATCGCGGCAGGTGCATATGAGTTTAAAGACAATCCATATAGTAATCGTCCACCACTAAATATTCCGGCATTACATGATGACAAGGCTGCGGTAACAACTACAAAGTTAACAATCCCAGCCGCCTCTCTTAATCCGAGTTTCTCAAACATCGCCACAAATGGACTACCCACTTGACCTACTTCATTCCAAGGATAGATTGATAAAATAACAAATAAGGCACCACCATAAAAAACTAAAATTCGAACAATTAATGAATCAATCGCGATAGGGATTGTTTTCTCAGGATTCTCAGTCTCTCCAGCTGATAAGCCAATCATCTCTATTCCCACATAAGCAAAGATTGCCATTTGCAGAGATAGTAAAAAACCACTCAATCCTGTTGGGAAAAACCCTCCATGTGACCATAAATTAGAAATACCTAAAGGTACTCCTTGATTCCCTAATCCAAAGAAAATAACTCCAAAACCAATACCAATCATCGCTATGATGGCAACAACCTTAATCAGAGCAAACCAAAACTCAAATTCACCAAATAACCTCACAGCAATAAAATTAAGTCCCCCCATTAATATTAATGATCCAACAGCCCATATCCACTGTGGGACATCGGGGAACCATAATCCCATATAAATGCCAACTGCAGTGACTTCGGCAACACCAACAATCACCCAATAAAACCAATACCCCCAACCCACCAAATATCCCGCTAATGGCCCCACATAATCGTGGGCGTATTGCGCAAATGATCCAGCGACAGGATTGTAAACAGCCATTTCACCCAAAGCACGCAATACGATAAATGCAATAATTCCTGATAACAAATACCCTAACAAAATGGCTGGACCAGCCTGTGATATTGCAGTTCCAGAACCTAAAAATAATCCCACTCCTATTGTTGACCCAAGAGCCATTAGACGAATGTGTCGGGCTTTTAAATGTCTTTTTAATGAATGTTGATCTGAATACTCTACTGAAGCATCTACTTGATTGAGCAATTTTTTCTCCTTTTTATCTTATGACCAACAAAGTCTAAAAAAAAGAAAGAAGAATATCTAGTGGCGTTAATCCACAAAAATATCAATAATGAGATTATTGATATTCTGGAAAAAATAATTCTTATAAAAATCAATCGTCATGATAATTAAATGCTTACTTCCTTAAGTGGAAATCAGACGTTTCCTACAAACATTTAATCCAACGAAATTATGGCTTTGTTACTTTGTGAAGATAATCTAGGGACTCTTCTACCTGATCGATGAGGATTAAACATAAATCATCAGGATTTAATTGTTCAAGCGCAGTATCAATTGCTAAAAATTCCCCACGAATTTCTTCAATGTGCTTAG
>Ga0209188_1001074_pt1 | contig 23381 bp, 21 predicted proteins | sample C_130625_EF_Meta_FD_187307 | JGI IMG/M metagenome (GOLD analysis project Ga0209188, IMG submission 187307) | Freshwater microbial communities from Lake Croche, Canada to study carbon cycling - C_130625_EF_MetaG (SPAdes) (version 2) | ecosystem: Environmental > Aquatic > Freshwater > Lake... | reverse complement strand
ATTGAGCCGGGCCAGCCCGCGGGAGACGTTGCTGGCACCGAGCACAATCGCCGTGAGACGCTGATCGCCGGCCGGTTCGGCAGACCCTCCGGGCATCAGTTCCATCGCCTCCAGGGGGGCGACTGCTGCAGGCTCTGGTAGCAGGCCACGGCGAGCATCGCGAACATGATCCCGAGATACTGCTCGCCGCGGTTGAAGGCGAGATAGGCGAGCCCGCCGCCGACGACCAGCCCGATCACTGCGGCGATCCGGGCGGCATCGGCCACGCCAAAGATCTCCATCCCCTCACGGACCATCTGCCCACCGTCGAGCGGCGGCACCGGCATGAGATTCAACAGCGGCCAACAGACGTTGACATAAAGGAGGAACTCGACGAGCGCCCAGGCATAGGGAGACGAGAACGGCCTCCCTTCATAGAGCCCCAACGCCTCGCCGATCGACGAAATTGGAAATGGAGCGAGATACCCAGCAACCCGGAGGACGACGACGATCGCGGCAGCGAGGAGCAATTGGGCGACCGGCCCGGCCGCCGACACGACAAAACGTTCGGCGGGCCGGAGGTGCCTTCGCCGCCCCCAGCCGCCCGGGATCGCCAGGCCGCCGAAGTGGTAGAGGACGATCCGGGCATCCTGGCCGAAGCGTCGGTACATGAGGGCGTGGCCAAGCTCGTGGACGAGGATCGAGAACAGGACCACGGCCGTCCAAATGGCGAGGTAGAGGAGCAACTCGCGCTGGTCACCGCGGGCAAACGATCGGCACACCCCCCAGCCAATCAGCGCCGTGCCGACCCAAAACAATCCGGAGATCCGCACCGGCACGCCGGCGACGTGGAAGTCGATGTCGAACGGCGTCTGCTGCGGTTCGGCGAGCATCGTGGCGGGACGTCCTGGATTGAGGGGGAGATCGGGCGCCGCTGGAACACCCACGGGAACGGGGAGCGGTGGCCCCCCGGCCTGCGGGGCACCGCGCGACGGCAGCGGCAGGCGGAAGGCCACCGGGAAAGTGTAGCGTCAGGCCGCGCGGACAACCGTCGCCCGGGCCACGGCTTCATCGACGCCGCGCACGGCGGCCGCCGGATCGTTGCCGGCGGCGATGGCCAGGACGGCCGCTGCGGCCCGCGAGGCCGAACCGGAGCGGGCCACCCTGGCGGCGACCTCGTCGAGCCGTTCGACGACCGATCGCCGGGCTGCGGCATCGGTGAGCCAGGTGACGACATGCTCGGCGGCTCGGTCGGCCGGATCACTGACCGCGAGATATTCGGGATAGATCGCGTCGGGATCGGCCGGCGGAACGACCGTCGGCGGGCTGAAGACGCCACGCACCGGCAGGATCGGATCGGGCACCGCCATGAGATTGACCAGCGTGATGAACCGGGCGTGCCGGAACCAGCTCTGAACGATGTAGGCAAACCCGCCGATCCGGTAGATGATCACGGCAGGGAGCCTGGCGGCAAGGAGCTCGAGCGACACCGAGCCACTCACGGCCATGGCACAGCTCGCCTCGGCCATCAGGGCCCGCGTCCTCCCGGCCACGATCTCCACCGCGCCCCCCCCTGCGGCTGCGATCATCTCCCGGACGACCTCGGCGTGGCGCTCATGGAGGACGGCCACGACGAACCGGGCGCCCGGCACCCGGCGAGCGACTGTTTCTCCTCCCCGCAGCAGCGAGGGCAGATTAGCGCTGATCTCCTGGCCGCGTGATCCCGGCAGGAGGAGCACCAAGGGCTCCCGACCGGAGGGCGCGTGGGGTTCGGTGGCCCGGGGGTGGGCGTGCGCCTCCTCGTCGAAGAAGGGATGGCCGACGAGCGTCGAGGCGATCCCCTCGGCGGTAAACCAGTCGTGTTCGAATGGCAGCGGCGCCAGGACATGATCGACGAGCCGGCGCATCTTCTCCTTCCGCCAGCTCGCCCACGCCCAGATCTGCGGTGGGCAGTAGAAGACCACCGGGATCCCATGCCGCTTCGCGCGCCACGCCAGCCACCAGTGGAAGCCGGGGAAGTCGACGAGCACGCAGACGTCGGGGCGGTGATCGAGGAAGCTCCGCTCGGCGCGGCGGGCGAGATCGACAAACCGATGGATCGAGAGGATCACCCGGAGAAACCACATCACCGCCAGCTTGGTCATGTCGGCGACGAGCTCGACCCCCTCGGCAGCCATCTGCGGCCCGCCCAGCCCAACGCACTCGACGTCGAGGCAGCGTTCCCGCAGCGCTCGGGCCAGAAGGGCGGCGTGGTGGTCGCCGGATGGCTCGCCGGCAGAGAGGAAGACGCGCATGGCCATTGGCTCCAGGGAGGCAGGCGCGCAAAAAAACTCCGCACGGGCAAAGGCTCCCGTGCGGAGTATTTCATCTCCAACCCCACCGCCCTAGGGCAATTCGCAGCCCTGAAACGGGGGACGTTGGCCAGGGGTCACTTCTTGACGGCTTCGAAGGCGTTCTTGTCGCCGCCGAACACGAGCGTGAGCTTCTCCTCGTCGGAGGCCTTCTCGACCTTCCCCTTGCAGTTGTTGCAGCAGAAGGTCACCTCGGCATCACCGACGGCGAGCTTCGTCTCGGGCTTGGTGGGACCACCGGAGAGCGGGCAGCACTTCTGGGTCAGCTGGCCGGTCGAGACCATCTGCTGGTGGGCCTTGGCGGTGAACTTGGCCGAGTCGCCCTTGAAGGCACCGGCACAGTTGTCGCAGCAGAAATAGACCTTGCCGCCGGCGAAGTCGGCGTGCTTGTCGGGGTTACAGGCCTTGCCGGACACGGGGCACTTGGCGTCCTTCGGCTCCTTCGGGGCGGCGGAGACGACCGCCGAACCGACGAGCAGGGCGACCAGCGAGAGCGCGGCGGCGATTCGAGACATCTTCATCATAGGAATCGAGACTCCTGGGAAGCGAAAGTGAGGGGATCATCCAACCAACAATTTCGTCATCATAGGAGCCTGCGGAGGGCGGAGCAACCGGCAAAACCGCTTTCACCATCTGTCGGGGGCCGGAAGTTCCCTCGTTCGGGTGCCTCCGCTCGGCCGCCGCCGGGCGTTGATCAAAAAGCCGGCCGCTTCCGGGGGGCTGGCCCCCGCTCAGCCCCCCTCGGCAGCTTGGCGGGCAGGGGAACGGTGCCGCGGCTCCGGCAGCCCGGTGGCCACGATCGCCCCAGCGGCGATGACCCCGGCCCCGAGGATGAACACCGGCTCAAACCCGAGCCGATCGACTGCCCACCCCACCAGCGGTGAGAGGACGAACGGCGCCGCCAAGGCCGCCCCGACGATGCTCACGTAGCGGGGGTGCTCGGCGGCCACCGGGGCCAACTCCAGCGCGTAGTTCGTGAACAGCCGCAGCGACAGCGGATTGAGCCCGAGCGGCAGGTAGACGAGCCAGAACCACTCCACCGCCACCCCGTGCGGCCCCCGGGCCAGCGCCGTCACCAACAGCGGCGTCAGCGACGACAGGGCCACGAGCCAGACGAGCACCAATCGTGTCCCCCGCCGGTCGGAAAGCGGGCCGACCACGAGACTGGCAGCCCCCGTGGCGGCATTCTGGACGATGACCCAGGTCAGCAGGCTGCCGATGTGGCTCCCGAGCCGATCCCGCGCGAAGGCCTGATAGTGGGGGAAGAGCATGAGCACCGCCGAGAAGCAGGCGGCCACGCACGCCAGACGGACGAGACTCGGATCCCCCGCGAGGGTCAGCCGCCAGCCATCGATCCCCTCCCAACAGGCCGACAACCAGCCGCGCCTGGCCGCTGGCGCATCGGGCGATGCCGGCTGGGAAAGCCGCGCTTCGCGGGGCTCGTCGAGGAATGGTGGCACAAGGGCCGCGAGCCCGAAGAAGGTGGCCGTCGCCCCGAAGATCTTCGGAAAGCCATCCGTCTCCTCGAGCCAGCGACCGAGCCAGAGGAAGGCCGCGGCGATCGCCAGGACGCTCCCCAACGACACGCTCACGAGCATCGCCCGGCCGCGGTGCCCCGGGGCGATGAGCTTCCCTTGAAGAGCGGCAACGACGAGCTGATTGAGCCCGTTGCAGGAGGAGAAGGCGGCGTAGACGACGAGGAAGAGGAGCGCCAGGAGGTCGGGCCGCCTGGTCTCGAGCGGCGTCCAGGCCACCGCCAGCAGGGCGAAGCAGGCGGCCATGAGGGCGCTCGATCGCATCAGCGCCCACTTCTTCAGCGGCGCCCTCGAGAGCCGACCTGAGAAGAGGAGCGGGGTGAGGCTCTGCCCGCCACGATTGAGCACCGGCAGGAGGCCGCGGAGGGTGCCGGAATCGACGACGGCGTCGAGGACCGCCGGCATGATGATCGTCTCGGTCTTGAAGATCCACCCGATCCGGACGATCACCTGATGGATCTCGAGGGCGAGGGTGTTCCACGCGGCCCGCGCGGCTTCGGGATCGCGGCCACGATCGGCCCCGTTCCGAGCCCCGGGCCCCGATGTGGCGCGGCGCTCCCCGGCAGCAAAGGCGCTTTCCCGGTCGTGCAATCCGCGGTCCATGGGGGTACGATTCCGGAGGCAACGCGACGGTACGCCGGCCGCAGCATGAGGCTTTGACCGTTCTCCGTCCAACCCCCATGGTCGTTCCTGGTGGGCGACGTGCCGCCGATTCTTCTCTGCCGATTCTTCTTTGGGGAATGCGCCCACGCTCCCCTCAAGTTTGCCCGAGGAGCCACGATGCAAAGAAATCACCGACTCAACCGCCGAGCCGTTGCCCGCCTCGGGCTCATTGGCGTCATCGCCTCCGCCGCGCTCGGCAGCCTGCCAGAGGGGCTGCTCGCCGCCGATCCCGACGCGACGCGCCTCGTCTACTTCGGCACCTACACCGGCGCCCCGCCGCAGGGGGCCGGCATCTACGTCGCCCGCTTCAACGCCGCCGACGGCGCGCTCTCCGAGCCCACGCTCGCTGCGGAGCTGCGCAATCCTTCCTACCTTGCCATCCATCCCTCCAAGCCGCTCCTCTACGCGGTCTCCGAGGTCGCCGACGCCGATGGCAAGCCGACCGGGAGCGTCGTGGCGTTGGCGATCGATCCGGCCACAGGCCTGCTCACGAAGCTCAACCACCAGTCTTCCGGTGGCAGCGGCCCGTGCGCCGTGTCGGTCGATCCTTCGGGGCAGGCGGTGCTGGCGGCCAACTACGGCGGCGGAAGCTCGGTGTGCCTCGGGATCGAGCCCGATGGTCGGCTCCGGCCGGCGGTGGCTGGAAATCCGGCGGGGTTCATCCAGCACGAGGGGAAGAGCGTCAATGCCGCCCGCCAGGAGGGCCCCCACGGGCATTCGATCGACCCCTCCCCTGACGGCCGCTTTGCCGTCGTCTGCGACCTCGGCATCGACAAGGTCCTCGTCCACGCCCTCGATGCGAAGAAGGGGACGATCCGGCCCCACGGGGCGACGGCCGTGGCTGCCGGCGCCGGCCCCCGGCACTTCGCCTTCCATCCCGACGGTCGCCATGCCTACTGCATCAACGAGCTCGATCTCACCGTGACGGCGTTCGACTTCGACGGCCAGGCCGGGGCCCTCGAGCCGGTGCAGACGCTCGCCACGATCCCCGCCGGCATCACCGATCGGAGCGGATTCTCCACCGCCGAGATCGCCGTCCATCCGTCGGGGAAGTTTCTCTATGGATCGAACCGCGGCCACGACTCGATCGCGATGTACGCCGTCGATGCCTCGAGCGGCCGGCTCACCTTCCTCGGGGCCGAACCGATCCGCGGCAAGACGCCTCGCAATTTCGCCATCGATCCCTCGGGCAAGTGGCTCCTGGCAGCCGGCCAGGATTCCCACGGAGTGAGCCTGTTTTCGATCGATCAGGCCACCGGCAAGCTCTCGTTTACCGGACGGACGGTGCCCGTGCCCGCCCCGGTCTGCATCACGTTCCGCTGATCTATCCGGTCGCGCTTTCCCTTCCTCCTCCGCCCTGACGCCCATGACCATCTGCCTGCTCAAGTCGAAGATTCACCGTGCCGCGGTCACCGCGGCCTCGCTCGATTACGAGGGAAGCCTGACGATCGCCGCCGACCTCGCCGAGAAGGTCGGCCTGCGGCACTATGAGCGGATCCTCGTCGGCAACATGGCCAACGGCGAGCGGTTCGAGACCTACGTCATCCTCGGAGCGCCCGGATCGGGGGCGATCGAGCTCAACGGCGCCACGGCCCACCTCGGAAAGCCCGGCGACCGGCTGACGATCATGTCGTTCGGCCAGTACAGCGCCGACGAAGCCCGGCATCACCAGCCGGCCGTGATCGTGCTCGACGCCAAGAACGTGATCGTGCGCGATACAACGCACCACTGACGCCTGAAGGCGTGCTTTTGACGGTGCCGGGGCCACGCTCGCATGCTCGCAGGCACGACCGTCAACCGACGAAAAAACCCTGCCCCACGAGCCGTGGGGCAGGGTTCTCTTGAAGTCACGAGGAAATGACGCGGAAATCGAGTCGTCGGAAGTTCGTCGCGGTGGGCGACGGTCGACGCCCGAATCCAGCTCAAAGCGGCTCGGCCGGCGACGGGGACTTCCCCTGGAACTTGGCCGGAACCTTCCCCTTTGGTGGCCCCTTCACAGAGGGCCCCTTGGTGGCGGGAGCGGCCGCGGCGGCAGCCGGCGCTGCTAAGGCCGCCGGAGCGGCGGGAACGGTGGCAGCAGGAGTCGACGGGCTGGCACTCGCGGCGGGAGCGGCCTTGCCCGGCTTCGGAATGCCCTGAGCCGCAGGAGCAGGAGGAACGTCGCCGGGCACCGGAGCCGGCACAGTCGCCGGCTTGGCACCCTCCGAACATCCGCTGAACCCGCTGATCGCAACCGCCAGGGCCGACGTGGCCACCGCACACCACAGACAGCGCATGTGCATTGAACAAGATCCTCCAGAAGATTGATTCGACGGATCGGCCGCGGCGGGCGGCTCGAGCCCGGACGGGCCGTAACACACATCTACCGACGGCTCGGGCTGACAGCCAGCCCCGCGAAGGGGCCGGCTGCGACCCGTGAAAACTTGAACAAAGACTTCAGTCGATCGAGGTGTTGAGCGCCTGGCCGTCGGCACGGCCAGCGAGTTGAAGGAGCGTCAGCGGATCGGTGTCGACCGCGAGATACTTCACCGATCCGTCGACCATCGAGTAGCCGATCAAGCCGCCGGAGTGCATGCTGCCGAAGCGATACCAGGTGCGGTCCGCAGGGTTGTAGCGGGTGCCGCCGAAGGAGGTCGTCATCCAGTGCATCGGCATCGCGCCGCACATGTAGGACATGCAGGTGTCACGGCCGACACCCTTGATGCCGTTCGCAAAGCCGCCGACGACCTCACCGAAGGCGATCGTCTTCGAGGTCCCATCGATGCAGTCCTTGACAGCGGCCGCCTCGCTCGGGCGGAACATTCCCTTGTACAAGTCGGCCGCCGCGATGATGGCTGCATCGGACGTGAAGTAGACCCCGTCGAGTTCTATCCGCCCAGCGCAGCCGAGGTAATTGGTGACTTGGTGATTCGACGTGATCGGATCGGGGAGTTCGTCGCTGAGGTTGTAGCTGGAGCCGGCCGTCGGATCGAGCGTCATGAAAATCGTGAACTCTGACGACCCTCCCGTCTTCCGGACCGCCTCGGCGTTGTCGGTCGGGCAAATCAGCCCGGCGATCCGCGTGCCGGTGACGGCATTGACCTGCGGATAGACGAAGTAGTTTTGCCGCTTCGGATCGGCGCCGTTGCCGTAGGAGGCGAAGTCGGCGGGGTTCATCTTCATGTTGGCTGGGAACGGATTGTAGACCTGCGTCTGCTCCATGTAGGGGAGGAGATAGACGAGGTGGCCGACGAGCGTGTAGTCGTTCCAGCCGTTCCCTGCGGCGAGATCACCGAAGGCCTTCGGAACGATCTGCGACGGGGGGAGTTTCTTCGTCGCTGACTCGTAGCCCAAGAGCGCGAGCCCCAACTGCTTCATGTTGTTGGAGCAGGCGCTGCGGCGGGCCGCTTCGCGCGCCGACTGGACAGCCGGCAGCAGAAGACCGACGAGCGTGCCGATGATGGCGATCACGACGAGCAGTTCGACCAGCGTGAAACCGAGACGGTCCGTTCCGGCACGTCTCGAATCTTGAAGGACCATGAGTTCACCCCGCGAGAAGGACAAAACTGATCAGGATGACGACGAGGTGCCTGGGCGGCTCCGCCCGCCACGGGCATTCGACAAAAACGAAACCGAACTGACTGGAGAATCGATCGTTCGGTCAACCATGGATCACGAATCGAAGCACGGCGGATTGATTCCGCCGCTGTTTCCCGGATCTCCAGTACAGGAAGGCGTTCGTGCCGCTTCCTCAACCGTCCTTGCCCCCAGTCGAAGCCTACTCATCGAAATCGTGCGGGGCAATGATTTTTCCGCAGAAAAAGAGTGCCGGGTAGGGTTCGGCAAGCACCGGTCCGAAGCAGAAAAACCGCTACAAACGGTTCATACGCAGGTCGACCCGACGCCGAGACAGCGATCGCGGCCCTCGAGATTTGCCGCAAAAACACGAAAAATCCCCGCTCCGCGTCTCGCGGGGCAGGGATTTTTCGGGGGTTGCCAGTCGGCCGAAGAGCCCCGCCGATCGTCGGCAGCCACCCCTCGGGCGATGGATTGTCGGATCAGAAAATCAGAGCGGCTCGGGCGGCGGCGGAGTGTTTCCCTGGAGCTTGGCCGGAACCTTCCCCTTCGGTGGCCCCTTCACGGAGGGCCCCTTCACGGAAGGAGTAGCCGCGGCGGCGGCCGCGGCAGGCGCTGAAGGGCTGGCACTCGCCCCCGGAGCGGCCTTGCCCGGCTTCGGTACGCCCGAAGGTGCCGGAGCAGCGGGAGCGTCGCCGACGGACGCGACCGGGGCCGGCGGCGGGGGTGGGGCGGGCTTTGCCCCTTCCGAACATCCGGCAAACCCACTGATCGCAACGGCCAGGGCCGACGTGGCCACCGCACACCACAGACAACGGATGGGCATCGAACAAGATCCTCTACAAGGTCGATTGGACGGTTCGGCCACGGCATGCGGCTCCATCCCGGACGGGCCGCAAAACACATCCGCAGAAAGCGAAGGCGAGGGCCGGCTGCCACCCGGAAACAAGCTGCTCCAAAAACTTCAGTCGATCTGCGTGTTGAGCGCCTGGCCATCCGCACGGCCAGCGAGCTGGAGGAGCGTGAGCGGATCGGTGTCGACCGCCAGATACTTCACCGAGCCGTCAACCATCGAGTAGCCGATCAGCGAACCGGCGTGCATGCTGCCGAAGCGATACCAAGTCCGGGCGCGGGGATCGTAGCGGCTGCCGCCGAAGGAGGTCGTCATCCAGTGCATCGGCATCGCGCCACACATGTACGAGATGCACGTCTGACGCCCGACCCCCTTCACACCGTCGGTAAAGCTCCCGAGGACCTCGCCGAAGGCGATCGTTGTCGAGGTGCCGTCCATGCAGTCCTTGATACCGGCCGCCTCGCTATTCCGGAACATCCCCTTGTACGTGTCCGCCGCGGTGATGGTAGCGGCACTCGAGGAGAAGTAGGCCCCGTCGAGCTCATTCCGACCGGCGCAGCCGAGGTAGTTGGTGACTTGGTGATTCGACGTGATCGGATCGGGCGCTTCATCATTGAGGTAGTAGCTCGAGCCAGCCGTCGGATCGAGCGTCATGAAAATCGTGAACTCCGACGAGCCACCCGTCTTCCGGGCCGCCTCGGCGTTGTCTGACGGGCAGATCAGGCCGGCCAGCCGCGTGCCGGTGACGGCGTTGACCTGCGGATAGACGAAGTAATTCTGCCGCTTCGGATCGCTGCCGTTGCCGTAGACCGCGAAGTCGGCGGGGTTCATCTTCATGTTGCTCGGAAACGGTTGATAGACCTGCGTCTGCTCCATGTAGGGAAGGAGATAGATGAGGTGGCCGACGAGCGTGTAGTCGTTCCAGCCGTTGCCCGCGGCGAGGTCTCCGAAGGCCTTCGGAACGATCTGCGACGGCGGGAGTTTCTTCGTCGCCGATTCGTAGTTGAGCAGCGCGAGACTCAACTGCTTCATGTTGTTGGAGCAGGCACTGCGACGGGCCGCTTCGCGCGCCGCCTGAACGGCCGGCAGCAGCAGTCCGACGAGCGTGCCGATGATGGCGATCACGACGAGCAATTCGACCAGCGTGAAACCGTGACGGTGGATTCCGGCACGGCTCGAGCCTTGAAGGACCATGAGTTCACCCCGCGAGAAAGAAGTAAAAATCCGATCATGCGTTAGGACGCCTCACTGTCGGCACACAAGTTGCAAATGCTGCGCCAACAATTCGGATTTCTTCAGTGCACGAATCGATCCGGGTGATCGATGGCCTCGCTGGGGCTCGAAATTGCGATCAATCAGCGGAAAAAAGCGGAGAGGACGGGGTTGAACGGTGTTCCGCCTGTCTGGCGGCCGCCGCCTCTGGGGGTGGGCACGGGGATGAGGCCCAGAAACCGCAGCGCATCTTGCGGGCAGCCGCTGCACGATGAATCGGCAACGCCCCCTTCCGGAGAAGAGACACCGCAGAGCCGGTCAAACAGGAAGGTGGGCAGCGAGGAGCATTTCCAGGTAGCTGCGTCGTTCCGGGGGGCCGCACCCGAGCTCGGCGGCGAGCGACTGGAGGCAGGCGAGGGCGGACGGAATCTCCTCCTCGCCTGCCACGATTTCCAATTCGAGGAAATCCCCCAGCCCTGTCACCGTATCGATCGCCACCTCGACCTCACGGCCTTGCCAGGCAACCCGGGCCGGCCGGCGGCACTTCACCACCTCCCAGACGCGGCGGAAACCGAGGGCCTTGAGGAGCTCCGACCAGGCCTCGAGCGTGGCCGCCCCCCCAGCTGCCTGAGGAAACGCCGCCAACGGAAGCTCGATCTCGCGCCGTGTCTTGGCAGCCAGGCCGATCCGAGGCCCCTTCCAGGTGATCGCGACGCCGTCCCCCGCGCGGCGGAGCCGGAGGGCCTCGTCGGTCTGGGCGAAATCCCGTGAGGGATGGGCAAAGTAGACGTCAGCCTGCTCGATCGCCGGGCGGAAGCGGGCGGCGAGCGTGCCGAGCGCTGCTTCGACCGCCGCCCCGCGGGCGAGCGGAAACTTCAGTTCAACCTCGTACACTGCAAGGCACTCCGCGGTTTGGCTCATCATCAGCCGCCTCCAAGACCGCCGGCTGCGGCGGTCCCCATCCCTCTTTTCTCGCCACACGCATGATACTCGCGCTCCCCTGCCGCCTCGCCCGACTGTTCCGGGGCGTCCTGGCAGGCTCGGTGCTCACGATCCTCTTCGGCGTGGGGTGCGTCGGGCCACAGACGCCCCACCCAGCCGTCGGCAAAAGGGTGGGGAGCGTGCCGCTCGTGGCGATCTTCGATCCTGGCCGACCCGCGCCCTCGTTTACCGGCCGCGTCACGCTCCTCAATTTCTGGGGCACCTGGTGCCCCCCATGCCGCCGCGAGTTGCCCGGCCTGGGACGGATCGCCTCGAGACTTGCCGACGACAATCGATTCCAACTCGTGGCGGTGTCGTGCGGCCCCGGTGGCCCGGATGACCTCGACGAGATCACCGCCGACACGAAGCGATTCCTCGACCGGGAGCGGATCAAGATCGAGCCCTGGTGCGACCCCCGCGGCCTGGTGCGGATGCTGTTCTCCGAGGCCTACGGCTTCGAGGCATTCCCCACCACCTATCTGATTGGCGGCGATGGTCGCATCCGCCGCGTCTGGGCCGGCTACCGCAACCGCGATGAGGCGGAGATCGCCGCCGCCCTGGTCGAGGCGCTCAAGAATGAGCCGCGGGACTTGCCTCAGGAATAGCTCCGGCGCCCGGCGGCGGAGGCTTGAGCCGCTCGAGAAAAAGGGCTGCCGTGGCGGCCGGATCGGCGGCGCTGGTGATCGCAGCGGCCACGGCGACACGCTGCCAGCCGAGGGCGAGGAGGTCGTCGAGGCGATCGAGCGTCACGCCGCCGATCGCGAACGCAGGCAGTGCGATCGTGGCGGCGACCTCGGTGAGAAACTCCTTCCCTGCATGGCTCCCGAAGGATTTCGTGGACGAAGGAAAGCAGGGGCCAACGCCGAGATAGTCGGCTCCCCCGCGGACGGCGGCGAGCGCCTCGCCGATGTCGTGCGCGGTGCACCCCACGACCGCCGTCGGACCGGTGACGCGGCGCACGAGATCGAGGGGGAGATCGTCGCTGCCGAGGTGAACGCCACCCGCTCCCACCGCCACAGCCACGTCGGGTCGATCATTGACGATGATCAGCGCGTCGGCCCCCGACCGGCGTCTGGCCAGTTCGACCGCCAGACGGACGCGACCGACAAGCGCCGGGACAGTGAGCGATTTGTCGCGCACCTGGATCATCCGCACCCCGGCGTCGAGCAAGCCCTCGACGAGGGTGGCGAAACGGCGTGCATCCTCCCCACCGTCGACGAGCACACAGAGCGTGATCCCCGCCAGGCGTTCGCTCGCCCGATTGGCGGAGGCATCAAGCGGTCGCCAGGCCCCCGCGGCTCCCTCAGGATCGCCCCCTTCCTCGACGGCACCTGTGCCTTCAGGCCGCCGGGGGGTGGGGCTGCTTTGGTTGCCGGAGGGGAGTGCCATGGGCGTGTTGTACCACCGCCGCAGCGGCAAGCCCCAGTGTTTTCAGCCCTTCCAGCGGCCTTGGCCTGCTCTCGTTCGCTCCCTACACTCCCGCTCCGCCGGCTTTGCCAGCCCCCATGGCCCCGATCGCCCGGAGCGGCTGTGACCTCCACCCGTTACCTGACACTCCTCTGGCCGGGGCTGCCCTGGCTCTGGCTGCGCGGCAGCCTCGCCGGCCTGATCCTCGCCCTCGCGTTCGCCGTCGCGCTCGACACGGCGATCCTCCTCACATGGGTGTGGACGGAGCTGGTGGCAACGGAGTTCGCCCTCGGCCTCTGGGCGGCGACGGCCGGCGTCTGGGCCGTGGCCACGCTCTCGGCGGTGACGACCTTTCCGCCACCGCTGCCGACCGGTCGCAACGAAGCCGCCGAGGCGCTGTTTGTCGCTGCTCGCGATGCCTACCTGGGCCGCGATTGGCTGGCCGCTGAAACGAAGCTCCGCGGACTTCTCGTCGTCGCGCCGACCGACGGCGAGGCCCAGCTCCTCCTGGCGACACTCCTCCGCCGGGTCGATCGTCGGGCCGAGTCTCGGGCGGCGCTTGAGAAACTCTCCCGGAGCGACGCCGGCCGCCCCTGGCAGGCCGTCATCCGTCGGGAGCTTGCCCGCCTCGAGGCGACAAAGACGCCGCCGGCAGCGGACCCAGCCGGGAACGATGAAGCCGGGCTCGACGATGCCCCGGAGCCGAGGGTGCTCCGTCTGCCGTCGGAGACGCGCGCGACGCAAACCGCCACGGAACGCGCCGCCTGAGAGCGTCAGCGAACCATCGGGGCCCGGGCCGCGAACAGCAGGGGCGACGGGCCCGATTTTGTCCTCCGGGGCGCGTCGGCTCGGTTTTTGGCCTTTCCCCTGCCAGCCTGTCCACCCCCGGGTGTCCCGCTGGCACGGGCCCCAACCGCCCCACCCCCTGCCCGATTCGGGCTGCCGCCTAGAATTCCCCGATCGATTTGGCGTAAGGTTTGCACCGTCCAACTGGGTGGAAACAGCGACTGCCATTTCCGGCGGCCACATCCGCCCCTCCACAAGCCACTCTCTCCGAGAACCCCTCATGTACGAGCGTTTCACCGACCGTGCCCGGAAAGTGATGCAGCTGGCCAATCAAGAGGCCCAGCGTTTCAACCACGAGTACATCGGCACGGAGCATGTCCTCCTCGGGCTCATCAAGGAGGGGAGTGGCGTCGCCGCCAACGTCCTCAAAAACCTCGACATCGACCTGCGGAAGATCCGCATGGAGGTCGAGAAGCTCGTCCAAAGCGGCCCCGACATGGTGACGATGGGGAAGCTCCCCCAGACGCCCCGGGCCAAGAAGGTGATCGAGTATTCGATGGAGGAGGCCCGCAACCTCAACCACAACTACGTCGGCACCGAGCACATCCTCCTTGGGCTGCTCCGGGAGCAGGAAGGGGTGGCGGCTCAGGTCCTCATGAACCTCGGCTTGAAGCTCGAGGACGTGCGTGAGGAGGTCCTCAATCTCCTCGGCCACGGCATGGAGGGGGAAGGTGGCGAACGCGCCGGGCTCGGAGGCCGGGCAACGTCGGGCGCTGGAGCCGGCGGCGGCGGCGAAGCGACGGCCAAGGCGGGAAAGAGCAAGACGCCGGCCCTCGACAGTTTCGGCCGCGACCTCACCGAACTGGCCCGCCAGGGGAAGCTCGATCCGGTGATCGGCCGGGAAAATGAGATCGAGCGTGCGATTCAGATTCTCTGCCGCCGCACAAAGAACAACCCCGTTCTCCTCGGCGAGGCCGGCGTCGGCAAGACAGCGATCGTCGAGGGCTTCGCCCAGCGTGTTGTCGACGGCCACGTCCCTGAGATCCTCGCCGACCGTCGAATCGTCGTCCTCGATCTGGCGATGATGGTCGCCGGCACGAAGTACCGCGGGCAGTTCGAGGAGCGGATCAAGGCGGTGATGAACGAGGTCCGCCGCGCCAAGAACACGATCCTGTTCATCGACGAACTCCACACGCTCGTCGGAGCCGGCGGCGCCGAGGGGGCGATCGACGCGTCGAACGTCCTCAAGCCGGCCTTGGCCCGTGGCGAGATCCAGTGCATCGGCGCCACGACCCTCGACGAATACCGCAAGTACATCGAAAAGGATTCGGCCCTCGACCGGCGGTTCCAGATCATCATGATCGAGCCGGCGACGAAGTCGGAGGCGGTCGAGATCCTCAAAGGTCTGCGCGACCGATACGAATCGCACCACCGCGTTCAGATCTCCGACGCCGCCCTCGAGAGCGCCGTGGAACTCTCGAGCCGCTACATCACCGGCCGCTGCCTCCCCGACAAGGCGATCGACGTCATCGACGAGGCCGGGGCCCGCGTCCGCCTCAAGGCGATGACCAAGCCGCCGGATCTCAAGGAGATCGACGAGGAAGTCGATCGCCTCAACAAGGAGAAGGAGGAGGCGGTCGCCAATCAGGACTTCGAGAAGGCGGCGGCGCTGCGCGATCAGGCCGACAAGCTCAAGAAAAAGAAGCAAAACATGACCCGCGACTGGCGCGACAAGTCGCGCGAGGCCGACGGCGTCGTCGACGAAGAGGTGGTGGCAGAGGTCGTCTCGAAGATGACCGGGATCCCGCTCACCCGGATGTCGACCGAGGACAGCAAGCGTCTGATGGCGATGGAGGACGAGCTCCACAGGCGGGTCATCGGCCAAAACGAGGCGATCAAGAGCATCGCCAAGGCCGTGCGCCGCAGCCGTTCCGGGCTCAAGGATCCGAAGCGCCCCACCGGCTGCTTCATCTTCGCCGGGCCGACCGGCGTGGGGAAGACGCTCCTCGCCAAGGCGTTGGCACAATTCATGTTCGGTGACGCCGACGCGCTGATCCAGATCGACATGAGCGAATACATGGAGAAGCACAACGTCAGCCGGCTGATCGGCGCGCCGCCGGGCTACGTCGGCTTCGAGGAGGGGGGGCAGCTGACGGAGAAGATCCGCCGCCGTCCCTACTCGGTCGTGCTCCTCGACGAGCTCGAGAAGGCCCACCCCGACGTCTTCAACATGCTCCTCCAGGTGATGGAGGAGGGTCGCCTCACCGACAGCTTCGGCCGGAACGTCGACTTCCGCAACACGATCCTCATCATGACGACGAACGCCGGGGCCGAGGCGATCAAGAACGAATCGGCCTTCGGCTTCCAAAAGCCAGATGACGACGCCGGCTACGACAGCATGAAGAAGCGCGTCAACGAGCGGATCGAGAAGTTCTTCCGCCCCGAGTTCCTCAACCGTGTCGACGATGTGATCGTGTTCCACCACCTCACCGTCGAGGATCTCAAGCAGGTGATCGACATCGAGCTGGCGAAGGTCCGCGAGCGTCTCGGCGAACGCGGCCTGAAGCTGGAGCTCACCGAAGAGGCGAAGCAGTTCCTCATCAAGAAGGGCTCCGACACCGACTTCGGCGCCCGGCCGCTGCGTCGTGCGATCGAGAACTACATCGAGGATCCGGTCTCGGAGGAGCTCCTCAAGGGGGAGTTCATCGGCAAGGACACGATCCAGGTCGACTGCATCGAGGTCGCCGACAAGAAGCAGTTGAAGTTCATCGGCGTCGTCACCGCCGAGCCCGTCGCGGCGCTGCCGGCGGGCGACGGCGAGGCAAAGGCCGAATAGCCCTCGGGCGCGGCTCCACGAAGGCACCGACAAAACCGGGGCCGGCGCGACAAGCGCCGGCCCCGCTCATTTGCCTGAGGGCCCCCCCGCACGCCAAGCAGGGTCGTCGACGCCATCCGCCCTGCTTCTCTTGCCCCCCCGACCTCCCTCCTTCCGGCACGACCGGCTCAAGTTGCCGGGCCATTCCATCCGATGCAACCGGTAAGGAGAACCGCGCCGGAAGCGCGGCCGGACCGCCATGGCATCATCCCCCACCGATCTCGCCCCCAAAGGCCCCCTGCCGACCCCGGCGGGCGGCGTGGCCGACTGGCTCGCGGGGCTGATCGCCACCCTCGGCGCGATCGTCCTCGACCACGTCGCCGGCATCGGCGATGTCACGCTGTTCGCGTTGCGGACCATCGGCTGGATCTTCGTCCGACGGCAGCGTCGGGATGTCCTCCTCCCCGCCTTCTATCAGATCGGCGTTCTTTCGCTCCCGGTCGTCGCCCTCACCGGGCTGTTCATCGGGATGGTCCTCGCCGTCCAGAGCTATGCCCAATTCAAGGCCCTCGGCCTCGAGACGCGTCTGGGCTCCGTGATCAACCTCTCGCTCGTCCGTGAGCTCGGGCCGGTGCTTGCCGCCACGATGCTCGCCGGGCGCGTGGGGAGTGCCATGGCCGCGGAGCTCGGCACGATGCGCGTCACCGAGCAGATCGACGCGCTGGAGAGCATGGGGGCCAACCCGCTTTACTACCTCGTCGTTCCCCGGTTTCTCGGCTGCCTCATCCTCATCCCCACCCTCACGGTGATGGCCGACTTCATGGGGGTGCTCGGCGGCTATCTCTACTCAAACCTCGTCCTCAACATCGATTATCACCACTACTGGAACAACTCCCGCGAGTACGTCGACGCCTTCGACTTCCTCATGGGGATCTTCAAGAGCCTGTTCTTCGGCGCGGCGATCGCGCTGGTGAGCTGTCACCACGGCTTCCACAGCGAGCCGGGCGCCGAAGGGGTCGGCCGCGCTGCGACGAACGCCTTCGTCCACTCGTTCGTTCTGATCCTCGTCCTCGACCTCTTCCTGGGGATGTGGCTCAACAACGTCCATGACTTCTTCCGGCCCGAGGGGCCGCGCCGCCTCCTCTGATCCGCTTCACCCGCATCAGGCCGACTGCCCGCCGCCCGCCCCGACAGCCCTCCCATGCCCGCCCCCGTCGCCACCGCTGCCGCCGCCACCGACCGCGCCACCGGCCCGATGCTGGAGGTCGACCATGTCTCGGTGCGGTTCGGCAGCCAGCAGGTGCTTCGCGACATCACCCTCTCGATCGGGGCCGCGGAGACAGTCGTCATCCTCGGCGAGAGCGGCTGTGGCAAGACGGTCCTCCTCAAGACGCTCATCGGCCTGGTCAAGCCCTCCGCCGGGGAGATCCGCTTCGAGGGAAAGTCGCTCGCCCGTCTCAGCGACCGTCAACTCGCCCACCTCCGCACCCGCTACGGCTTCGTTTTCCAGGGAGCCGCCCTGTTCGACAGTCTCTCGATCTTCGAAAACATCGCCTTCCCACTCCGCGAACACACGCGGATCCCCGAATCGCAGGTCTCCGCGATCGTCGATGACCTCCTCGCCGAGGTGGGCCTTCCCCGTTCGGCGGCGGCGAAGAAGCCGGTGCAGCTCTCCGGCGGGATGCGGAAACGGGCCGGACTCGCCAGGGCACTGGCCCTCGAGCCCCCTGTCGTCCTCTACGACGAGCCGACCACCGGCCTCGATCCGATCATGAGCGACGTCATCAACGAGTTGATCCTCCGCGTCAGCCACCGCGGCGGGGTGACGAGCGTCGTCGTCACCCACGACATGCACACCGCCCGGAAGGTGGCCGACCGGATCGTCATGCTCTACCCGCTCTTCCGGCTCGGCCCCACCGATTCGCAGATCGTGTTCGAGGGGACGCCTGCCGAGCTCGACCGCTGCCGTGATCCACGGATCCGGCAGTTCGTCGAGGGCCGCGCCGGCAACCGGCTCACGGAGCTCCGCGACGAACAGGAACGGGCTGCCGCGCCGGCCACCGCAGCGACCACCGACGGGGACGAGGCGGAAGCGCCCGGAGACGAATCATGAACGATCGTGTCATGCAGTTTCGCGTCGGCGTGATGGTGCTCGCCACGGCGATCATCGCCGGCATCCTCATCGTCCTCTTTGGCGACCTGCCGTCGCTCGTCCAGCGCACGTATCCACTGCGGATGAACTTCTCCGACGCCCGCGGCGTGACGCCCGGCACGCCCGTCCGCAAGAACGGCATCCTCGTGGGGCGGGTGACAAACGTCGCCCTCGACGAGAAGGGGGGGGTGAACGTCGTCGCCGACATCGACGCCGCCGTTCCCATCTACAAGGACGAGGAAGCGCGGATCTCCGGGTCGATCCTCGGCGACGCCGAGATCTCGCTCATCCCGGGCATCATCCAGCCTCAGCGGGAGAAGGTGGGGCAGAACGACATTCTCCGCGGCGCCGCGGCCCGGAATCCTTTCGATGTCTTCGCGTCGCTCGAGCCGAAGCTCGGCCTCGCACTCGAGTCGCTCGTCCAGGCGAGTGAATCGGTCAACCGCCTCTCGGCGAATCTCGACCGCACGCTCCTCAATCCCGAGAGCGGCGACCGCTTCCAACAGCTCGTGAAGAAGACCGAGGCGACGCTCGACCAATTCTCGCTGGCAATGACCAACATCAACGCCGTCGTCGGCAACGCCGCCGCCCGCGAGGAGATCCTCGACACGATCAGCTCCCTGCCGGAAGTGATCGGCGAGCTGAAGAGCACCGTGAAGGGGATCGGCGCCACCGTCGAGACCGCCGACCGCAACCTCCGCAACCTCGAGGGGCTCACCAAGCCGCTCGGCGAGCGCGGCGGGGAGATGGTCGCCCAGATCGACAAGACGATCGGCCGGCTCGATGCCGTCCTTCAGGAGATCGCCTCGTTCGCCAAGGCCCTCGGCGACTCGCAGGGAACCCTCGGCAAGCTCGTCAACGATCCGAAGGTCTACGACGAACTGGCGCTGGCGGTTTCCAACGTCAATCACCTCACGCTCGAACTGCGGCCGATCGTCGACGACGTCCGCGTGTTCACCGACAAGATCGCACGGCATCCGGAGCAACTCGGCGTCCGCGGCGCCCTCGACCGCCGGCCGGCAGGGATCAAGTGACGAATCCGCCACAGGCGCGATCGCTCGCACCGACACAGGGGTCAGATCACGAACGGGAACGGGCGTCGATCGACTGGTCGATCGCTTCGTAGGTCCAGTGGCCCACCTCGCGTTCGACTCCGGCGATGTGAATGGCCAGCCCCGGACTGTCGACGGTCATTTCAAGGACCTTCGATCCCACGATGTCGACCCGCTCGATGAAGGACGAACTGCCGAATCGCTCGACGGCGTCACAGGCCAACGCCAGCTCGGCCGCCGTCGGCTGATACGCCTCGAACTCGGCATGATCCGCGTTGGCGATGTATTCGCCGGCGTGGAGCCGCTTGACGATCGCGTAGCGAAACTTCTTCGCAAAGAAAAACAGACACCGCTCCCCGTCGGCGATCTCGGGCAGATACTCCTGGAGGAGATACTCCTGACCGGGCTCGAGGGCCTCCCGCACGCGCTCCACAGAATTGGGAAGCTTGAGCACCCCCAGGCCACTGAAGCCGACGATCGGCTTGACGATCACGGTCTCCCCGAATCCTGCCAGCAGCGCCGGTATGTCACTGGAATCGGTGAGGAGCACGGTGCGGGGAAACGGCATGTCGTCGCGCTCGAGGAGATAGCGCTTGTCGACGAAATCGAGAAACGTCTGTGCCGTGGGCAACACGACGAGATCTCGAGCCACCATCGACCGCAGCATCTCCTGCGACCGGGGGAAGTTGTTCCAGGTCGTTCCCGGCCATGGCGCCAAGAGGATCATCAGCGCGTCGCATGCCCCGAAATCGGCCGCCCTCCACACCCCGCGGCGGATGTCCCAGGCATGCTGCGACTCGAGCGCCAAGTCGAGATCCTCCCAATGGACCATGAGGAAGTCGTCGTCCCGGGCGGCCAGCATCGATTCGATCTGCCGACGATCGACGGAAAAATCGTAGTCGAACTCCGTTTGATTGAAGTAACCGATGCACCCGATCGTGCGCTTCTTCATGCTTCCCTCCACACCACCAGGATTGCCCGTCACCCCGCGCAGCCCGGCGCCCGCGGTCCCCTCGATCGGCGGCGGGCAGGCCTCACGTGACCGTGGCCCCGCGGCCGCGATGGCCATGTCGATAGCCTCGTACGTCCACCCGCCGACTTCCCTCTCGACGCCGCAGGGGCTGATCTGCAAGGCGGGGCACTCGATCGTCATCTCGATGATCTTCCCCCCACAGAGATCGACTCTCTCGATCAACGACGGGCTGCCAAACCGCGCCACCGCATCGCGGGCGAGCGCGAGCTCATCCTCGGTGGGGTGATGGCGATCGGCCACCGAGTGCTCCCAGTTGCAGCGGAACTCATCACCGACAGGCCGCTTGATGGCGGCGTAGCGGAACTGCTTGGCGAAGAAATACAGCGATCGCTCCCCAGCGGTGATCGCGGGGAGGTATTCCTGCACGAGATACTCCCGCCCCGGCTCCAAGGCCGCCCGCACGAGTCCGGCATCAGCAGCCATCCGCACGACGCCATCCCCTCCGGCACCGATCAGCGGCTTGACGACGACCACTTCTCCGAGATCCCGAATCGCAGCGTCGATGTCGGAGGCAGCCGTCACCAGGCGGGTGGCGGGAAAGGGCATGTCGGGGCGATCGACGAGGTAGCGCTTGTCGGGGTAGTCGAGGAACGTGCGTGGGGAATTGACCGCCGGGATTCCACGCCGAAGGATCTCGTGCATCGCGGCGTCAGCGCGATCGAAATCCGCGAAGATCGAGCCGGGAGCGGGGGCCTCGAGGATCAGCAGTGCCGCCGCTGCAGCCAGATCGACGTTCCCCCATGAGCTGTTCCGCGGGTCGTAAGCATGGGTCGAGCGGAGCGAGGCGTCGAGATCCTCCCAGTGAACCATGCGGATGTCGTCGTCGCGCGTGGCGAGCATCGACTCCACCTGGAGGCGATCCCCCTCGCAATCGAACTCGAATGCCTCGCGGCCGATGTAGCCGACGCACACCACCAGACGTCTCATGCCTGCTCCACGCCCTTCTCAACCAGCACGGGAATCAATCCCCCCCCCTTCGAAATGTTGACGATGTCGCCCTGCGGCGCGTACCGCGACAGGTAACCGCTCACCCGGCAGGAGAGCAGCCGACGGCTGCGGAGGTCGTAATCGTAATTGACATGGGCCGCCACGTCGTACGAGACCACCCCCTCAAATCCCATCAGGCTCTTCACTCGAGTCTGATTCATGGCGATGCGCTCCTGGAGGATGTAATCCCCGCGATGGTCCTGCGGCAGATCCACCGGCGACATCCACACTCCCTCCCCGCCATGCTCGTGCTTCCGCTTCAGCACCATCCCGGAGGTGTCGGCTCCGGGAGGGAGGGCCTCGAGGTCGATCGTGCGCGGCAGGTAGGCGCCGGCGGCAGGATCGATCCGCTCCAGGAAACGCAGATCCTTGTCCTCGACGAGAACAAGCGACCAATGGTCGTAGCAGAAGGCGCCGCTGGCGAGGAAGAACCGGCACCAGTCGGCCTCGGCGCGCATCGAATCCTGCCAGGTCAGCTCGCGAGGATAGATCGCGTCGATCTTCCGGCCGCGGAACATCAGTGCCGAGCCGTCGCTTATGAACTCCGGCCACTCGGCGCGCGGCACGATGATCATCTCCACCGGCCTGACTCCTTCGGCGATGATCACCCGATCAAGCCACGAGCCATAAAACTCCCGGTCATTGTCCTTCGTGAGCAGGGCAATCGTGCCGATCCCCTGCCGCAGCAGCTGCTCGCGGAAGGCGTGCGTGGGATGAAGGAGGCGATAACGCTCGGCGAGTTCAGGCACGAGGTCGATCAAGGCCCGGGTCGCCTGGAGCGAATGCCCCACCGTGCCCACGCCGACGAAGTTCATCTCCACGAGGCGGATGTCGTCCCCGCGTTCGAGGAAGTCGAAGCGGGCGTTCCCCGAAATCACGTCTTGGCGAAGCGGGAAGCCCTGCGCGAGCTGCTGGAGGGAGTCGCCGGTGAACAGCGCCGGGTCGCGGCGGTCGACAAACGCTTCGAGCGCCGCGCTGCACAGGCACTCCGCGGCGCGCTCGTAGGCGGCATGCCGCTCTCGGCTGATGACGAGCGGCAGGATCGACGCATCGCAGGGATCCCGTTCATCCCAGTAGAGCAGTTCGCGAAGCCTCGCTTCGTAGCGTCGCATGTCGAGGGGGGTAATCTGCCGATCGATCGCCGCGTCGAGCCGGCGGAAAACACGCTCGCTCATGATCCATCCTCCCGTTCGGAGAGCACCGGCACGATGCCGCCACCGGTGCAGAGGTTGACGCGCAAACCCTCCCGCGAAAACCGTGAGAAGTACCCGGCCACCTCGGCGGTGATCACCCTCCGGGAAGGGACGTCGTATCGGTAGGAGACATGGACGGCAAGATCGGTGATGGCGTTCCCCCGGTGGCCGTGGACGGTGGCGATCGGGAAGCGATTGGCCTCGAGCCTTTCCTGGAGGATCGCGCCGGGGTCGTCGCCATAGCGCTCCAGATCGCAGGCCTCGAAGAACACCCCCTCCCCGGAATGGCGGTCACGGAGCTTGAGCACCCACTGCGCCGCATCCGCGCCGACGGCCCCGCGTGCCGGTCGCATCCGTGGCACCACCTCGGCAAGCCCCGGATCCCGATCGACGAGGAACGACAGATCCTTGTCTTCGGCGAGCAGGAGGAGCGGATGATCGAGGAAGATCACATCCGCCCCCAAGAGCAGGGCTAGCGTCTCGCGGTTGAGCCGGGCATGGGGCCCGGAGAAGGCGGCCGGGCCGTCGAGGGCGCGGAGGTAGACCGCGTCGATCGGCAGATCACCGAGATGGACCTTGCCGTCGCGGCAGGAAAGGGCGCCATACTCCCGCTCGGAGAGCACCACCGACTCGATCGGCCGCAGCACCTCGCGGATCAGCTCCCAATCATTCTCGGCGTAGGGGGTGTGGGTCTCCTTGACGAGAATGACGAGCGTCCGCACGCCGAGTTCGTCGAGGCGACGTTTCATCCCCAAGCACGGACGCTCCACGTCAAAAGACTCCCCGAGCGCGGGCACGGTGTCGAGCAGCGCGGCGGCTGCCTGCGG
>Ga0209188_1001072_pt1 | contig 23429 bp, 30 predicted proteins | sample C_130625_EF_Meta_FD_187307 | JGI IMG/M metagenome (GOLD analysis project Ga0209188, IMG submission 187307) | Freshwater microbial communities from Lake Croche, Canada to study carbon cycling - C_130625_EF_MetaG (SPAdes) (version 2) | ecosystem: Environmental > Aquatic > Freshwater > Lake... | reverse complement strand
GTTTTCTGTGATGGCAGACAATTCGTTTTCAGAAAAGTGGATTCAGTCAACCAAATACAAAAACAGTCTAGCTCTGCCTTTGCGGGACCAGCTCCACACCACATGATTAGACCCGTGTCCGGGAACGGGGCCGCCGAAACGGCCTGCGGGGGATCTAGAGTCCCCACTCACTGGTTGTCCGTGATGGCAGACAATTCGTTTTCAGAAATCGTGACCCTCCAACGGGGGCATGTCGTCCTCCGGGTTGTGAACAGGCGGTACCACCTGGCGTTCAACGGGAGGCCAGTACTCGATCCGAAGGAAGATGAGCCCGGACTCGTCTGTGACCGCGCGGACGTGGATGTGGTCGCCAATCGCCGCCGCGATCTGGGCAAGTGCGTCCGTCCTGTGGATGATGTGCTGAGAGGACAGGATTCGCCCGTCAATCACAACCTCGTGATCCGAGGGGATGAACGTGCGAAACCGCACCCACATGTCCTTGCGAGTCCGTGAGTTGCGAACAGCCTCGAGAAGCTGTTCCTTGATGTCGACTGGGATCCTGCAAACCCAGAACTTGACGAACATGTCAACACATGCCTGTTCGAAGCGCTTGAAGTTGTACATGGTGAAGGCTGCGTAGAGCTCGTTCGTGTCGGAAGAAGAGAGAACCGGCATTTTGGACGATGGGCTCTCTTCCCCCGGTTGACACGGAATCCGTTTTCGGACAGTGTAAAAATTTTTGTTCAGACTCTGGCGTGTTTCGCTCTTCACGCCAGTGCCTCGAGCCAGGGTGCCTGGTCCTGCGCAGACACGCCGAGCTCGGTCATGAATGCCTTTGCCTGGTCTACTGCGTCCGGGAAGCCAGATGCTGCAAGGGCCGCCATCTTGTTCTGCAGAACCTCGCCCAGAGAGACCGGGGGTTTGAAGGCTTCGTCAAAGCCTACCATCACGTTGACTAGCCGTGAGATGTGGCCTTCGCAGCACATGCCTACAGACTCACTCGCCTCCTCCCAGAGGCGATTGAACAGCTCCTTCCGAGTTGCCTCAGGCTGCCGCATGATCGTGTGGTACAGCCCTTCCAGAACCCGGCTGTAGAGCCGGTCTCCGTGTTGGCGGCAGTTCTGCTGACTGTACCAGTGGTCAATGTCGTTCATGACTCGCATGAAGGAATGGAACTGACCATGTCTGGCCACGAACACCCGGGCGACACGAAGGCCAACCTGTTTGCCGTCGCCCTTCTCAGCGAGAAGCTTCTTCTCGCCTTCGTTGGTCTGGCGAGTGACCGCGGCTGTGTGGACGCTTTGTGCGTCCGTTGCGATGCGCTGTAGCACGGCAACTGGGGGCGGAGGTGCGCCGCCATAGTACCCTCCACCTCCCGGTGGCGGCGGGGGTGCGGCGGCGTGACGAGCCTCAGCTGCGGCACGGGCGTCAGCCATGGCCTGGCGAAACCTGGCCTGGCGATTAGCAGCGACCTGCGCTGCAACCGCCGCCTCGGCCTCGCGCACAATGACGTGCCGGGCGCAGAGACGCTCGTTCTCCGCATTGGCCCGGGCGCACCAGTGCTGGTTCATACCCGTGCCGATGATGTGTTCGCACTGTCCGGCCACGACGGGCGGCAGACGCGCGGCGATGGGTGCATGCATCCCGCAGTGGATGCGGTTCGGTGGAACGGTATCTGGGTGGGTGAAGACCTGGTGTTCGCAGGGGCGGTGGTCGGACTGCTTGATGAAGTTGCAGTTCTGGAAAGGCATCTTGGCAGTTGGAGAGAGAAGAAGCTTGGGAGGGGCCGCGCCTGGGTTCTCCGTGAAGTGTAAAAATTCGTTTTCTGAGGTGGGATCAGCACATATATCCGTTGAGCATGTCCTCCAACTGGTCGTAGGGGGCGACCTTGCGGTATGCCAACTGCCCAATCAGCCGCTTGAACACAGCCTCTCGGGAGAACTTGTCCACGGTCGCGGCAAGAAAGGTCACAAACTCTCTCACGGAAAGGTCTTGGCCTTGGCGTCCACGAAAGGTCTCGCGGAACACCTGGATAAAGGCGGGGTAGACATCGTAGGATACAATAGCTTGAAGAATCACGTCAAACTCAACGAAGGAAAGTGACGTATCCATTGTGTCTGACAGAGTACCTGTCCCTAACGGAATCCGTTTTTTAAAAACGGATAGAACCCGCTCCAGCCAACGGACACCATGGCTCTCAACATCGACAATGCACTCGTCGACACACAGGAGCGTCTTCCCAACTTGATCGGCACGACCAACTACACAGTGGACAAGACGCCAGAAAATGAGCCGCTCTGGCTCGTGGACTTCGGACATCACAACGAGCTTCTCGTCGTAGAGGTCATCCTTCGTGACAATGCGATTGTGATGTCGGTTCTAGACGTATTCGGCTACGATCCCAGAGAGGTGACGAGGATCATGGGGGTATTCATGGAGCTACTCAACATCGTGTAGGCATCTTATCCGCCACAACCTTCACCAGCTCGATCTTGATGGGAACAAACACCTTACACTCGTGAACTTCGGGCATACGGCACTTGACGCAGAACATTCCGGGACATTGGCAGTTGAAGATGAGGTGAGTACGCTTTTTACACTGGGAGCACTTGGTGAGCGGCATGGTGCTGCTCTTGAACTTGCCGTCAGACTTTTCGTTTCCTAGAAGCAATGAAGCTGATCAAGTATACAGCTCAAGTGGATCCGGATGTCCGGTATTCACAGGAGACGTTTGCAGAGTTGCTTCAAGTGTACTTATCAGATCCAGGTGGGTGGGAGGCGCATGGATACCGGTTTGAGCTGGTGAAACAGCGGCCAAACGTGGTGATCCGACTGTCATCCCCCGCAACCATCACGAAGATGTGTGGACTTCCCAAAGGCTTGTCATGTGCTGAAGTGGGAGGTCATAACATGTATCTGAATGCCATGCGGTGGACACAGGGTGCGTCAAAGAGCGGACAACCACTGGATTCGTATCGTCAATACATGGTGTCGCATGAAATGGGTCACATTTTAGGTCACGAACACGCACACTGTCCGGGCAAGGACAGCCCGGCACCTATCATGCTGCAACAGACACTGGGTCTGAAAGGATGTGCACCCAACACCTCGATCACATTGATGGATTTGAAGGTTTAGTTGCTGTAGGCCAGACCACCCATACCGCTCATGACGCGGAAGATGTTGTAGTTCACGGCATACAGGCGGAACAGGTAGGGGAAGCTCTTGCTCGGGAACGAACCAGCCACCAGAGCCTTGCCATCTACACCTGTGATCGAATCGAAGACCAGGGTCGTGGTGTCGACACGGGAGAAGTTGCACGAACCAGACGGCTGGTGCTCTTCGGGGGCCAGGGAGAACGAGTACACGTTGATCGGGTTGATCGACTGCGTGTAGCCAACGCCCGAGACAGCAACCGTCTGACCTGCGACAGTCGCAGTCGTGGCACCGGCCGAGTTGACCTGCTGGAAGCCGAGCGAACCTCCCGTGACGGTGTCAAGAACGGCGTTATTCGGGTCATAGAGGACATAGAACGTCACGGTTCCGGCCACGTTGGGCGTGTAGCTCAGCGTTGCAGCCGTAGGTGCAGACGTGCCGTTGGCCGTGAACGTGATCGTCGTTCCAGCCGGGACAACCTCGGACATCACAGAGGAAGCGGGAGGACCTGTTGCATTCACGACAACCGCCGTCAGACTGCCATAGAACGCAGCGTTAGCAGCTGTGGGCGAGACCCAGGTGATGCCTGTGACCGCATACGAGTTCACAGCAGCTGTTGTAGCCGTAAACACTCCATACGAGGCTCCATACGAGGTCTGACCCACCGGCTGGGTGTAGGCGTGAACCTCGAAGGCGCCGCCGCTGTGGTGCTGGTAGGGCTGCACCTTCCAGAAGTAGTCGCCGTAGCGCTCGTCGAAGCGGTCCTGGCCGTTGAGCTGGAGGCGGCAGCGGTTGGCGATATCCGCATACTGAAAGGGCTGGGTGTTGTTCGCGGCCGGAAGTGCGGCGAAGGCCTGACCGACGACCGAGCAATCGAGGACACGCGCATCCTGGTAAACCCACACCAGCTCCTTAACCGGGTGGTTGAGGGTCAGATCCAGGCGCACTGTCTGGGAGGTGATCGACTGCTGGAGACCATACTGGAGCTGGTCAATCAGGTACTCGTGCGTCTGCTGGGCGAAGCGGCGGCGCTCGTCCGTGTCGAGGTAGATGTAGTCCACATAGACCGCCGCATCCTTAAAGCGGGGAAGAGCAGCAGCCGCACCCGTGATCGACGCAGAGGGAGTCGTTGTGTTCCACGCAACACCACCCGTTGTGATGTTCTGCACCAGGTCCGTGGCCTGACGGAAGATGAAGTTCAGGCGCACCTCGTGGTACTGGAGGGCGATGAGCGGCAGAGCCAGACCGGGGTTGCGGCAGAACCAGAACTGGAGCGGGATGTAGAGAACCGCCGGGCGGCCGTTGCAACCAGCCGGGGTGGAGTAGGTACCGGCCACGTTGGCACCAAGCATCTGGTCGAGGCGAACCGACTGGTCATACGGCGAGGTCAGAGACTCCCAGATGTACATCCACTCGCCGTAGTGGCGGTCCATGATCTGGCCACCGATCTCAATCTCCACCTGCTGGATGAGGAGGTAACCCAGACGGCGGCGACCACCGGCCGTCCAGAGCACGTCGTTCGCGGCACCTGTTGCCGCCGCACGGGTGTCAGGCAGCGTGACCTCGAGGTAGGTGCGGAACATCAGGTCAGCATTCCGGTTCACAACCACCACCGAGCGCTGACCGTAGGCGGGGGAGCCGGTGAAGTTGACACGCATGGCCTCCATGGCGAAATTGGTATGACGCTTGTAGAGCACCTTCCAGAAGGTGATGTGGGGATTTCCAGTGATGTAGGCATCCTGAGCACCATATGCGACGAGCTGGAGAAGACCACCGCCCATTGTGTTTATCTTTTGCGAGGATATATTCTTGTCGCTTCTGAACAATGGAAGGTGGCGAATACAAGACACAGGGAGCAGACACCTGCGTTTACATCCCCGATGTCGCATGTGCCACGAAGAAGGGAGCAACGATACGGTCTGCACCCCCTGGAACTGAATTCGTCTCCCGTATCACTCGCGATAAATACGAAGTCACGGTTCAGAAGGCTGTAGTCAAGGCGCTCGATGCCATCGCGGTAAAGGGTAATGGTATCTCCCAGTTCTTCAACTTGGCCAACAGAGCATGTGCCCCCAAGTTCAAACCGGAAGACAAGCAGAAGAACTGTACGATCCCCCTGCTCCAGGGTAACAAGGGATTAATCAACTTGGTCACTCCCAAGCAGGGCGACACGCTCTATCGCAGCATATTCGCCAAGTCCAAGCCGGATGCACTGATCAAGTCATCCTTGAAGGGACTGATGCTTGCCATGGTGCAGATGAACGCCGAGAAGGTGACCCACAGTGATTCGCATTTCAACAATCTCGGATGGATGGGTGACCAGCTTGTCATATTCGACTGGGGGCGCGGAACGGTGGGTCACGAATCATTCAAGAAGTGGGTGAGGTCGTATCTTTCGTGGAGCAAGGCACAACAGGACAACTGGAAGACGCTCAGTCAGCACACGATACAGTTCGCACTTCTTGACGTATATCATTTGAAACTCAAGATGCCGAGCAAGGGACTCTTTTCAACGATACTGTCCGTGTGGGATACGCTTGGACTGCTGGGACCGGCACGTGCGGCGGGAGTTGTCTCCGAAGACAAGGCCAAGGCATTCGCGGATGAGATATTCGAGTCGATCAGCAAGAAACCAAATGAGCTTCTGACCGAGAAGCTTAAGGTCATGATTCCGGAGCTGTTCGGAGACCCACCGGCCATTCACCCAATCGTAGCGGAAAAGCCTATGCCTCCCGCAGAGGCACAGGCGGTGAGCCGCATCATCCCTGCGGTGGTGAATAACCCGGAATCATCCGTTGTTGAGGTCAAGGCGGTTCCGGCTCCGGCAGCCGACCCAGAGAAGAAGAAGCTCGAAGACATGAAAGACGCGTGTCGGAAGCTTCTTGCACCTGGAGGAGGTCGTCGTCGTACGTTTCGTCGTCGAAAGCATCGAGGAGGTGTTTTTAAAGACTCTGGGGGTAGTGCGATTACATTTGAATCAGGGGAGGGCGAGGGGTGGAATTTCCTTCCATATAAAGCGGTCGAGAAAGGTGAGCCTGAACAGTTTAAGCCTGAACTCGACGACCCGAAGGCATATGTTGCATATATCTCAGTAGATGATACGATTGTAAAGAAACACGACATGATAAAAGCCGCGACCTCCGAGGGCGAGGGCGATCTTGTCAAGAGGATCACGAATACATATGTACGCGAATACAGATGCAACCTGAACGAAATGGTCAGACGGGACGAGACGGGTTGGGTCCGTGTTGGAAAACGACTGACAAGACGAGTCAAACAATTCAACTCGACTACGCGCGGTCAAGATCAGACAATAGACTATGTATTCGAGAACGCCGAAGGGTACTGTCTCATAGTTCCTAAGTTTAAACAGACAGTTGATACTCTCTCCGTCCCGGACAAACTCAAAGCATTATTCGAGATCTTACATGGACTTGTTGCTATCGATGGTACATTCGTGATCAATGATCTACATGATGGAAACATGGCAATTATGCCCGATGGACATGCCGTTACATTTGACTACGATAAGCTGAAAAGCCCCGACGAGTTCAGAGTGTATGTTGAAGCCATACGCACCAATACGAGCGGCACATACGACGATTTTCCACAATATGCCCACATACGGAATCTCGAAGACGGCGTAGATATGGACACTCTCACGAGGGTTTCCGACATACTTGCGGTTCTAACGGCGGTTGGGGAAGTAGCCATTACGAAGAGTGCCGCCATTGATACGTGCCGGGCAGCAGTATGGGCGGCAAAAGATGATAAGAAAGCCCGTGGCGCTGCGATCACGTCGTTACAAGGCGTTCTCCTCCCTGTCAAGGGTGGTGGAACTAGGCGGCGGAAACGCCTACCCCGACTTTACTGAGTGCCTCCTTACACGCCACCTGCTCTGCCTTCTTTCGTGTGGATCCAACGCCAAGTCCATAGACCTTTCCAGCGACCATGACCGCCACCACAATCTCGTTCTTCTTCGGGTCATTGGATCGCATCTCGTACTCCGGGGTGCACTTGAACTCCCGCTGACAGTACTTCTGAAACAGGTCCTTGAAGTTCGTCGCCGAGTTCACGATTTCATCCACGTCCAGGTAGGCTTCCATCACAGTGGTCACGAAGGAGTACACAATTGCAAACCGGTTCCCACAGTCCGTCCACAGAGCTCCCAGAAACGCCTCAAAGATGTCGCCAAGCTTCTTGGTGTTCGAACGCCCAGCAATGGCCACCGAGTCCTCGTTGTGGCGGGAAATCACATAGAATCGATCAAGACCGATCACCTTCGACAGCCCCCCGATTCGGTCATTGTTGACGAGCTCCTTACGGGCGTCCGTCAAGAATCCCTGCTTCTTCTCGGGGAACTTCTTGCGTAGATACGTCGCGATACAGGCACCGAGGACTGCATCACCTTCAAATTCCAGGCATTCATAGCTCTCATCTTGGAGGGGCATAACGCCGGAGGGACAGGGAGCGAGAACGGCCGGCTCTCCATCAGGCGTAGTGTAGTCTGTGCGTCGAACGTAGGTTGTATGGACCATTGCGGTCTGAAAGACCTTCCGGTTGCTGACGCGGTAATGCGGGAGTCCATGACGACGGAGAATGCGGTGGATGTCATCCTCAGTGAAAGGTCGATTGGAGGCATTGTAGGGCGAGTACATATGCTTCCTTCGTCTCCTTCGCGGTAAATTCGTTTTTGTCGGCTGAATACAATGAGGACTCGTCGACGGACCGGAGGATTCCTGGGTATTAAGAAGGCAGTCAAGGCAGTGTTCCAAACAAAGAAGCAGACCAAGCGTATGTACGAGCTCTCGCGTCGGCGTCAGCTCAAGCGCGCAAAGGCTCAGGCTGAAATGAGTCGCCGTAAGCACTTACAGCGCGTAGCTGAGGCTCGTGCCAATATCGAAAACGCACAGTATAAGTAATGGGTCAAATCCAGTCCTTTGCATATAACGTTGTTCGCACACCTGAAACTGCCCCGCCAATTGAGACCTGCATTGTGGATGTCGCCGCATGTCGCTACGAGATCCCTTCACGCAAAGACATGGCAATTTGCTTTGTCTTCTTCAACCCTGCCCACTCAAAGAAGATGCTGATGAACTACTTCTACACGATCGAGAAATTGAAGTTGGCGAAGATCCCATATTACACGATGGAACTGACGTTCGGCGATGCGGAACCGGAGATCGCGGATGCCTACCACGTCAAGGGGGACAGCGTGTTTTTCCATAAAGAGGTGTTGTGCAGCCTACTCGAAAAGCGGATCCCCTGGCGCTTCAAGAAATTGATGTTCCTGGACGCAGATGTCATCTTCGGCAACCCGAGGTGGTACAGCGACGTATCGCGGCTGCTGAGTACATATGAAGTCGTGCAGCCGTTCTCGTCGTGCGTGTGGCTCGACAGTACGTACAAGAACCTTGTCCAGACCCGGTTGTCCGTGGCCTACATGGATCGACTCAACCTTTACAACCACAATTACCATCCTGGATTCGGGTGGGCCTTCCAGCGCAAGTGGTTCAGGGAGATTGGGTTCTATCAGCATGGCATCACAGGCAGCGGAGACACCTTGTCCACCGCTGCGTGGTTGAACATTAAGTTCCCGAGAGGCTACGTGCATCAGGCACTGATTCCATCGTATGAAGAATACTCGCGCATGGTTCTCCCCAAGGTGTCATGTGCCCTCGGAACCGTGTATCACCTGTGGCATGGCTCGGCCAAGAACCGGAAGTACGTCGACCGTCACAAGATCCTCAATGGTGTCCGCGATGTGCGTTCGATCGTCGAACCCAACGCAGACGGCGTATGGGAGCTGACGAATCGCGAGGTCGATGAGAAGATGCGCGAGTACTTCACCTCCCGCGAGGACGACGGGGTTTAAAGATTTTCTCCGTCCAACACATATCCGTGCATTGATGCGAAAACAGTTGTCTACACTGGCACTTCAAGTGGTTGAGCGACAGAGGCAGTTATCCGTTGCGGTGACGCGAGTCCAGTATGGATTCATGCCCCGCGAAAATACCCTTGAAGCGTCCCGACACCTGAAAGACATCAACGCACTCCTGCGGGAGATTGAAGCGTCTCTACAACCCGCTTTCGACCAAGTAAAACAAAAAGCATAATGGGTGATATGTTTGTCGCCGCTGCGGTCGCCATTGGCGTTACGTCCTGTCTATGCTGTTCTATATGTCTACCAGGTGTGGTCAGCCAGGTTGAAATTGTCTACATCCGGAACCCGGTTCCACGCGTCATTGTTTACTCAGCGGGATCGGATGAGCCCGAAGACCCAATTGACTTCAACTCGAATCCAAAGTCGTCGGCAACCAGCTTAGGCTCGTGACGGCGCACAATCTCCTTCATCACTTCACCACCACGATCTCCCAGAATGTCCTTGAGATAGATCTCCAGGTCCTTCTTGGACAAACTCCACCCCTTCTTCCACTTGTTGGGTCGCTTGACGTTAAACATCGCGTCCGACTCGCTGAGGTGGATCTGGTCAGGCAGAATGGTATGCGCGTACAATGCGGCGAGATCTGTCTCAATGCTGCGACGAGTGTCGCGAAGCTCCGACACCCGACCATTCAGCTCGGCGATGTTCTTGTTGACGCGAACGTACTTGGAGAGGATAGGCTTGAGGGCATCCATTGTGGTTTGTATGACACTCGCAAGGAAAGTATCCGTTTTAAGCAAGGATGTTCCTCTTCGACGAGGACGAGATTGAACGGTTACGTACCGTCTATAACAAGGAACACCCGAAGGAGCCCCAGATTCAAAAACGCGGCTCCTCCGCCGTGTGGGCCGAACTGAAACGCCGCCTCCACTCCAAGTGTAACACCGGTGAGCCGACGTGCATTGTGAGCTCAATGATCAAACGTCCTCGCGCACCGACCTCTTGGAAGAAGAACCCCACTGAATGGTTATCGTCCGACGACATCGACAAGGTCGAACGGTCGTACGAGAAGGTGATCGAGGACTACCACTTCATTGGATGTGTTCCGATTGATTTCGACATCAAGTCTGAGATGTCCAAATGCATCGTATCCACGCTGTGCTCGATGAAGCTGGAGCAGTTGTACAAGAAGGGCTATCGGCGGATCGGAATCGTGTTCAATACCGATGTTCACGATGGACCCGGTCAACATTGGATCGCCGCGTTCCTGGATATGCGCGATGAACTGCAGTTTCCCCGCATGACCTATTTTGACTCCTATGCTCACAAGCCCGAGAAGGAGATCCAGCGATTGATGTTTCGGTGGAAGGATCAGTGGGACGGAATGCATCCACACGAAACACCCATGAAACTGACCTACAATTCAACACGCCACCAGTTCAAGGAGTCGGAGTGTGGAATGTATTGCTTGTACTTCCACTATGCATGTTTGATGGACATTCCGATGGGGACTCGCATTTCGGACGAGGACATGAATCACCTTCGTCGTGGCGGTGAAACGCTAGGTGCATTATTTGTGTGATATTACGTAATGGAACCGCTAGTCGTGGTTGGAGCACTGGTTGCGGCCGGATATATACTCGCATCGTCAGAGACACCTCTTCAGGAGGATCGCAGCAAGACCCTGGTTGACTACTATGTACAGGGAGGCGATCTAGACACTGCCCTAGACAAGGGGTATCGTCTCATCGAGCTCCACGTGTATTCCGATGGAGAGGATCAACCCGTAGTCGCCCTCAGTCCGCAATATGACGGTATAAATGCTCGGGGATTCCAGTCGTGCTGTGCTGCGATTCTGCAAAAGGCCTTCCCGTCCAATGACCCGCTGATTCTGAGCATCGTTCTCCACACAGAAAAGAGCGTCACCGCGAACCGTGTCGCATATCACCTCAAGACCACAGTTCGGCGGCAGCTGTTCTCGGGGTCTATCGAGAACATCCCACTCTCGGAACTCGCCAACAAGGTCGTTGTTGTATGTGGCAACGAAGCACGGGGGACAGACCTCGAGCCATTAGTGAATGTATCCTGGAACGAGAGTCACCTGCGCCGACTCACCTACCAACAGGCAGCTCATCCTCGTGAAGCCGAAGAACTGCGTTCGTTCACGCATTCGCACATTGCGATTGTCGCACCTGACCAGGCCTTTTCTAAGTTCAAGGTCATGGATGACGTGTATGCGTATGGTTGTCAGTGGAATCTGTGCCCGACTCCCCTCGGTCGCCCTGGATTCATTTCGCGTACTTAAAACAAAATGGCAGGAAACGCTTGGATCAAGCACGTCATGTCGGTTCGCGCGACGATGAAGAAGAAGGGACACCTTCCCAAGGGCTTCAAGGGCATGAAGATGGCGATCATGGAGGCCAGGAAGACGTGGAAGAGCAAGAAGGCGCCCGGTGATATGGGACACAAGACCCGTCGCCGCCACCGCAAGAGCCGCCGCTCGATGTTCTAAACAAGAGCTGATCGCATCACGAACCATGTAAGCACAACCATACACAGCATATACACTTTCATCAACAGCGAGGTCTCCTCACCTCCATGTTTACGAGAGTAAACTTCCACCTGCGATCCGTCGAGTACGCTTAGGGTTACGGTTCTTGGTGTAGCTTCCATTATCGAGTCGTCGGCATGTCTTTCCATGGTAGGTTGCTTTGGAGCACCCACTCTTGTAGTAGGCCACATGGTGTGCGTACCCTTTAAAGCTACGGATCGACGAGTTCGTTTTCTCGGAGAGACGTCGTAGGAGTCCATACATCCAATGGAGATAGGCGGTGCGCGATTGCAAATCAATTGTATGTGAGCTTATGTACCGGGTGACGACCTTACGCAGTTTGGGGAAGGGATATGTCTTGGTAAGGCTGTGGAGGAACCCCTGCTGTGTATTGATATCATCTAACTCAGGCTTCTCAGGGAAGTTGTAGGCGATGGCAAATAGAAAGTCGCGGCCGGGCACACCGTGCGGAGGCTTCTTGAGGAGATCAGCATACTTCTCATGTACATCCTGATACGTCGGATCGGGCTCCGGTAGAATTACCGAGGGATCCTTGTCGGCCTGTAGTTTCAGCTTATGATTGACCATGCGGTGAATCTCGTAGAGCCAGTGTCCGGCGTCCGCGCCCTTTGCCAAGGGGTGATCTGCAATGAAGTTCGACGTACTTTCCCGACAGAACTTGCAGGGAAGGATTCGAGACATGAGCGTCAATGTATGGTCGGGTGTCGGTGACCCCTCGGCAATTAAGTGGAGCAGTTGCCACCCACTTGGCCCCCAGAATCTTGTATCCATTGCTATCAGTGCATATCTTTTGCTAACCACGCGGCGATCTGAATCGTCATGGCGGAGTCAAACACGGGGTTGTGCGCCTTGCCCACTGGAAATGCCTTCTTCAGTTCAGCGTCCAGCTCCTTCGAGATGCAGTGGTAGGTACCTTCCAGCTTCGCCGTGCCACACCGTTTGCTGAACTCGGGGTTATGACTCGCAATATCAAAGATCTTTAACGGTGCGTGGTAGGCGATCTTGTACTTTGTACATGCAGACTTGATGGCCTTCAGATCCATGTCCCCCTTCACAATGACCGTAGATTCGCTCATCATCTTCACGAATCCAGTCATCCAGGACGTGGGCTTCAAGTGCGGCTTCACCTTAGGGTCCGCAAAGTATGCCTTCACACTGTCATCATTATGCAGGAACTCCGGTGCCGACCGTTCCGTCTCTTCGAGAATATCCAGGATCTCGGCTGTCTTGGGTGTCACTGTGGAATAGCTGGATGAGACGCGGTTCAGCTGTCCACCCGGAGGCGGAAGAACAACGAAGAACGGCGCGGAACGAACCCATCCATCGCCATTGCGAGTCAAGTGGTAGCCACCTACCTCTCGAGGGAGAAATGTAGATCCCAAGTGCCAGAACTCACAATCAAACGCCAACAGCGAAGTGGTGTTTCCTGCCAATCGATTCAGAGCGTCGCTCCGGATCCTCATTATGTCGTTCCCTGAAAAACATTCTGAACCACTCAATAAATGCTCGATACCAAGGACATCATCATTCTGACAGCGGCGTTTTATCTCGGAAGCGTGGTGGCTGGATTCTTCAAGTCGCTGAATGACGGTATCCTCGTGCCACTCCTGGCTCCTGCCGCGTCGGCGGGTAAGGGAATCTCCGGCTTCTCTATCAAGGTCGGCTCGGCTGACCTCAAGGTCGGCCAGGTGATCGTGGAGCTGGTGAACCTCACAGTGTCCTTCGCACTGGTCGTCTTCACCATCGGTCTGCTGCGCTCGTACGTGCTGAGCAAGATCGGTGCTAAGCGTCATGGCGGTGGGGATGGCTACTGATCAAAGTAAAAAATAAGACGGATGAACAATGGACTATTTCACCAGCCTCAAGGACTCAGCCGCAAACAGCTGGAGTAGTCTCACAGGAACAGTTTCGGGCTACTGGTCGAATCGCCCGTCGTGGTTAGGCGGTCCTGCTTCCCCGCCGCAGGGAGGTCGTCGCGGCAAGACCTACCGTCGCAAGGGTAAGAAGAAGTCTAAGCGTCGGCGCACCGGAAGGAAGTCCAGCCACCCTTAGGCATCTTGCCATAGGCCGCCTCCAACCGCTTCTTCAGCTCCTGCGGAGTTCCCTTCCCCATCAACTCATTCGTCCGCTTCCACTCACTGAATGTACTCGTAATGTTAGTCCATGACGACGGCTCATGCTCCTGCTCGTCCACCCGGAGCTGCGGGAAGGCATGGATCTTCTCACGGAGGAACTTGGCGATCACGTCACTGTCCTCCCTGTACTCGGCAATATACTCCATGACCTTCTCCGGCGGAACCAGCTTCTTCAGACCTTTACCCTCCGTGAAGAGGTGAACCAGGTAGTTGAGAAACGCCGTCGCCCACGTCTCACTCATACAGTTCTGCTTCATGTTCTCGTCCATCGGCTTCTCATGCGGAAGACGAGGCGAGGTTACGAACTTGGTCGGGTAGTTGACAACCACCAGACGGCGCCACGTACCCCCGTCCTGCGTGTTGATCTTCGGCTTCTCGTTACACGCCAGATTGAACCGGGCCTGGAGCTCAAAGTCAATCATCTGCTTCGAACCCGCATACAGGTCACGAGCCGTGATCTTCTCCGATGAGGCCAACTCCTTCATCAAGCCCGTGTTCAGTGGGACCTGCTCGTCTGGCTCCTGCATCGTGCACCAATGACGACCCTTGATACGGATCAGCTCCGGAGCCGCGGAGGCAGACTTGTTGCGCCCCTGTGTCAGCAATGAGATCGGCACTGTACACGCATAATCACCCATCGTCGTCGACATCAGAATCATCAGCATGGACTTGCCGTTCGACCCATCGCCGGTCAAGATGTGGAACTTCTGTGCGTCATTCTCACCCGACAATGCATTGGCGAGGTAACCCAGGAAGTATGTACGCACCTCCGGGTCGGGCAGAATATCATTGATGAACTTCTGCAGCTCTGACCAGCACTCGTACTGGTAATACTTCTTGTTCGGGTCGTAGTCGAGGTTCGTGCAGAAGGAGATGTAATCCTCTGGCTTCCCGTCGCGGAACGTGGGAGGCATGGTCGTCATGTCGAAGATACCGTTGCGGAAGGCGATCAGACGCTTGTTCTCGTCCACCTTGGCAACGAACTCCTCGTCGAGGAACAACTCACGGCACTCATCCATCACACTCTTCTTGAAGCCTGTGCGCTTGAGCTTCACGATCAGATCCGTATACGTCTTCTTCTTCTTCTCTGCTGTGCAGGACTGACATGCGGCGGGATTGTGTCCATCACCCTTGCCCAAACACTCCGGGAGTACGCTCAGCTCCCGATCCATCTCCAGTACGAACCGACGATACTCCTTCACCACATCACTCGAGAGCCGCAGCTGGAGAGAGATTCCGCGATCGGTCTCGCGCCAGATGTGACCAATGAAGCGATACCAGACATTCGCACCGAACTTGGCGCACTTGAACTCGTCGCGGTACATTGCGTAGACCACCTGGGCAACGTCGTGCTCCGTCTGCGAGGCCGCCGACTCCTTGATCAGACTCTCAATATTGGTCTTCTCAATCTCAAGGTAGCGGTTCAGGTTGTCGCTGCGAGACCAGAAGCGCAGACTGCCAATTCCCAGCTTACTTCCGTCGTTGCGGAACCCAACCGACATCCACTTGGACTCCGTCTCACGGAAATCGTACTTGTCCTGTGCCTTCTGGCTGAAGGTATGCCAGACTTCGTTGAGGTCAGGGTGGATGTTCTTGAGGCAGATACAGACATCAACCCAATCCTTGTATTCGGTATACCTGCCCCCCGAAAGGTTATCCACATGATCTGCATAATACTTGCGAAGCGCATCCGTCAGCGGCTGCTGGTAGATGACACGGTTTGGAGACGACTCGCGAGACCCGGGCTCTACACGCTGAGCCGGACGACCACGAGCCGGAGTCACTGCACGACCACCCGAGATCGGCGCACGGGCACTCATCTCCCGCTCAAAGGCTGCACGAATCTCCGTACCCAGCTGGGTCGTAGGGCTGCCAATTGCACCCGGTGTCTGCAGGGAGAACCGTGCAACCAGCTCCGGTGTCACGTTCTTGTCGCGGTCCTCGTCAATCGCAACCTTCCCGTCCTCCGGATCCCACTCGGCCACATACCTCACTTGGTAGGGAGCCGGAAGTCCACCGTGCTCGTCCCACTTCTTCGAACCAAGCATCGGCCACCACGTGCACTTGCGCGTCAGCGGGGTCTCGTCGTAGGCCTCACGCCAACCCTTCTCCACCGGAACACCCTGGAAGAGGGACTCCATCCGTCCAACCAGTGCACCACGAATGGCCGTCTCCGTCCTGGCATCCGCCATCAGGCTCGGGATGACAATGTGGATACCGGACTTGGTCTGATCCTTGCCCGGGTACCACGTCGGATACGACTTCTCCATCACGTAGACATCCGTGCTGTCCTTGATGACCAGATACTTGGCAACCTCGGTCATGTAGGCCTCGATGAACGCCTTGGTATGCTCACGCGTGTGAAACGGAGTCGAATGCTTCCCCTTGTAGTTGAGATCCAGATCAACACGAAGCGGCGCGATTCCCTGCGACAGCTTCTCGAAGAGTGTTGGTGTAGGACACCGGGCGTTGATGTACTCGCAGTAGAGCTCACGGAACTCCTTCATTTCTTCGGGTAGAATTCGGTAGTTGATACGAGATCCACCGAGCTGATGAGTCTCCTGACCACTTCCGCTCTCCGAAACGCGCTTCGCAAGGAAGTCATCGAGGCGAGAGGGGTGGAGCATCGTTAATTACTCTCCCGATTAATCGTCGGCGACTGATTCCTTTTGAACGCACGAAAGTGGGTTCTGATGTTCAAAACGGACGAACCTTTTGTTACCAAACAGTAAGCAAAATGAAGTTCTGTAAGCAGTGCTCCAACTTTCTCTACGACATCACGGAGCGTGACGGTAAGGCTTACCTAAAGTGTCGAGCATGTCCCTACGAGGAGGAGTCGGGAGTGGTGATCTACGAGCATGACCTTCAGCAGGATACGTCGGTTCAGTACTCGATCAACCCGTACCTGAAGCATGACCCGACGCTGCCTCGTTTCAAGAACATGACGTGTCTGAATCCCACCTGCGCTACGCAAGGGAAGGAGTCGGACATTGTAGGTGTGAAGTTGGACTCAGTTAACGTAACCTGGATGTACCAGTGCGCAGTGTGTGATGCGATGTGGAAGCAGAACGCACGGTCTTAATGCTTCTCATCCTGAGGAAGAGACATCAAACCATACAGACCCACCAAGAAGACGAACGTGTGCAGTGCAAATCCTACCGCCGTCGGGCATCCGCTTGGCGACGCTACGGCTCCACCGAACAGACGATTGGCGATGCGGAACGAGGTCGGACTCGCTAAGACAAAGAACAGCAGCGTCGTGTAGAGCGAGTACTTGAATTTTAATCCTTCGGAAAGCGCCATTGTTCTTCCATGAGTAAAAAGTACTTACGCCCTCGTGATGGCCGCGTTGAAGTTCGTGAACGAGGTGCCGCCGCGTCCGGCATTGGCGTTGGCGTTCTGGATCAAGTTCGTCTGGAGAACAATCAACTGGTTGGTACCCGAGTACTTGGCGGCTGGTTGGTTGACCACCTGGCCCAGAGGACCCGCAGAGCCGAGGAAGGCGACCTGTGAAAGTGCTTTTGGGTTAGAGCGGTTCATGACAACTTGACGAGGCGCTACGCGTTGAGGAACAAGCTGCCCCCTTGTCGCATAGCTCATAGCAGACAACTGAGTCACTGCAGTTAAGTACTGTCCGGCGCCCTCGTAGCGTAGAACGTTACGAGCTTGGGGCACTGCGGCCCTGTTGGCGTTGGGATTCGAGACAACTTGCGCCTTCACGAAGCTCAGGTAATCCGATGCAGAGCGGGTAGGCATTGTTCTCAATCCAGGAAATATCTGGGCTGTCCGGGGAACAGCACGGACTTTGACTGGTCAGCACCACTCGCTGCGGTTGAGTTCCCCCGCGTGTTGATCACGAAGGAGGCAACAGTCCTTGACGATGCACGGAGAGACTCCCGAGACGCAAGAGACTGTGAAGACGTGATCGAGGGAGCCTGGACCACCTGGCCAACCCGCGAATACTTCCATGTGAAGAAGCTATTCGCCTGTGCACTGCTCTTTTGAAACTGTGTGAAGTCCGATGCAGCACCACGGATGATCGGCATTTATTGAAAACGAAAGAGTATGTTCCTAGACAAGAGAAGGACATGTCCACTGACCATCCTGAAGTTAAGCCTGTCTTCCGTTCTCAGGTTGTGAAGGCCATGGAGACACCGCGTGTCACCAAGCCGTACTTCACCAAGTATGAGTATGCAGTGCTATTAGCGTCTCGTCAGCAGCAGATCGCAGAGGGTGCCAAGCCGCTTGTGAGTCTAGATGGACTCAGGACAAGCGACCCGCAGTTTCTGGATCAGGTCGTGAAGCGCGAGATTGAGCAGCGGAAACTCCCCTACGTATTCCAGCGTCTTATGCCGAATGGAAACGCTGAGTTCTGGTCAGCTCAGGAGCTCGAGCTCAGTTGGTGAGCCTTCTTCCGCGCGGCCGCCGACAAAAAGATTGACACACCCGCAGTCCCCCCCAGCATCAGATGCATGAACGCATGCCACCAGTTGGATACTCTCAAATCTGGATCCCAGGCAAGGGTCTGTGTATGTTTTCCATAGTAGTAGATGGTCAATGCCGACCCGAGGAAGACTGAATACGGAAGCAGGGAGTAAGGCAGGTATTGGGAAGTAGTGTAGACTGCGCACAGATTCCCAATTTGGGCAAACACCACGTCAAGTGGAAGGAGGAATGGGTATGCGGGTTTCGTTGAGTGGTAGGCCACAGATACGATGTAGGTTCCCGATACAAGCCCGGAACAGACATACTCACCGGTCAAGTAATAGGCTGAAATGGGAATGAAGAAGAAGTGACTCGATGCCACGAGTACCCAACTAGGCGCCGTAGCGTACATTATTACACACTCACTGCCGGGCCCGAAAGTCGTTCAAGATCCTCTCGCGACGGGGGAAAGAGCAGGAGTGGCTTGAGCTCAGGCTTCGCAGCGAACACGTTGGGTGCATCCCGACGGAAGGTGCCCATGCCCATCTGGACATCCAGTGAATCGGGTCCGAACCTCACCACGTCAACCTGATTCTTGGAGACAAACTCAGGGGCCGGAGGGTTGATAAGCAGGTACAGTGCAAGGAGCACAACGGCTCCAACGGCCAGATAGACAGACTTTACCTTCATTGTTCTAGTCTGCGAAAAACGAACTGTGCTTCACAAATAAGAACCGAGGCATGGATTTTCCGATTCCGATCCGATGCTATACGTGCAATCTCCCCATCGCCGGTAAGTGGAAGGAGTATCAGCGTCTCATCAAGGCCTATCGTCGCGAGGAGGGTCGCGCACCTGACTCAGAGATCATGTATCTCACCAACGATACCAAGGTGACGGCTGAGGGCCGCGCACTCAATGACCTTGGGTTGACTCGGGAGTGCTGTCGTCGGCATCTGTTGACCCATCCTGGAGTCTGAATTCCTTCTTGGTGAATGATAAGCATGTCATCGTGTAGCGAGTATTTGGTGAGGCAGCAACTTCGCATTCCGAAGTACACGGACACACGTCCCAAGATGACATGTGGTCAGATGATCGAGATCCAGCGCCAACAGGCGGCAGCTGTGGTCTACGAAACGTTTTTACCTGCAACGGCGACGGTTACAACGCTCAACGCTCCCAGTACGCGTGGACCGTCATGTGCCACGATCGCCCGTGGCCACCGTGTGAAGGACGCATCTGCCTTCACGACGTATGCATCGTCCAGTGCGTCGGCGGCGATGTGGAACTCGAACAATGCCAAGGCAACATCCCAGCAAATTGTACCGGGTGTCTCGCAGATTAAGAACGAGAACTGCCTGGGCCCAGTGACGGTGGTCAGCCAGAACACGGTGGCGAACGGACAACAGGCTGCCAAGGCAGTGCCCAACACCCAGGTCAACCAGCTCATGGAGATTGGAGACAAGATGGTGATGTCGACGCTCCTCAACCCGAACGATCCGAACTTCCGCAAGGAGGACATTGTCGCCGCGGCTCGTCAGGCGATTGGTACCAACTGCTGCCCCGCGTGTGGCAAGATCGCATGGCAGCTGGGTAAGGTCAAGTTCACGACCACATGCACAGCATGTCCCGGAACCAATATGGGTGCCTACAACGCAGACGGCACTCGCCAGTGGAAGAGTGCTTTCATATATCCTACTGCAGTATCATAAGATGTTAACAGTCTACATCTATAATGCACCAAAACCAGTTGGGTGCTTTGATCTGTCGATGGAACCGCTCAGCGGACTCGCAGATGCTGCACTCGGCATTCTTTCCCACCACAAGACAGCCACGATCTGGTTTGGCTATCTTGAAGGGTGGATGCTTGATCCTATGGAAGAGACGCGCATGAGACCGGTAATTCGTGAGTTCGACTGCCACGTGATTACTCGCGAACCTATCTCCTTTTCACAGGCGTGGAAAAACGAAATGATGGCCATCCATTTACAGCCATCTCATGGAGCCCCCGACACTCACAACAATGGTGGTGCTGTACACAGCGAACGTACGTCTCAACACGAACCTCCTTCTGGAGTCCCTCCCATTGACGGAGTCCATCATTAAGATCGAGAAGCAGGGTGTTCCTGCACGAGGATCTTCAAAGCGTGACCTAATCAAACGCCGAGCAAAGAAGGCAGCCCCGAAGCGGACGACGGGGTTCGGACACAATTCCATCACCTTGGTCAGTCTGGACTCAGGTGATGGGACACTGAGGAACAAGGAGATTACAGTCAAGATCTTCCAGAACGGTGTCTTCCACCTGACAGGCGTACTTGACGAGCGGTACGACCGTTCGGTCATGAACCGACTACGCACCCACATCTTCGCATCCTGCCCAGAGGCAATTACCGGTGAGTGGACATCCGAGGTTCGCCGCGTGGTGCTGATGAACTACAAGACGCGGTTAACGGAGACCGCCAGTCTGTCGCGCGAGACGCTGTATTCCAACCTGCGCAAGTCGGGTGTTCGGACGGAGTACGAGCCGACCGTCTATCCAGCAGTGAAGATCTACTTCCCGGATGTGAAGTGGATCGCTAAGGTGTTCCGTACGGGAAACATCATTCTGACAGGAATGACTACACACGAGGAATGTGGTCGGTTGATGACCGCGTTAGAGCCACTTATACATTCTATGCCTTCACTGAATAATGGCGGAACCGCAGCGCATTGAGCTTACCCCCGAGCAGGTCGCAGAGGCTGAGCAGCACATCAATACCATCCAACTCACGGCCACAGAGCTTCAGGCACAGGTTCGGAATATGGATCATTCGAAGAAGAAGTGGCGTCATCTTCGCCCTGATGAGTTCAAGGAGAAGGTGAAGGCTGAGAATCAGCAGCTCTTTTTCAATTACCCGACCATCTGGCAGATGCACGTAGAGGATCGGTTGGATGCCACGTTTTTCGAGATGTTGGCACTGAAGCGTAAGATCGAGAAGGGTGAGATCACCGAGGAACAGGCGTCTGCGGCCGTAGGTCAGAAGCTGTTCCAGCGCTATGCACCGGCCGGAGTCCCCGGTGGAGCACCGACGCCCGGACCGACACCCATGTCGTATGCGGACTATTACAAGAAGTTTGGTGGAGCAGAATAAATAAATGAGCACAACGTACTCGGAGAAGGAACTTGCAGATCAGAAGATGCTACTAGACACGCTGGTTGGTGCATATGGGATGCATGTTGAAGGCTGCCTTCCTGGTCGCGGGATGGTTGCTATACTGACAGTTACGCCGCCGACCCGATGCAGCGACGGTGTACGCCGTCAACAGATACTGGACTACGTCGACTTTTTGATCCAGTCCCCTTCTATTGAGGAGAGGATTGCAGCAGCTGCAGAAGCGTATCCTGGAACTAGTGGGACGATATCGATCCAAGCAAACAATCTTGTATTCACAATTGCCAATTAGGCTATGCACCTAATAATTGCGCTCCAGCTAACTGTCAGATTTGCGCCAGTATTGTTGCCATATGCAATTCCCAATCCATTGATGAATCCAATATAGGGCGTACCAGTGTAGCTATAGAGCGTTTGTATAAAGGTGGTATTGCTAATGAAATACGCACCGCCTATAGAGGCATATCCGGGTGGGGAATGGTACACCATTTCAACAATGTATGCAGTGCTCGCATATGGTGAACCGGATAAGTTCCACACGTATGTGGCAACACCGTTTGAACAAAACGTGCTCCCATTGATCGAATAAAATCCCTGTAGAGCGGATATTGTAGCCGGACAAGATATGCTCTTGTTGCTAAATGTGATACTGTGTATGGTGCTTCCCGAGAAAGCACTCGTTCCCGTGATAATGTTTGAGCTATTTATGGTTCCATTCACATCCAACATATAGGATGGCAAAGTTTCAGTGGTTCCAATGAATACACCGTTCGAAGCAAAAACTGCTATGTTGCTTCCAGATACTGCTCCCGTGCGAATGCGAACGGTCGTCCCGCCGACATAGGTCATATCGTTTGATCCAAAGTAAAATCGGTTGCAACCAACTGTTTCGTTCGTAGTGTACCAGTTACCGTATGTAAACGCCTTCCCAAGGTTGAGAAGAGTAGCGTTGGCTGCGTTACCTGAACATGAACTCGCCGTGGTTGCAGTCGCTGCGTTGCCGGTGCACGATGCCGAGCTGCCTGAGCAGTTGCCCGTGACGTTGCCGGTCAACGCACCTGTGAACGTGGTCGCGTAGACGTTTGCCCATAGCCCAGTCGTCGCAGTTCCCAAGTTATACGTATTGTTCGTGGTTGGATTGATGGTTCCGGACGTAATGCCGTTCGTACTTAGTCCAAGTGCACCGCTTGACGTGATCGCTCCACATCCGATAGTTCCCACCGTGATATTCGGCGTACCTGTTAATCCACCCGCAGTACCCGACACGTTGCCCGTGACGTTGCCAGTGAACGTGGTCGCGTAGACGTTTGCCCACAAGCCAGTCGTCGCAGTTCCCAAGTTATACGTATTGTTCGTGGTTGGATTGATGGTTCCCGACGTAATACCGTTCGCACCTAATCCAAGTGCACCGCTCGACGTAATGGCTCCACATCCAAGCGTTGTGATACCCGATACTGCGCCGTTGTTCAACGTCACGCCACCCACCTGATTCGATGTCGTGGATGTCGTGGTGATCGCGCTTGTATTTAGTACTGTGCCGTTGTACGTCAGGGTTCCACTAGGCGTTCCATTGATCGAGGTCGTCGTGCCGTTTGCAAGAAGAACATTGTTTGATGTGAAGTTCGTTACGGTCACGCCGGGTCCGACGGGTCCAGTGTTGCCCGTGAACCCTGTCGAACCGGTCGGTCCGGTGGGACCAGTCGGACCTGTCGACGCAGTGGGACCCGTATTACCCGTGAATCCAGTCGGACCTGTCGACGCAGTAGGACCCGTGTTACCCGTGAACCCAGTGGAGCCAGTCGACGCAGTAGGACCCGTGTTACCCGTGAACCCAGTGAACCCAGTCGACGCAGTAGGTCCCGTGTTGCCCGTGAATCCAGTCGGCCCGGTAGGTCCCGTTGGACCCGTTGGACCCGTTGGACCCGTGTTACCTGTGAACCCTGTCGAACCGGTATTCCCCGTGAACCCCGTAGGTCCTGTCGGACCCGTAGGTCCAGTGTTACCCGTGAACCCTGTCGAACCGGTAGGTCCTGTTGGACCCGTTGGACCCGTGTTACCCGTGAACCCTGTCGAACCGGTAGGTCCCGTTGGCCCCGTGTTACCCGTGAACCCAGTGGAACCAGTAGGTC
>Ga0209188_1001070_pt1 | contig 23459 bp, 26 predicted proteins | sample C_130625_EF_Meta_FD_187307 | JGI IMG/M metagenome (GOLD analysis project Ga0209188, IMG submission 187307) | Freshwater microbial communities from Lake Croche, Canada to study carbon cycling - C_130625_EF_MetaG (SPAdes) (version 2) | ecosystem: Environmental > Aquatic > Freshwater > Lake... | reverse complement strand
TTGACTTGCACCACCAAGTTAGCGCCAGAAGAGTCGTGCGCAGCAATCGACTTGCGGCGAGACAACTCCCAGGTCCGTGCGCTGTAGCGGAATGGCTTGCTGGTCAAGGCGCCCACAGGGCAAATGTCGATCATGTTGCCGGACAACTCTGAGTCCACCGACTGGCCCACAAAGGTTTCGATCTCAGCATGTTCACCGCGGTGCGACATGCCCAACTCCATGACACCAGCCACTTCTTGGCCAAACCGAACGCAGCGTGTGCAGTGAATGCAGCGGCTCATCTCTTGCATGCTGATCAACGGCCCCACGTCCTTGATTGCAACAACGCGTTTTTCTTCTTCATAGCGAGAGGTCGAGCCGCCATAGCCGACAGCCAAGTCTTGCAATTGGCATTCACCACCTTGGTCACAAATGGGGCAATCCAAAGGATGATTGATGAGCAAAAATTCCATCACCGACTTTTGCGCTTGAATCGCTCGGTCAGTTTGAGTGCGCACAACCATGCCTTGGGTCACAGGCGTGGCGCACGCAGGCACGGGTTTGGGTGCTTTTTCCACATCCACCAAACACATGCGGCAGTTGGCCGCAATCGAGAGTTTCTTGTGGTAGCAGAAATGGGGGATGTAGGTGCCTGCTTTTTCAGCGGCATGCATCACCATGCTGCCTTCGGCAACTTCCACTTTCTGACCGTCGAGTTCTATTTCAACCATGGGTCTTCACCGTTGTTGCGTCGGCACCGACCTGAGAGGTCTTGTGCTCGATGAGGTGTACAAATTCGTGACGGAAATGCTTGAGCATGCCGCGCACCGGCATGGCCGCTGCGTCGCCCAAGGCGCAAATCGTGCGGCCCATGATGTTGCCGGCCACGCTGTCGAGCATCTCGATGTCGCTGGCTCGGCCTTGGCCATGTTCAATGCGGTCCACCATGCGCCACAACCAGCCTGTGCCTTCACGGCAAGGGGTGCACTGACCGCATGATTCGTGGGAGTAGAAGTAAGACAGTCGGGCCAAGGCCTTGACCATGCAGCGCGTGTCGTCCATCACGATCACCGCACCCGAACCCAACATCGAACCGCCCTCTTTGGCGATGCTGTCGTAGTCCATGGTCAGCTTCATCATCAACTCAGCGGGAATGACGGGCGAAGACGAGCCGCCAGGGATCACCGCCTTGAGTTGGCGACCACCGCGCACGCCACCGGCGAGTTCGAGCAGCTTGGCAAACGGCGTGCCCATGGGCACTTCGTAGTTGCCGGGACGCTCCACGTCACCGCTGACCGAGAAGATCTTGGTGCCGCCGTTGTTGGGCTTGCCGCATTCGAGGTAGGCCTGACCACCATTGCGGATGATCCAGGGCACAGCCGCGAAGGTCTCGGTGTTGTTGATGGTGGTGGGCTTGCCGTACAGGCCAAAGCTGGCCGGGAACGGTGGCTTGAAGCGTGGCTGGCCTTTTTTGCCTTCCAGCGATTCGAGCAGCGCGGTTTCTTCGCCGCAGATGTAAGCGCCAAAACCGTGCGAGGCGTGCAGCTGGAAGCTGAAGGTGCTGCCCAGGATGTTGTCCCCCAGATAGCCTGCTGCACGGGCTTCTTCGAGGGCGGCTTCAAAACGCTCGTAGGTGTGGAAAATTTCGCCGTGGATGTAGTTGTAACCCACGCTGATGCCCATGGCATAAGCGGCGATGATCATGCCTTCGATCACCGTGTGGGGGTTGTACTCCATGATGTCACGGTCTTTGCAAGTGCCCGGCTCGCCTTCGTCCGAGTTGCACACCAAATACTTTTGACCGGGGAACTGACGGGGCATGAAGCTCCACTTCAGACCCGTGGGGAAACCCGCACCGCCGCGACCGCGCAAGCCGGACTCTTTGACCGTGGCAATCACCTGATCTTGAGACATGCCTGCGACACCGGTTTCAGCGTTTGGCGGTGTGCCGTCTTTACCCAAGATCTTGCGCAAGGCCGCATAGCCGCCACGTGCTTCGTAGTCTTGGAGGCCCCAGTTCGTGCCGTTCAATCCCGCAAATATTTGCGGGTCGATGTGACGGTCATGGAAACAGGATTCCACGCCATTGGCTTGGAATTGGCTCAGAATTTGTTCGACTTTCATCAAGCGGCCTCGGCTTTCTTCAGGCTGTCGACCAATTGGTCGAGCTTGTCGTGGCTCATGAAACTGCACATGTAGCGGTCATTGACCAACAACACCGGCGCATCAGCACAAGCGCCTTGGCACTCGCTGGGCTGTAAGGTGAACAGGCCGTCAAGCGTAGTCTCACCGACGTGCACACCCAATGTGTGCTCAAGGTGTTCCAACGCTTTGTGACCGCCGCGCAACTGGCAAGGCAGGTTCGTGCAGACGTTCAGCTTGAACTTGCCCACCGGTTTTTGGTTGTACATGTTGTAGAAGGTGGTCACTTCGTGCACAGCCATGGGCGCCATGTCCAAGTGGTCAGCAACGACTTTCTCGCTCTCGGAACTGACCCATCCCAGCTCTTGCTGAACGATGGCCAAGCAGGCCATGACAGCGGACTGTTTTTGGTCAGCAGGAAATTTAGCCACTTCACGGTCGAAGCGGGCTTTGGTGGACTCAGAGATCATCTGTCAATCTCTCCAAACACAATGTCCATGGTGCCGATGATGGCGACAGCGTCAGCCAGCATGTGGCCACGGGCCATTTCATCAAGGGTTGCCAAGTGGGCAAAGCCCGGGGCGCGGATTTTTAAGCGGTACGGCTTGTTGGCACCATCGCTCACGATGTAAATGCCGAACTCACCTTTAGGGTGCTCAACGGCAGCATAGGCTTGGCCTTCTGGTACGTGGAAGCCTTCTGTGAAGAGCTTGAAGTGGTGGATCAAGTCTTCCATGTTTGACTTCATGCCTTCACGCGCAGGCGGTGCGACTTTGTGGTTGTCCGTGATCACAGGCCCAGGATTGGCACGCAACCAAGCAACGCACTGCTGAACAATGCGGTTGGACTCCCGCATTTCTTGAACACGCACCAAATAGCGGTCATAACTGTCACCCGTTTTGCCCACAGGGACATCGAACACGACTTTGTCGTAAGCGTCATAGGGCTGTTTTTTGCGCAAGTCCCATGCAATCCCGGAGCCGCGCAACATCGGACCCGTCATGCCCAGATTGAGTGCGCGTTCTGGCGGTACGACACCGACACCCACTGTGCGCTGCTTCCAGATGCGGTTGTCAGTCAACAAGGTCTCGTACTCGTCGACGCACTTGGGAAAGCGTTGGGTGAAGTCATCGATAAAGTCGAGCAAAGAGCCACCGCGGTTTTTGTTCAACTGCGCGATGGCCTTGGCATTTTTGATCTTGCTGACTTGATACTGCGGCATGCTGTCGGGCAGGTCACGGTAAACACCGCCCGGACGGAAGTAGGCAGCGTGCATGCGGGCGCCCGAGACGGCCTCGTACATGTCAAACAGATCTTCACGTTCACGGAAAGTGTAGATCAGAATGGTGGAGCTGCCGCAGTCATTACCGTGCGAGCCCAACCACATCAGGTGGTTCAACAAACGGGTAATTTCAGCAAACATCACCCGGATGTACTGCGCACGAACGGGCACTTTCAAACCCAGCAATTTTTCAATGGCCAAGCAGTAGGCATGCTCATTGGACATCATCGACACGTAGTCAAGGCGGTCCATGTAGGGCAAAGACTGAATGAAAGTTTTGCTTTCCGCCAGTTTTTCGGTGGCACGGTGCAGCAGACCAATGTGAGGATCGGCTCGTTGGACCACTTCGCCGTCAAGCTCCAGCACCAGGCGCAGCACGCCATGGGCAGCCGGGTGCTGAGGTCCAAAGTTCAGGGTGTAGTTTTTAATTTCAGCCATGATTTGTTGACACGAAGCGAAGCTTCAATGCAGGCCTCCGTAATTGTCTTCACGAATGATGCGAGGCGTGATTTCACGCGGCTCGATGCTGACCGGCTCATAAATCACCCGCGCACGCTCGGCGTCGTAACGCATCTCCACGTGACCTGACAACGGAAAGTCTTTGCGGAACGGGTGGCCAATGAAACCGTAGTCCGTCAAGATACGACGTAAATCATTGTGGCCCTCAAAGACAATTCCGAACAAGTCAAACGCTTCTCGCTCGTACCAGTTGGCTGAATTCCACAAGTCATTGACAGAAGCCACCAGCGGAAAATCATCGTTAGGGCACATGACCACCACGCGCACGCGTTGATTCAAGCTCACAGACAAAAGATGGGACACCACAGCGAAACGCGGGCCATCGCGACCCACGTCGCGGTAAGCCGAGTAATCCAGACCACAAAGATCCACCAACTGCTCGAACTTGCAATTGGCTGCTTCACGCAATAACTGCATGACAACGACGTAGTTAGCAGCGTCAACTGTCACAGTCACCTCCCCCAAAGCAACCGACACATCGGTCACTTTGTCGCCCAGGACAGCAACCAAGTTCAGCTTGATTTGTTCAGGATGCAGCGCAATTTCTGTCATGGCTTCAGACTCGCGCAATGGTGTTGGTGCGTCGAATTTTTTGCTGCAACTGAATGATGCCGTAGATCAAGGCTTCAGCGGTTGGCGGGCAGCCGGGCACGTACACGTCAACCGGCACGATGCGGTCGCAACCGCGCACCACGGAGTAGCTGTAGTGGTAATAACCACCGCCATTCGCACAGGAACCCATGGAGATCACCCAACGGGGCTCCGACATTTGGTCATACACCTTGCGCAAGGCGGGCGCCATTTTGTTGCACAGGGTACCGGCCACTATCATCAAATCGGACTGACGGGGGCTGGCACGAAACACTTCAGCACCGAAGCGGCCCAGGTCGTACCGGGCTGCCGCTGCATGCATCATTTCCACTGCGCAGCAAGCCAGACCGAAAGTCATGGGCCACAGGGATCCGGTTTTGGCCCAATTCACCACCGAGTCGTAACTCGTGGTGATGAAGCCTTCTTTCATCACGCCTTCAATCATTGCTCTGGTCCTTGTTGAAGCTTGCTGTCATTCCCAATCGAGGGCACCTTTTTTCCACTCGTAGACAAAGCCCACGACCAGAATGGCCAAGAAAATCACCACGGCCACAAAACCAACCAATCCAACTTCCTTGAGCGCCACCGCCCAGGGAAACAAAAAGGCAATTTCGAGGTCAAACAAAATAAAAAGGATCGCAACAAGGTAATAGCGAACGTCAAACTTCATCCGTGCATCTTCAAATGCTTCAAAGCCACATTCATAAGGGGAGTTTTTTTCGCTGTCGGGTCGATTGGGTCCAAGGATGTAACCCAGAACCTGCGGGATGATGCCAATGGCAACGCCGACCAGAATGAACAAGAGAATGGGGAGGTACTGATCTAAGTTCATCTTGAGATTCGCAAATCACCGATGAAGCATCTGAATTGATTCAGGCGCTTCTGCATTGTTGGTGCCGTCGGCGAGACTCGAACTCGCACAGCTTTCGCCACTACCCCCTCAAGATAGCGTGTCTACCAATTTCACCACGACGGCTTGTTTTGCTTTTTGGCTTGCATGAGGCACCTGTATTCTTTGAAGAACTCAGGCTTGTTGCAAACCGCAACAACTAGGAGTTTACCCTGAAAATCCACCCGTTGCCTTGGGTCAAATGTGAATATTTGAGAGCCAAATTGAAGCTCTATATCAGCTTACTTGGCCGGAATTGTCGGTACTGGAGTCACACCAGAATTCGCAGGGGCATTGCCTGGAATTTGAGCGGCCGTGCTTGCATCGACCGGTGCAGGCGTGGTGACAGCAGCACCTTCAAGCACGCTGCCAGAACTGGTGGGACGGGCACTGCCGAAATACGCCAACATCAATGTGCAAGTGAAAAACACGGCGGCCAAAACTGCGGTGGTGCGGGAAAGAAAGTTAGCACCACCGGTTGCGCCAAATAAACTGCCCGATCCGCCACTGCCGAAAGCAGCGCCCATGTCAGCGCCTTTGCCGTGCTGAACAAGAATCAAGCCAATCATGGCCAAAGCGGACAACATTTGTGCCGCCAAAATGAGGTTGATCATGAGGTTCATGGATACTCCTAACGTAATTAATCAAGTCGCTTTCGCAAACTGCGAAGCGGCGGCCAAGATGGCCAGAAAATCAGAAACTTTCAATGCAGCGCCACCGATCAAGCCGCCATCAATGTCAGGCTGGTTGAGCAAGGTCAAGGCATTGGTGGCGTTCATACTGCCGCCGTACAAAATAAACATGCGGTCAGCTTGTGTGGTGGCAGCTTTCAGTTGCTGCCTGAGTACCGCATGAACCTGCTGAGCCTCTTCGGGTGTCGCTGTCAAACCGGTTCCAATCGCCCATACCGGTTCATAAGCTACCACGATCTCACTGAGACAGTGACCATTGGTCTGAATCACTGCTGCCAATTGGGATTTGACAACGTCTTGGGTTCGACCCGCACGCCGCTCGGCCAGTGTTTCGCCCACGCAAACAATCGGTGTGATGCCGACTTTCAAAGCGCACTGGACTTTCAAGGCCACATGAAGATCTTGTTCAGCATGGTATTGCCGCCGTTCAGAGTGGCCCACGATCGCATACCGCACACCGAATTCACGCAACATTTCTGCCGAAATTTCGCCGGTGTAAGCGCCTTGTTCATGCATTGAGACGTCTTGCGCCCCAAGCTCCAGCGCCCCCTGACCTTTCAGGATGGTTTGAAGTTGAGGCAAATAGACGGCTGGGGCGCAGACCGCGGCATTCACCCGCAAACCCTCCAGCCCATCCAATACACCTCGCAACAAAGCCTGATTGGCAGCCAAACTGCCATTCATTTTCCAGTTGCCGACGATCAGCTTTTGCTTCATGCGCGATTCCGAATCACCAACACCGCAGACCCAGTTTTTATAACAGGTGAGGTTATTCGCCTGTGTGCGCAGGTGCGCGGTCGATCAAGGCCTTCATTGAAAGCTTGACGCGTCCTTTTTCATCGGTCTCCATCACTTTGACTTTGACGATCTGTCCTTCGGTCAAATAGTCAGAGACTTTTTCGACGCGCTCATGCGCGATCTGACTGATGTGCAGCAGACCATCTTTACCAGGCAGCAGGTTGATCAATGCGCCGAAATCAAGCACCTTGGTCACAGGGCCTTCGTAGATCTTGCCGATTTCGACTTCAGCAGTCAGTTGCTCGATGCGGCGCTTGGCCTCATCGGCCTTGGCACCGTCTGTGGCCGCGATGGTGATCGTGCCGTCTTCGTTGATGTTGATCTGGGTGCCGGTTTCTTCCGTCAGCGCACGGATGGTGGCGCCGCCCTTGCCGATCACGTCACGGATCTTGTCAGGGTTGATCTTCATGGTGAACAACTTGGGCGCGAAGTCAGAGACTTCAGTCTTGGCTTGACCCATTGACGACTGCATGGCTTCCAAGATGTGCATGCGGGCTTCTTTGGCTTGTGCCAAGGCGACTTGCATGATCTCTTTGGTGATACCCTGGATCTTGATGTCCATCTGCAAAGCAGTGATACCGTTGGTGGTGCCGGCCACTTTGAAGTCCATATCGCCCAGGTGATCTTCGTCACCCAAGATATCGGTCAACACTGCAAAGCGGCTCGCGTCCTTGATCAGGCCCATGGCGATACCGGCCACATGGGCCTTCATGGGTACGCCAGCGTCCATGAGGGACAAGCAACCGCCGCAGACCGAAGCCATCGAAGAAGAACCATTCGACTCTGTGATCTCGGAGACCACCCGCATGGTGTACGGAAACTCTTCTTTGGTAGGCAAAACAGCCACCAATGCACGCTTGGCCAAACGGCCGTGGCCGATTTCGCGGCGCTTGGTCGAACCCATGCGACCCACTTCGCCGGTGGCAAAAGGAGGCATGTTGTAGTGCAGCATGAAGCGGTCTTCGTATTCGCCGGCCAAGGCGTCAATCCGTTGGGCATCGCGCTCGGTGCCCAAGGTGGTCAACACCAAAGCCTGGGTTTCACCGCGGGTGAACAATGACGAGCCGTGCGTGCGTGGCAACACGCTGTTGCGGATTTCGATCGGACGCACGGTGCGGGTGTCGCGACCGTCGATACGGGGCTCACCTGCCAAGATCTGGCTGCGCACGATACCGGCTTCGATATCGAACAACATGCCTTCCACTTTGACGCCATCAAACTCAACGCCCTCTTCTTTCAAGCTGGCTTTCACGCTGGCGTAGGCTTCGCGGCAAGCGTGGGTTCTGTTTTGCTTGTTGCGGATCTGGTAGGCCGCACGCAATTTTTCTTCTGCTAAGGCATTGACCTTGGCAATCAAGGGCTCATCTTTGGCTGGAGCGGTCCAGTCCCATGCGGGCTTGCCGGCATTGCGCACCAACTCATGGATGGCTTGAATTGCAACGTTACCTTGCTCATGGCCATAAACCACAGCACCCAACATGATTTCTTCAGACAATTGTTGCGCTTCAGATTCAACCATCAATACGGCGGTTTCGGTGCCAGCCACAATCAATTCCATCTGGCTGTCTTTGCGCTGGGTTTGACCCGGGTTCAAGACATATTCGCCATTGATGTAACCCACGCGGGCTGCGCCGATAGGGCCAGTGAAAGGAATACCGGAGATGGACAAAGCCGCAGACACAGCGATCATCGCGGCAATGTCTGCGTCTACTTCAGGGTTCAAGGAGACGGTGTGAATGACCACATGCACGTCGTTGTAAAAGCCTTCGGGAAACAAAGGACGGATCGGGCGGTCAATCAGACGGCTGGTCAATGTCTCGAGTTCGCTGGGCTTGGCTTCACGCTTGAAAAAGCTGCCGGGGATCTTGCCCGCTGCGTAAGCTTTCTCGATGTAATCCACAGTGAGTGGGAAAAAATCTTGACCGGACTTGGCAACTTTGGAGGCCACCACGGTGGCCAAGACCACGGTGTCTTCAATGTTGACCAGCACAGCGCCGGAAGCTTGACGGGCGATTTCGCCGGTTTCCATGATGACCTTGTGTTGGCCCCACTGGAAAGTTTGAGTGACTTTATTGAAAATTGACATGGTTCAGTACTCCTGAAAAACAAGTGCATCTGGCTGCACCGAAAGCCCGGCTTTGACAGTTTGAACACGATGCCATTCCACAAGACATCAGCAATGGCTGGTGGAATGACACAGCGCGGGTTCGTTCTGACAAAGTCCGAAAACGCTCAATTTAGAAAACTACATGTACAAAGCGCCTGAGCTAGCGAACTAACTCAGGCGCCCTGATCATCGCGAAAGACGATTACTTACGAAGGCCAAGTTTGGCAATCAACGCAATGTAACGGTCTGCATCTCTGGACTTGAGATAGTCCAGCAATTTACGACGACGGCTCACCATACGCAACAAACCGCGGCGACCATGGTGGTCTTTGGCGTGGGTTTTGAAGTGAGGTGTGAGTTCGTTGATGCGAGCAGTCAATAAAGCCACTTGGACTTCAGGACTGCCCGTGTCATTGGCGGCGCGGGCATTGGCCTTGACGACCTCAGCCTTGATAGAAGATGCAATCATCTGGATTTCCTTTTATTTCGCAAATTCCCGAAGAAAAAAGCGAGTTTTGAACTTGCGCTACTGGCTGGACAGGTCCGTAGCGTGCTGCCTTGCACCATGCAGAGCCTTGAAATTATAACCTCTTACAACCAAGCCTTCAGTCGATCAACTCCTTGGACCAGTCGGTCAATGTCTTTGGAAGCAAAGCACCAGCGCAACCAGCCTTGTGCTTCAGGTGCAAAAGCTTCACCCGGTGCCAAACCCAAACCGGCTTCCAGCACCAATTTTTTGGCTGTGGCCACAGAATCCGGATGGCCTTGCAATTTGAAAAATGCATACATTCCACCTCTTGCCGGCGCCAACTCGACGCCAGGCACCGCCTGCAAAAGAGGTACCAAGGTGTTTCGGCACAGCTTGAGGTGCGCCACGACCTGCGGCGTGATGCCTGCGGTGTGCTGCAAGGCGGCAATCCCCGCCCGCTGAGTGAACACCGAAGCACAGGATGTATTGAACTCGATCAACTTGCCCATGGCGTGGGTCATGGCCGCCGGCATCACCAACCAGCCCAAACGCCAACCGGTCATGAGAAAACTCTTGGAAAAACTGTGCACCACCACCAAACGGTCGTCTGGCGCGCAGACATCCAGAAAGGATGGCGCGGCACCATTGGGGGTGTCATTTTCAAAATAGAGCCTTTCGTAGACCTCGTCGGCCAAAATCCAGGTGCCGGTCTGGCGGCAATGGGCCGCCAACACTTCTTGCTCCTGGCGCGTCAAGGTCCAACCCGTGGGGTTATTGGGCGAATTGACAATCAACAAGCGCGTTTGGGGCGTAATGCTCGACAGCAAGGCATTCATGTCCAGCACCCACTGGCCTTGAACGGGCGTCAATGAAACACACTTTAAATGTGCGCCCATGACCAGCGCTTGGGCTGTCAAATTAGGCCAGACCGGGGTCACTGCGACCACTTCATCACCCGCATCCACCAAGGCCTGCACCGCCAGCATCAAGGCGTTGACCCCACCTGAAGTGATGGCCAAACGCTCGATGCCAATCGGGCCGTGCAGTCCGCTCATATAAATAGACACAGCCTCTCGCAGCGCAGGCATGCCCAAGTTGTGTGCGTAGAAAGTCTCGCCCTGATGGATCGAATCGATCGCCGCTTGGCGCACGACCTGGGGCGTCACCTCGTCGCTTTCGCCAAACCAAAAGGCCAGCACGTCGCTGCGGCCCATGCCGGCGTTGGCCACTTCGCGGATGCGGGATTCTTCAACATCGAGAATGGTTTGGCGTAGAAAAGGCTTCATGGAATGGTGTTCTTTTAAAGAGTCAACATGGTATCGGAAATAGGCATTGGCAAAGCCCACATTCGTTTCTATGATGGAGGCCTAAAAAAACAGATCAGGGAGAACAACATGCGAAGCTCATGGGCAGCTAAGAAGACACTCGTCACCACGGCGCTTTTGGCCACTTTCATCGCCCACTCGGCTTGGGTGCAAGCCGCCGGCAATGACCAGTTCGCCACCGAGGCCGTCAAGCGTGCCAGAACTCCCAAACCCAAACTAGACAAAGGCTACGGCGAAACGACCAAAGAACGCGACCGCCGTTTACTGCGCGAATGCAAAGGCCGACCCAATGCGGGGGCTTGCGAGGGATTTGCCAGTTGAGGCGCCATGCACATGTGCACAATACGCACATGAACTCGATGCGGATTGACAAATGGCTGTGGGCAGCGCGGTTTTTTAAAACCCGCTCTTTAGCCACCGAAGAAATCAACAAAGGCCGAATCCAGGTCAATGGCTTGGTGGCCAAGCCTTCTCGTGAAGTCAAATCGCAAGACACCGTGATCATTCGGCAAGGCGACATCACACGCACGCTGATGGTTCTGGCTTTGAGTCAGGTGCGCGGGCCAGCGCCTGTCGCGCAGGCTTTGTACCAAGAAACGCACGACAGTGTGACCCTTCGCGAGAAGTTAACCGAGCAACGCAAACTTGCCCGAGAACCCGCGCTGAGTATTGAGCATGGTCGGCCTACCAAACGCGACCGACGTGAGTTGCAACGCGCAGGTCACGGCTGGAATGACCGCTGGTCGGCTTCGGTCGACGAATAAAGACAGCCCCTGAGGTCCCGCAGACGACAAAAAAAGGCCTTGCAAAGGGTTTTTACCATCTCCTGAACACCGTGTGCAGTCTACATTTTTGCTTGGAGAAACACCATGTTCAATGCTTTTAAAAACCTTTCAACTGCTCTCTTTTGTCTGCGCAGGCTGCACCTTTCTTGGATGGCAATAGCTCTTTTGGGCTGCACCCTCACCCAAGCGCAAACCTTTCCGACCAAGCCCATCCGGCTGGTGGTGACATTCACCCCCGGCGGTGCACCGGACATCTTGGCACGCCTGTTCAGCGAGAAATCTCAACTTGGTCAAAGCGTGATCATCGACAACAAACCGGGTGCGGGCGGCAATATAGGGGCGGATGTGGTGGCCAAGTCCCCCGGCGATGGCTACACATTGGTCATGGGCACCGTGGGCACACATTCGATCAACGGCGCACTCTACGACAAGATGCCCTATGACATGGTGAAGAACTTCACCCCCATCTCGCTGATTGCCTCTGCCCCCAATTTGCTCGTCGTGAACAACGACCTGCCCGTCAAGACGGTGCCCGAGTTGATCACATACATGAAGGCCAACCCCAATAAACTGTCGTTTGGCTCGCCAGGTACAGGTACTTCGGTCCACGTTTCGGGTGAATTGTTCAAGTCCATGACGGGCACAACAATGACCCACATTCCCTACAAGGGTCGACAATTCGCGATTCCCGATTTGGTGGGCGGCAGCATCCAGTTGATGTTCGACAACATGCCTTCAGCATTGCCCATGGCGAAAGAAGGCAAGATCCGTGCGTTGGCCCAAACCACGGCCAAGCGCTCCCCTGCGGCGCCCGATGTACCGACCATGAATGAGTTTGTGCCCGGTTTTGAAGCCACCACCTGGTTTGCCATGTTTGCGCCGGCCAATACGCCACGCCCAGTGATAGACAAGCTGAACGCTGAAGTGCTTCGCGTTTTCAAATTGCCCGATGTGCAAGAGCGCCTCAAAACCCTGGGTTTGGATCCGGTGCTTTCAAGCCCCGATGAACTCGCGCGTTACCAAGCAACCGAAATCGCCAAATGGGCCAAAGTGGTCAAAGAGTCCGGCGCCAAAGCCGAATAATCATCAAGGAGTTTCCATGTCCTACACATTTCCACGTCGCCAAATCCTGCAAGCCGGCTTGGCTGGTGCCGCCAGCCTTGCCCTGCCCGCTCTGGCACAAAGCACTTTCCCTTCACGCCCCATCAAACTGATTTGCCCTTGGCCTGCGGGCGGCTCTACCGACGCGGTGATGCGTGTTATCGGGGAAAGTGCTGCGCGGATCTTGAACAACCCGGTGATCATTGAAAACAAGGGCGGTGCCAGCGGCATGCTCGGCCCCAACGAGTTGGTCAGTGCCAAGCCCGACGGCTACACCTTGTCGCAACTGACCATTGGCGTGCTGCGCCTACCCCATATGCAAAAGATGCAGTTTGACCCGATGGTCGATTTCACTTATGTGGCCTGCCTGACGGGCTACACCTTTGGCATCGTGGTGCGTGCGGACTCGCCCATCAAGAGCATCAAAGACTTGGTGGCCTATGCCAAAGCCAAGCCAGGGGAATTCACCTTTGGCTCCACCGGCAATGGCACCACACCGCATTTGGCAGTGGAAGAGTTTGCCTTGAAGGCCGGCATCAAATTGCAGCATGTCCCATTCAAGGGCAATGCAGACGGCATGCAAGCGCTGCTTGGCGGTCACGTCATGTCCCACAGCGACGCTACCGGCTGGGGTCCGCATGTGGAAGCGGGCACTTGTCGCCTGCTGGCCACCTACGGCAGCAAGCGCACCAAGCGCTGGCCCAACGTACCCACTTTGAACGAATTGGGTTATGACACCGTGTCAGATTCCCCGTTTGGCATTGGCGCGCCCAAGGGCATGGACCCGGCCGTGACGCGTAAGCTGCATGACGCCTTCAAAGCCACCTTGGAAGATCCGAAAGTACTGGCCTCATTTGAAAAATACGACCAATCGGTGATCTACATGAACACCGAGGAATACACCAAGTTCGCGCGTGAAAACTTCTTGAAAGAGAAAAAACTCATCGAGCAGTTGGGTCTGACCCGTCAGGCATGAGCATGCTTCACCCCGGCCGAACCATGTTGCATGTGGTCGGCCGACTGGCTTGCTCGGCGCTCAGCTGACGGATCACTCTGAAGCCGTAGCCCGAACCTTCCACATCGAACTTGACACCCTTGTCGCCTTGTTTGGCCATCTGCCCCACCACCAAAGGCTGCTGGAACTGGTGGTCACTGGCTCGCATGTAGCCACTTTGCCCGGCCAAGCTGACTTGGGCTTTCTCCAACTGTAACGCGACCGCTTGGGGGTCTGTGGTGCCGGCTTTTTCGATGGCCTGCACCAGAGCCTCAACCATCATCTGCATCCGCAAATGCAGGTAGTCGTCAGCGGGCTTGGGAAAGCGCTGGCGAAACGATTGCACAAAAGCACCGCTGTCAGCACCCGGCACATTGGGCAACCATTCGGCCACAGCCAACACCTTGCCCACGCCCGCATCACCCAATGCCGCAGGTGCGCCCAAGGCATTGCCATAAAAGGTGTAGAACTTGCCGTCATAGCCCGCCTCCCTTGCGGCCTTGACCAGCAAGGTCAAATCATTGCCCCAGTTGCCCGTGATCACGGCTTGGGCACCACTGGCTTTGATTTTGGCGGCGTACGGCAAAAAGTCTTTCACGCGGCCCACCGGGTGAAGCTCATCGCCTACAACCTTCACATCAGGTCGTTGCAGGCCCAACTGAATGCGCGCTTCGCGCAGCACGGCTTGTCCAAAACTGTAGTCCTGACCGATCAGGTAAACCGACTTGACTTCGCGGTCTTGCTTGAGCACCTGCATCAAAGCGCCCATGCGCATGTCGGCATGGGCGTCAAATCGAAAGTGCCAGAAGCTGCATTTCTCGTTCGTCAAAGCAGGATCCACTGCCGAGTAGTTCAGAAACAGTGATCGTTTTGCGGGCTCGCGCTCGTTGTGTTTGTTGATCGCATCCAGCAAGGCCGCCGCATTGGCAGAGGAATTGCCCTGCAGTACAAATTGCGCGCCATCGTCCAGCGCTGAACGAAACACCGACAAAGCTTCTTCGTTCTGTCCCTTGCTGTCATAACGCTGCAAAGCCAAGGGCCGCAGACCCGACGCTGTTTTGACGCCACCCCGCGCATTGACACGCTCCAGGGCCCAGACCAAGTTGCGGTAAACGGCTTCGCCGGTATTGGCAAACGGACCGCTCAGGCCCTCAATCAAGGCCAATTGAATGGGCACTGTTTGCGCATGCGCCGCGCTGACCGTCAAAATGCTGCCAAGCAGCGCTTTACGCAACCCAGAAAAAAGAAGCTTCAAAACACCACCCTCTTTGAAAAAACGTCACGGTTCAAACCAAACTGTCCAAGGGCCACCGTGGCTTGACGTCAAAGCTGTAGCGGTGCTCGGCCTGCTGCTGCCCCGTATCGAGTCGCATGGCAGCGGCCATGGCGATCATGGCGCCGTTGTCGGTGCATAAATGCAGCTCCGGGAAATGCACCCGCACGCCCGATTTGGCACAGGCGGCATTGAGCTGGCGGCGCAACTCCCGGTTGGCCCCGACTCCGCCGGCCACCACCAAACGGCGCAGTTCTGTGTGTTTCAGGGCATTCATGGATTTTTTAACCAAGACCTCCACAATCGCCGCTTGAGTGGATGCGGCCAAATCGGCTTGTATTTGCGAGCCCGTCGCCATCACTTGCGGGCCCAGTTTTTGTGCCTGCGTCAGCACCGCCGTTTTGAGACCGGCAAAAGAAAAATCAAAGTTGCCGCTGTGCAACAAAGGGCGTGGCAATTTGTAAGCGGCCGGATCACCCTGCTCGGCCAACTTGGCCAAACCAGACCCGCCGGGGTAAGGTATGCCCATCAGCTTGGCCGACTTGTCAAAGGCCTCACCCGCCGCATCGTCAATGGTCTCGCCCAACAACGCATAACGACCCACACCGTCGACCCGCATGAGCTGCGTGTGGCCACCCGAGACCAACAAAGCCACAAACGGAAACTCAGGCGCATCGGCACTCAAAAAAGGCGAGAGCAAATGCCCCTCCAGGTGGTGCACGCCCAGCACAGGCTTGCCCAATGCGGCCGCCAAGGCACAGGCCACGCCCGAGCCGACCAGCAAAGCACCCGCCAGACCCGGCCCGCGCGTATAGGCCACCACATCCACATCTTGCAAAGTGCAAGCAGACTGTTGCAGCACTTGAGTGGTCAAGGGCAGCACGCGGCGAATGTGGTCGCGGCTGGCCAACTCGGGCACCACGCCGCCATAGGCTTGGTGCATCTCGATCTGACTGTACAAAGCATCCGCCAATAAACGCGGCAAGCTTTGCGGCGCGCCAGGTGCCGCCGTCTCGACCAAAGCCACGCCCGTTTCGTCGCAAGAAGATTCAATACCCAAAATTCGCATAGGTGCCAAGTGTAGAGGCAAGCAGACCCTGAAAAATCCGCACAACAAACGGTGTAATCTCGGTCAAATAAAACGACCCTTTTTGGAGCCCTCAAATGAGCACACAGATCCGCATAATTTCCTCCATGGCCACCCAGTCTTTGCTGGCCGATATGGCCACCCTATATGAATCTCAAGCACCGCAATACAGCGTTCACATTGAATCGGTTGGCGGTGTTGATGCGGCCAAACGCGTTCAGGCTGGTGAGGCCTTTGACGGTGTGGTACTCGCCGGCAACGCCATCGACGGCTTACTGAATGAAGGCAGGCTGTTGGCGGGCAGTCGCGTTGACCTGGTTCACTCCGGCGTGGCAGCGGCGGTTCCAGCGGGTGCGCATGCCCCCGACATCGCTAGCGAAGAAGCCTTAAAACAAGCCATTTTGAACGCCCCCAGCCTGGGTTACTCCACCGGGCCGAGCGGCGTGGAATTGCTCAAACTGTTTGAACGCTGGGGCATCAGCGCGCAGATCGCTCACAAGCTGGTACAAGCCAAACCGGGCGTTCCGGTGGGCACTTTGCTGGCCCTGGGCGAGGTCATGTTGGGCTTTCAACAACTGAGCGAACTGAAGGGGGTGCAAGGCATCAACGTGCTGGGGCCATTGCCCGAAGCGGTGCAAATCACCACCACTTTTTCAGGCGGTGTTTCGGTCACATCCACCCAACCCCAGGTGGTCAAAGAACTGTTGGCTTTCTGGGCTTCGAACGCAACCGAGCACATCAAAGTGCGCAACGGCATGGCGCCTGCATGAGCTCCTGCAAAGTTCACAGTGATGGCTGGTTAACCCGCCGGGACAGTGCCTCGGCGCTCTCTTTGCGTTCGCTGTAACGGTCAACCAAGTAAGGCGACACATCGCGTGTGAGCAAAGTGAATTTGACCAACTCTTCCATCACATCCACCACCCGGTCGTAATAATCTGAAGGCTTCATGCGACCAGCGTCGTCAAACTCCAAAAAAGCTTTGGCCACAGAACTTTGATTGGGAATGGTGATCATGCGCATCCATCGACCCAAAATGCGCATTTGATTGAGCGCATTGAAGGACTGAGAGCCGCCGCACACTTGCATCAGGGCCAAGGTTTTGCCTTGGGTGGGCCTCACCGCGCCGACCGACAAGGGTATCCAATCAATCTGACTTTTCATGATGCCGGTCATCGCACCATGGCGCTCGGGCGAACACCACACCATGCCCTCTGACCAGGCGGCCAACTCGCGCAGCTCTTGGACTTTCGGATGGCTGTCAGGCGCCGTATCGGGTTGGGGCAAATTCAAGGGGTCAAAAATGCGCACTTCTGCGCCCATGGCCTGGAGCAAACGCGCTGCCTCCAAGGTCAACAGCTTGCTGTAAGAACGCTCCCGCAAAGAGCCATACAACAGGAGCATCCTGGGTGGATGCGCCGATGCCTGCAAAGGATGCAACGCACCATGTTGAGGTGATTGAAAGCAAGCCTCGTCCAAATGGATCAAACGCTCAGTCATTTTTTAAATAGTCTTTATGTTGCTCCGCAGTCACCAGGCTGGCAATAAGCAAGCCCACAAATGCACCGATCAACTCTGCCCCGATGAATGCAGGCGCGTCCATGGGGCTGATGCCCGCAAAAGAATTGCTCATCATCCGGCCAAAGACTGCAGCGGGATTGGCAAATGACGTGCTGGCCGTGAACCAATAAGCTGCACCGATATAGCTGGCGACCAGGCTGGATGCTTTGCCTTTTGGTGAGCGCAAGATGACGAACAGGAGTCCAGCCGTCGCCACGGCCTCTGCCAACCATTGGCCCTCACCGGTTCTGGTCTTCTGGGACCACTGAAAGATGTCCATGTCGAACATCGCATGCGCCAACCAAGCACCCAAGGCAGCGCCCAGCAGTTGAGCGATCACATAACCGATGAGGCGCTCGCGCGGCAAATCTTTACGGTACGCCATGACCAAAGAAACGGCAGGGTTAAAGTGCGCACCACTAAAGGGGTTCAACGTTTCGATCAAAACATAGAGTGCAAAAACAGTCGCCAAAGTATTGGCAATCAAAGCAATAGCCGAATTTCCTGCAGAGAGGCTTTCCGCCATGATCCCCGAGCCAATGACGGTGCAAAGCAAAGCGGCCGTGCCCACCAGTTCCGCAAGGTAGGGACGCCAACTCTTCATGTGCTGATCAATTCGCGAGCGCTCTTTTCCAAGGCCACTTTATCCAAACTGGCCAGAGGCAAGTTGATGAAAATGTCCAAGCGGCGATGGATCCAATGCAGTGTTTGCCGAAAGGCCTCCAGACGTTGCACATCATCACCCGCAACCTCCGAAGGGTCTGCATAGCCCCAATGCGCAGTCGCAGGCTGACCAGGCCAATAAGGGCACACTTCGCCAGCAGCGTTGTCGCAAACGGTGATGACCAAATCCATCTGCGGCGCAACGGGGGTTGCAAAAACGTCCCAGCTTTTGCTGCTCAAGCCTTCGGTTGAAATTCCGGCCTTTTCAAGCGTGCTCAAGGCCATGGGATTGGGCATTTGATTCGCCCTGGGGCTGCTGCCTGCGGAATAAGCCTTGAAGCGGCCCTTACCCAGGTGATTCAACAGGGCCTCAGCCAAGATACTTCTGGCCGAGTTGTGGGTACACAAGAATAAAACGTTCAGGGGCGTGTTGTTAGACATGGTTTCAGCAATCACAAATGTCTGCGGTTTCGATCAGGCAAGGCTGACCTTGGCAGCAGTTTTGGGTTAAAAAGCCCAGCACCGCATTCATGCGGTCAAACTGGGCACGGTAAATCAGGTTGCGGCCGCTGCGCTCTTGCGAGACCAAGTCGGCGTGGAGCAACTCCTTGAGGTGAAAAGACAGCGTGGCCGCAGGCACAGACAGCCTCCCGGCCAGCGTGGCCGGGGTCATGCCCGCGGGGCCTTGCACCACCAAGACACGAAAAATCTGCAGCCGGTTGGGCTGCGCCAGTGCAGCCAAGGCCTTGATGATATCTTTGTTTTCCATATTTCCATTAAAGTGGAAATGTATGACTCATCAGCAGCGGTCACTGACAGGGGTTTGTCACAGTGGTGCATCAGCTTGCACAGATCTCCAAGGCGTGCGGCGCGTTTCTTGCGACATGCATCTGATGCAGGAACCCCTACGTATTGTTGTGATCATCTCTGACCCCTCCTTGGTTGCCGAAGGCGATGAACAGGCCCAATCCTTGGAGGACCGTTCTCGGATGCTGCGCATTGGCTTGCTGGAGGCCGGCTACAACCTGGTGGCGACCTTACCGGCCGATGTGTTTTTGACAGAGCGTTTGGCGCAATTGCAAGCCGATATGGTGATCGTGGACGCTGAAAGTGATGCCCGCGACGCACTGGAACATGTGGTCATGGCCACACGCGATGAGCGCCGACCCATTGTCATGTTCACCAACGACAGCGACACCCAGAACGTCAACGCGGCCGTGGCGGCGGGTGTGACCGCTTACATTGTTGCGGGTCTTGCGCCGGAACGCATTCATCCGATCTTGACCGTTGCCATGGCCCGCTTCAAGCACGAACAAGCCTTGCTGGCTGAACTGGACAGTGCCCGACTTGAACTGAACGACCGCAAAGTCATAGACCGCGCCAAAGGCCTGTTGATGCAGCGCCAGGGCCTGAGCGAACAAGAGGCCTACACCCGCTTGCGCAAAGCGGCAATGAATAAAGGCATGAAACTCACCGAGATCGCGCAGCAGATGGTGGAAATGGCGGAGTTGCTTGGCTGAGTGTGGAAAAGAATCGTCTGCTGGCGATCTCAGGTCAGCACCACGAAGGTGCCCTGGCACCACAAAGGTGCAGCCCGCTCGGCCAAACTTTGGGAAAAGCGCTCTTCTAGGAACAAAAGCCTTGGCACGCGGCTTGCAATAACTATTTAAAGACCTGCGAAGGTTAATCGACAGCAAAGCCCAAAGGCGGGTTTTACTGGCACCGGACAAAGGCGTCCCCATGCAGCCACCTTGCACAGCAGAGGTGAATGCCATGAGGACGCCTTTTTTATTTTTCAAGACTCAGGAGTGAACCATGACCGACTTTCTCAAAACCAGTGTCTCGCGTCGCACGGTGCTGCAAGCCGCCAGCGTGGGCGTGGCCGGCGTTTCGCCTGCTTTGCGCTCCATGGTGTATGCCGCAGGCTCAGACGCGCCTGAGAAAAAAGAAGTCAAGATCGGCTTCATTCCTTTGACCGATTGCGCCAGCGTGGTCATGGCCTCGGTCCTGGGCATTGACCAAAAATACGGCATCAAAATCATCCCGACCAAAGAGGCCAGTTGGGCCGGTGTACGCGACAAACTGGTGAATGGCGAACTCGACTTTGCCCATTCGCTGTACGGTTTGATTTACGGCGTGCACTTGGGTTTGGCAGGCCCGAAAAAAGACATGGCCGTATTGATGACGCTGAACCACAACGGCCAAGCTATCACCTTGAGTAAAAAAATCGCTGACAAAGGCGCAGTAGACGGTGCCAGCCTGGCCAAGCTGATGCAGACTGATAAACGCGAATATACCTTTGCACAAACCTTTCCCACAGGCACGCACGCGATGTGGCTGTATTACTGGATGGCGGCCAACGGCATCAACCCCCTGAAGGACGCCAAAGTCATTACGGTGCCGCCACCGCAAATGGTTGCCAATATGCGTGTGGGCAACATGGACGGTTATTGCGTTGGCGAGCCTTGGGGCCACCGCGCCATCATCGACGGCATTGGCGTGACCGCCATGACCACGCAAGATATCTGGAAAGACCACCCCGAAAAAGTGCTGGGCACCACGGCCGAGTTTGTGCAAAAAAACCCCAACACAGCACGCGCTGTCACGGCCGCGATCATCGAAGCAAGCAAATGGATCGACGCCGGTTTGCAAAACAAAAACAAAATGGCCGAAACCATTGCTGATAAGAGCTACGTCAACACCGGCGTGGACGCCATCAACCAGCGCATCTTGGGCCGTTACCAAGACGGCATGGGCAAAACATGGGACGATCCAAACCACATGAAGTTCTATGGTGACGGCGCAGTTAACTTTCCATACCTGTCTGACGGCATGTGGTTCTTGACCCAGCACAAGCGCTGGGGCTTGCTGAAAGACCATCCAGACTACTTGGGGGTGGCCAAACAAATCAACCAGATCGACATTTACAAGCAAGCCGCTACCGCCGCCAAAGCCAATATCCCCAAAGAAGTGATGCGCACCAGCAAACTCATGGACGGTATGGTCTGGGATGGCAAGGATCCGAAAAAATACGCTGAATCTTTCAAAATAAAAGCTTGAGGAGGCCCGCCATGGTGAGCGCTGTATTTCATTCTCCTTCGGCCACTGCAAGCCCGGTTGTTGCCCGTGTCGACACCCGATCTGGCTATGACTGGAACAGCCTGCTGATGGCTGTACTGCCACCCGTACTGGGCCTGTTGCTGATGGTGTTGATCTGGTCGATGGTCAGCATGGCTACAGCGGGCAGCATCCCGACGCCCATCGACACGGCCAAGCAGGCCATCGACATCTTCAGTGACCCCTTCTACCGCAAGGGGCCAAACGACCAAGGTGTGGGCTGGAATGTACTGGCCTCTTTGCAGCGCGTGGGGCTGGGATTTGGTCTGGCGGCCCTGGTGGGCATCCCTGCGGGCTTTGTCATCGGTCGCTTTGAGTTCATGAGCCGCATGTTCAACCCCCTCATCAGCCTGATGCGTCCGGTGTCTCCTCTGGCCTGGTTGCCGATTGGACTTTTGGTGTTCAAGGGTGCGCACCCTGCCGCCATCTGGACCATTTTCATCTGCTCAATCTGGCCCATGATCATCAACACCGCCGTGGGCGTGCAACGTGTGCCGCAGGACTACATGAACGTGGCACGCGTGCTGAACCTCAGTGAATGGAAGATTGTCACCAAGATCTTGTTCCCCTCGGTACTACCCTATATGTTGACCGGTGTGCGCCTGGCCGTGGGCACGGCTTGGTTGGTGATTGTTGCAGCCGAGATGCTCACCGGTGGCGTGGGTATCGGCTTTTGGGTCTGGGACGAGTGGAACAACCTGAACGTCAAGAACATCATCATCGCCATTTTTGTCATCGGCATAGTTGGCCTGTTGCTCGAATACGCGCTGATCAAAATCGCATCCGCATTCACATACGAGGAGGTGAAGTCATGAGCACAGAAACTCTGAATGCCAAGTTCATCGAGATCGACGGCGTGGCTCAAACTTTCAAAACCAAGCAGGGGTCTTTCTCGGCCCTGCGTGACATCAACCTGACCGTGGCCAAGGGTGAATTCGTGACCCTGATCGGCCACAGCGGTTGCGGAAAATCCACATTGCTCAATCTGATTGCAGGTCTCACCATCCCCACTCAAGGCCACCTGTTGTGCGCAAATCGAGAGATCGCAGGGCCAGGTCCTGAGCGGGCTGTGGTCTTTCAAAACCACTCGCTCTTGCCTTGGCTCACCTGCTTTGAAAACGTGTACCTGGGTGTGGAACGTGTGTTTGGTGCGGCCTCCAAAAGTACCGGGGCCGCGTCAGAAAACAAAACACAACTTATGGCTCGTACGGACGCGGCTTTGGCCTTGGTCGGCCTCACGGCAGCAGCACACAAACGGCCTGGCGAAATTTCGGGCGGCATGAAGCAACGAGTGGGCATTGCCCGAGCGCTGGCCATGGAACCCAAAGTGCTTTTGATGGACGAGCCCTTTGGCGCGCTCGATGCACTGACCCGTGCCAAGTTGCAAGACGAACTGCTGGACATCGTGGCCCGCACCCAAAGCACGGTGGTGATGGTGACGCACGACGTCGACGAGGCCGTTCTGCTGTCCGACAAGATAGTGATGCTCACCAACGGACCCGGCGCCACTCTGGGTGAGGTACTTCAGGTGGATTTGCCCAGACCCCGCTCACGGGTGGCGCTGGCAGACAGTCCTGCTTATTTGGGTTACCGCAAAGCGGTGATCGACTTCTTATATACACGGCAAGCCCATGTCGAAAAGGTGGCCTGATCATGGACATGAATCTCCCTCCCTTGAAAAAGCAAAAGCTCGTCATGGTCGGCAATGGCATGGCCGGTGTTCGCACGCTCGAGGAGTTGCTGAAAATTGCGCCTGATCTGTACGAGATCACCGTTTTCGGCGCTGAGCCTCACCCCAACTACAACCGCATCCTCTTGAGCCCCGTGCTGGCTGGCGAGCAAACGTTAGACGAAATTGTGCTCAACCCCTTCAGCTGGTACGAAGAAAACCACATCACACTGCATGCGGGTAAGACTGTCAACGAGGTGGACCGCGTCAAACGCCTTGTTCGCGCCATCGCCACCGACGGCAGTGTGATCGAAGCCGCCTACGACCGCCTCCTGATGTGCACTGGCTCCAACCCCTTTATTTTGCCGGTGCCAGGCCACCATCTGGATGGCGTGATCGCTTACCGGGACATTGCAGACA
>Ga0209188_1001067_pt1 | contig 23546 bp, 22 predicted proteins | sample C_130625_EF_Meta_FD_187307 | JGI IMG/M metagenome (GOLD analysis project Ga0209188, IMG submission 187307) | Freshwater microbial communities from Lake Croche, Canada to study carbon cycling - C_130625_EF_MetaG (SPAdes) (version 2) | ecosystem: Environmental > Aquatic > Freshwater > Lake... | reverse complement strand
GTTTAACTGGTCCTATAGGTTTAACTGGTCCTATAGGTTTAACTGGTCCTATAGGTTTAACTGGTCCTATAGGTTTAACTGGTCCTATAGGTTTAACTGGTCCTATAGGTTTAACTGGACCTATAGGTTTAACTGGTCCTATAGGTTTAACTGGACCCACAGGTTTTACAGGTCCAATTGGTGAAATAGGACCAACGGGTCCTTTAATTCATGCAACTATTGGAGGGCAATATATAATATGGGATTCAATTGCAAATGCATGGGTTGTTGGGAGTGATGAATCTTATTTAGGTGAAACTAATGTAAATTTAGGGTCATATTCAATGCAAAATATGACAAGAGGATTGCATAATGTGGCAATTGGTGTTCTTGCTGGTTCTGCTGTTACAAGTAATAATAATAATACTGCAGTTGGTTATAATTCACTATCAGGTTTTTTGACTGAAGGTTCTGAAAATATAACATGTCTTGGTTCTAGAGCGTCTCCTTCTGCATCAACTGTCTCCAATGAAATAACACTAGGAAACTCTAGCGTAGAAGTATTGCGATGCCAAGCCAGTAGTATAACTTCGTTATCAGATCAACGAGATAAAACAGATATAGTAGAATTTACATTAGGCTTAGATATAATAAAAAAACTTAAACCAGTTATATTTAAATGGGATAAGCGCGAATGGTATGATAATGAAAATGTAGATGGAACTAAAAAAAATAAAAAATTAAATATTGGGTTTTTAGCGCAAGACTTGAAAAAATTGCAGGAAGATAATGGATGGGAATATTTAAATCTAGTATATGAATCAAATCCTAATAAATTAGAATGTACACTCGGTAATCTATTGACACCATTAATAACAGCAGTACAAGAGTTAAGTCAACAAGTTGACAAACTTACATTAATAGTAAATGAACAACAAGAAACTATTAATTGTTTGATGGAAAATCAGCATCACTAACTAAATGCAACTTATAAAAAATCATATATTAAAAAATAATATACGATTTACATATTACAATAATATTAGACCTTGATTTTTATAATATGCGAGATTACTGCGATTTTGCTCCAGCAATGCTGTCATATTTTGGTCCACTTTCAAAATACATTTATTAATAAAATCAATTACATTTATATGCAATAGAGCGTTATTTTGGTAATAACAGCAAATAATATTGTAATTAATGTATTCATAAAAATATGCCGTACATTGGTTCTCCTCTTTCAAAAAATAACTATCCAAATATCGCAGCACATTGTAAGCAAATCCAGTATTATTAGATTGCAAACATTTTTGCAGCCCGGCAAAAATAATGTGCATTGAATATTTGGCCTCCGCATAATTTGCAATGATGCCATCATAATCTCCGTAAAAAAACTCAAATAAAGTTGGATTTTCGCGTTGCACAACAGTCATTACTGCTTCATCCAATTGATACCAATCCTCGGAATATATTTGTTCAACCTTTTCTTTAAATAATCTTGAATACGCTTTCATGTTTTCTATATTACCAGAAAATATACCCCCTGCAGTGTGATGCCAAATGGCCCTAAAAATTTCTTTGCTATTACCAGCTTCAATATATGGATTGATACACAGTTGTTTAATTTTATCGGGAATACGAAGTATCCATTCGTGTATTATATGGGGATCTTTTGCCACGTGATTTATACCAAAGTCCATCCAAATAAAATGAGAACTATTGGCAAAATTTACATCTATTGCCTTTTCCATAAAATGAAATTTGTTATTGTTTAATATAATGTAATTAGGGCAATCTTTTGCCTTGTTTAAATTAATAATATCAAACGTTTTTTGTAAAGTTTTTAATCTAATCAAATCTTTGTAAAAAAAAGTATTTTCAAATTTTTCTTTATAAATAAAAGTTTTATTAGGAAAAATAGAACGGGTTTGAATAATATTTTTCTCTAATTCTTGCAATTCTTGATCTAATGAATCATCAATAAATATAATGAGAGGATATGGAAGAGTCAATATAAATTGATTTGCAAGTTCAATGTATTTATCAAGTTGTCTATTATTTTGAATTGCAATATCTTGCAATTTTCTAATATTATAAATAGATGTAACAATTGTTGGAAAGGTATTCATTATTTAAATAGATGTATATAAAAATTATAAGCTTTTACATTTAATATAATTATTGTTAATTTAATATATTTTGCAAAATAATAAAATGCAAAATCTATTAAGAGGTTAATTATTTGTAACAAAGGATATTTTCAACATAGGGCTTATCATAAACAGCAATTTGCGTGGTCCTATCCCATTCACTATATGTTACTAATACGCGATCATCCTCTACAAGCAAACCAAGACAATATTCAATTGGGGATTCACCAAATTTAAATGGAGCAGAGTAACGCAATAAATTCATCTCCTTGTCCAAGACTACAAACATATGGTAATAATGTCTGGGTGCTTCATACGAAACAATGTGGCAAACAAACCAGATCTCATTCTTGTGAGAAAATCCACACGTAGATCCGCGAACCTTTTGGAAAATTTTTGGCATTTTTGCATTTTCAAAAGTTTTATAAAGAAACTGTTCACCAATTCTCTTATTTGTTTTAATATTACAAACAGTTAATGGATACCATTTATAAATAACAGCCAAGTCATCATTGTAATTTAAATAAACCCAGTTCTTTTCACAATCCATTCTACCAAACTCTGGATTTATTTCAACTGGATCCAAAGTAGATTTAGTTAAATCATAGTCACCAATAACAATACCAATTTTATCATTGCTATGAAATCCAGTACCAATCATCTTAACCTCTTGCGTTTTGGGATCCTTAAATATTTTTACATCCTCCGTTCCCATGTAAAGACGTCCATTGTAATCTAGCTCAAATAATTTGGTTTTCTCATTAATAATCTTAAAATCTTTTGTCATAAATATACACTTGTTTAAGGAAACAATGTGATTATCATAATTTGTGTAACCGCCATTATCTAAAATGTAATAATTTACATATCGTACATTCATCATGTATCCATCAATAGTAATATCTTTTACACTAGAGTCAAAATCATATGTAAATGTGTGAGGAATAATGCAGGAAGAAGAAGACCAAAACTTTTTACTAACCGATCCTACATTATATTCAAAATCACTGGATAAACAAATAGTCGTCCTTGGATTTAAAATGTATTTATAAAACTTCATATTTGATAACAAGTTTTCATTTACAAATTCATCATAACAATTATTCAAAACAGTAATAACTTGATTGTTTATATTCTTAACACCAATATATGCAGCAATGATAGACAATTCATATTCTAGCTTATAAGTATATACATCATTATGCAAAAATAAATAAGAATCTTTATTTAAATTTTTGTTTATTACATTACACGCGATATCATAAAACATTTTTGACAATCTATGCTTGCTTATAATTCTATAATGTTTAACAATTTCATAAATATTTTCAATACGATCTGGAAAAAAATTGTATCCTTCTAGCCAAACATAAACGGCCTCTTTAATTTTACCCATTTTTTCATAACAAGAACCAATACGATAATAACTATACCAGATTTCTTGGTCCCATCCTCCAAGTGCAATTCTTTTATTATACATTTGAATTGCTTGTTCAAATCGTCCCGTGTCATGATAAGTATTTGCCAAATAAAAATGATAACGGACATTGTTTGGCTCTTCTTCTAGACCACCTTCTAATAAACGAATATCTCGTTCAAATTTATCTCCTTTTGCTCCTCCATCTCCAATATCAACAATAAAAAGCCCTTTTTTTGAAACGGTTCCTTTGATTGAACCAGGTGGAACATTTATATATTCGTGTGTTACCCCAACATATTCAAATTGCCCAGTATTTTTTACTATTCTGGTGTTCTCATAATGAAATGCCTCTGTTCCTTGCAAAATAGTAAAAAAATCGGCTTGCAATAAAGATATTTTGTCAAAGTTTTTTATATCCAACTTCATATCTGCATCCATAAGTAAAATATAATCACTCATACCAATGCAAGATTTAATGGCAAAGTTGCGATTATATGCAAAGTTTTTAAATGGTTCATATACAACTTTTCCAGGTATATTTTTTTCTTTAAAATAATTTTCAATCAGTTCAACAGTATTATCTGTTGATCCAGTATCACAAATGCAATAACAATCAATTAACTTGGAAATAGTATCAAACATTCTTACAAGAATTTTACTCTCATTTTTAACAATCATATTTAAACAAAGTGTTGGAGTAGATAAACTAATTTTTTCAGTAATAATTAAATCCATGCAACAAAGTATACTTTAATAGTTGCATTATTTTTAAGTTAAGTTTATTAGGAATATTATTGTGTAAAAATTAATGTTTATACTTTCCTAAGGTTTACAAGACAAAAAAATGCAAATGAACCAAATAAATGATAATAATATTGGATGATATCATGCAAATTTGTTGCAGCATTAATAGTACTTTGCCTAAAACTGAAATAGGAACTATACCAAGATATCCTATACCTGCCTGAATAGTTATACTTGTATAAAAAAAATCTAATACGTTGGCTTTATCTGTTGTTTGTTCAAACTTGCTAATTAAATTCATCACAAAAATACCAATAAATAAAACCAAATAATATAATTAAGAATATATTTATTAAGAAAGGGGCATAAAGTAGTTTCATAACTTTATTATTTATATAATTTATATTTATTTTATAAATAGTCAATGTTGCAAAGAATAGTTTAGTTTGTTAATTTTGTTTATGTGACACTTTGAACATTTTTGGTAAATATAATATAAAATACAAGGAGGAACATTCTTGCGAGGCGTTGTGCATCATAATAAATGTCAAACTGTTTTAGTTTTGGAGGGAACAACTGAGGTGCAATTTTTTTAGAATCATCTTCATTCTCATTTTTATTAATACAAGTTAATGGACACTTTATTTCTGCATCAGCATTAGCATTTTCAACATCTAGATTTTTAAATATACGACACGATAGCAATATAAATAGTGAAACATACATAAAATCCTGGACCAATGTGTGAACTAAATCTGTATTATGATAATTGTGCAAGTTTGAATGACTTCCAGATATAGCGGCATTACTGATAACATCAAAATACTGTGTTTTTTCAAACTGTGAGAGAACATTATCTTCTTCAAAAACTTCTTCTGTAAGACGTTGTCTCAAGCTATAAACAAAGGCCCTTACTGCAAGAGCGTTTTTAACAGAGAACAAATCATTTCCAAAATTTCTAAGGTTAAATGCATTTGTATTTAAAATTATTGATACAAAGCATACAACTCGTATCATCGTTTTGAAGATATTGATAATTTTATTGTATAACCAAATTGCAATGCGTCTAATACTGTTTTACAAGATTAGTTAATAGATATTTTGTTTCAATTTTAGCTAAATATTTATTGTATAGTTGTAAATTGTATAAGTTGTTGGATGGATTTAAAAAAAATATCCAATAAATATAATACAATGTCTTTTACAAGAATTCACGATGATCCATGCAGAATTATTAAACAAAACCAGATAATGACTGGACCTGGACGCTTTATATTAAATGTTCCTGGAAATGGAGATAAGCCATGTTATATGCAAGACCCGTCAATCATTGTTCAAAAATGGGGAGGTAATTTGTGGACAAATTCTATAACCTTGGAGAGCTCATTATTTGGAATAGATCGCAGGCTAAGCCGTGATTGTTTAGGAAAAGATGAATATGCAAATAGAAATGTGGACACAAGACCAATTCAGTATCCTGTTTGTAATTCACTTACAACTGAACAGTCTCGCGCAATTATGCCCGCATGGACAGTAAGAGATTTGGAGCAATCCAATTGGTGTACATTACCATTAGATCCACAGGCAAATGTTTGCATGCCTTTTCAAAATAATTTAAGCACCCGTATTTTAGAAAAAGATAATTTTGTAAGAGAAGGTAGCGATTGCCGGAATGCAATGGCGAATGGTCCTCTTCTTCCCTACCCCGTTAATCCAGAACGCGGAAGCTATGTTGGTGGTCCAAATACATGCAGTCAATCAAATTCATGTGAAAATGTTGTTCCGTCTTCAAGAAGTGTGTAATTTAAAAATAAAAATTCAAAAGAAAACATACAAAACATATAAACCAAAATATAAAAACAAAATGTAAAGTATTCTATATAAAAATAAAATACTTTATATAATATAAGTAATGGAATTAGCGATACCTTTAATAGCCTTGGGTGGGATGTATGTAGCATCCAACCAAAATTCAAAACAATGTAAAAATAAACCTGTCCAAAAGACAATAAAAAATGGTAATTTAACAGAAGGATTTTCAAATTTACGTCAAAACCAAAACTATCTTCCTAACACAAATATTCCTCCAGAGAATTATCCAATCATGAATGATAAAGAATTAATAGATACTGTACAAGAGTTTGTAAACCCTAATTCAGCAACTGACAAATATTTTGATCAAAATTTTTATGAATCTCAATCAAATGCCGGTGTAAAGGTTGGAAACACTCCTCAACAGATGTATTCTTTATCTGGAAATTATTTGGATTCCCAGGAATTTAAGCATAATAACATGGTACCATTTTATGGAGCTAAAATTCGCGGCCAAATTTACAATAATAACATTGCTCAAAGTGTTTTGGATAATATGGTTGGTACTGGATCACAAGTTATTAAAAAAATTGAACAGGCGCCTTTATTTAAGCCACAAGACAATGTACAATGGGCTTACGGAACTCCCAATATGAGTGATTTCTATCAATCGCGAGTGAATCCTGGCATGGCAAACAACAATGTGAAACCTTTTGAATCTGAGTATGTTGGTCCTGGATTAGACCAAGGGTATGGTTCCAAAGGCAGCGCTGGTTACAATTCTGGTATGGAGGCGCGCGACAAGTGGTTGCCCAAGACTGTGGATGAGTTGCGCGTAGCTACAAACCCAAAGCAAGAATTCTCTTTAATTAACCACGAGGGTCCAGCAGAATCAAATGTTAAGAATCTTGGTATTTTAGGGCGAGTTGAAAAGTATACCCCCGATACCTTCTTCCTTAACACCCAGGATCGTTGGTTAACCACGACTGGTTTGGAAAAGGGTAATCGTCTTGTAGCAGAGGAGATTGTTAAAACAAGTCACAGAAATGATGTTACTCAACATTATCATGGTGTTGCTTCATCTGCTCAAAAAACAGCAAGCTACATTCCTGGAAAAATGCAAGAACCCAAGCGTCCAGTTTTAGAGGTAAATGATGTAGCGCATTCTGCTGCTGTTGGTCGCGGTCCTAATGCAATTCAAAATGAAAAGACGTTAAAAAGTCACACTAATTATGTAAATAATCGTTCATGCAATGAGCAACCCGCAACTATTCGCAGTGGGTTTAGCTCTGCTATTGGTGCGGTTATTGCCCCTTTAATGGACGTATTAAAACCTTCTAGAAAGGAAGAATATGTATCTAATATTCGCGTGTATGGTAATATGGAGAGTAGCGTTCCTGCAAACTATGCATTAAATCCTTACGATACTCCCAATACAACAATTAAAGAGACAACTCTTTATCAACCAAATGCATACATTGGCAACCAAAAAGACGGAGCCTATACCGTTAGCGAACAGCAAGCAATTGAAAATCAAAGAGATACGACAACTTGTACCGATTATATGGGAACGGTTGGTGGAGGTGCTACTCGTCATGGATATACTTCATATGATTCAGCTTACATTGCCACGACAAACCAGACCAAGGAGAAGTTGTCTGTTGCGCGCACAAATCACGGAAACACGCAGATTTTCAACCAGAATACAAATATTTCAATTGCAAAGGTTGACGCGGATCGTAATAATAATAGAATGTGGGCTCCAGCTGCAACAACTCCAATTGGACCTAATAAGGAGACATATGGTAAAATAAATGTGCCTCAGTACTATAATCAATGCATTGGATGCGAGCGGATTGAACCAGATATTTTGAATGCATTTCGCGCAAATCCCTATACTCATAGTTTAACAAACTCTGTTTAAAAACTCTATTTAATAATTATTAACATAGTATAATTATTAAAAATAAATAATATTTAGATAAATTACATGAAAAGGTTTTTTAATAATATTAATACTGAATGCTTTATAATAAAAAAATTTGAAGTTAATATTCCAATAACAATTAAAAATTTAGATAAAATGTATTTATCTTGTTTAAAAAAAGAAAATTATGTTAATTTTTCTTTAAGAGATGATAATATGGAATTACAAAATTGGATTTTAGAAAAAGATGAATACAATGATGAAATTTTTTATATTAAAAATTGTTTTAAAAGATATAATGGCACACAATATTTGGGGTGTCCAAATCAAAATGGTCAAGTATTTTTATATACATCTAAAAATAAATATACCAAGTGGACTATTGCAAAAATAAAAGATGACATTTATAAAATAAATTATGCCGGAGAAAAATTCAACCTAAAAGAAGTATGTTTGGTAGTTGCAAGATATAAAGAGAATATTGATTGGGTTTTAGCATATAATGACATTGCTATAATTTATAATAAAGGCCCTTTAATAACCGGTTATAATGCAGGTTTTCCTTTTCAAAATGTAATAAATCTTGAAAATATTGGTAGAGAAGGACACACCTATTTACATCATATTATTGAAAATTATGAAAATTTAAATTCAAGAACAATTTTTGTACAAGGAAGTCCATTTATACACAATAAAACTATTTTATTTGGTATTGATAACTATGAAAAAAATTTAGATGTCCAGCCATTAGGGGCAACTTATTTACCAAATTGTCCTTCAAAATGGTATGCAAATAATTATAAAAAAACTACAGATTATGGATTAAACTATTGCATATTTTTAATGAATCAAAATATGGAATATTTTAATTATTTTGATAATGGAGTTAAAGAGTTAAATTACAAATATAAAAAGTTATTTCCAAATTCTAAATCACTAGTTGAAAATTTTTTACAAAGAAGTAGTTATGAAGTTATAAAAAATGTTAATGTTATAAGACTTGTATTATGTGGGCTGTTTTCAGTAACAGATAATAAAATTAAAAAACATGATGTAAAAATTTATCAAGAATTAATAAAAGAACTAACTAGTTTTAATCCTCAAGGAGGTGAAAATGGATACATTTTAGAAAAATTGTGGTTGTATATTTTTGAAGATAATGATATACAATCTACTTTAGACTTGGATAAAGAACAAAATTAACTTGATATGTTTACCATATATTATATTTTACATATTTGAAGATGAAAATCTACATATTGCAATATGTTTTAATCATCTGTGCAAATATTTTTATCAATTTCCACGTGTTTGGCAATTGATGAAATAACCTTATTAATACGTTTTTCTTCTTCTTCCTTGGTACTTCCACCGGTGGATTTAAGAACAATGTTCAAGTATTGATCATTCTTCTTAGAATCATAGTTTTGCGAATCTGGGTTGGCTTCTATCCAATTTACAATTTGATTGACATTCTTATTGGCAATCTTCCTTACCGCTTTTCTAACACGTTCTTTTTCTTGATCCTTTTCCCAAACATCCTTGTCTCTTACATACAATTTTTCACGTTTTGTATCTGTACAATGAATGGGTCTTTTGCTGAACTCCAGCTGTTTTAATCCCTTTATAAAAATTTGTGATATGCTTTCTTCATAACCCAATTTACCCGTATTTTCCAAATCTTTCAATGTCAATTGCAATGAGTCTACAAAATCAGTTAAATTCATTGCATCTTTACAAGTTTCATTCAAGAATAGATTTAGGTTGAAGCTATTATTCATGGTGTTTTTACTATTATTAATATTTGTTATGCTAGAAGGTTTCTTGGCAAATTCTAGCAATTGCTTATTCTGTTCGATGATGAGTTCCTTGAATTCTTTGTTTTCCATCACAATGGATTGGTTTTGTTTAATAATTTCAACCATCATTGATTGGTTTAATGGTAAATTTTCGAATTGGTCTTTTTCTTTTTCTTTTTCTTTTTCTAGAGATTGCATGCATTTCTTTTTGTGTCTCCATAATCCAGCACGATCCTTGTATTCTTTATCACAATTTTCACATGAATAAATTTTTGCTGCTACATTGTAGCAAAAATCGTTGTTTTTCGTTGTTTTTATATGTTTTGCAGTCAACAAATGTTTATCCATATTACATTTCCTTATGGTTGTATAGTCACAAGGTTTGCAACAAAATATATTGCTACTTTTTTCTACAAAAAAGTTGTCAATTGTTGTCATATATTAACAACAGAAAAAGTAGCTAAATGGTTTTTTAAAAAAATAATTTTTAAAAAAAAATTTTTCAATCACAAAATTTTTAATAGAAAAATAAAAATTAGAGCATTATGTTCACATCTCATTTTTTTGCAAAAAACCTGAAAAGTAAAATAACTTTTCGAAAATGGACAAAAATAAATGTCCAAAATCCCTTTGGCGAAATTAGTTTTGGAATTTCAAAAAACCTTGCATTTACCTAGACAATGTAGGAAGAGTTTTTAAAAATTATTTTTAGATTTCTCCTACATCATGTAGGCAAATGGGTATTTCTTTAAACCACATTGGCCATTTATTCTTTTGCAGCAGCTCTCTATAAAAATATTATACGTTCTATTTGAATATAAAAATACGTTGGTAATAATAGATAATCTATATAAAATGTTGCCAATTCATTTAAAGATAAAAGAAAAACTAAAATATTTTTACGAGATGCACAAAATACCTCATATTATTTTTCATGGCAATAGTGGTTCTGGAAAAAGAACTATTGTAAATGAGTTTATTAATATGATATACGATAATAATCGTGAAAAAATAAAATCCTTTGTAATGCATGTGAATTGTGCGCATGGAAAAGGAATAAAATTTATTAGAGAAGAGTTGAAATTCTTTGCAAAGACTAATATTAATTCTAATGGGGGCGACATTTTTAAAAGCATTGTGCTGTTAAATGCCGATAAACTGACAATGGATGCCCAATCAGCTTTAAGAAGATGTATTGAACTTTTTAGCCATACTACAAGATTTTTCATAATTGTGGAAGACAAGTACAAACTTTTAAAACCAATTTTGTCGCGCTTCTGCGAGATCTATGTACCTGAACCAGAATATAATGGCACTCAAATTAATCTTTACAAGCACAATATTGGAGAGACATTTAAATTGAAAGATGTTAAAAAAAAGAGAATAGATGGATTAAAAAAAGAGTTGAATAAAATAGATGCAAAGACATGTGTGACACCTACGCTGTTAACATTATCAGTACAACTTTACGAAAAAGGATATAACGCGCTTGACCTAATTCAAATCATGGAGGAAAGTGACAATTTTTTTAAAATTACAGAGGAGAAAAAATATGAATTGCTCATAGCCTTTAACAAGGTGCGCAAGGAATTTAGAAATGAAAAATTGATAATGTTATTTATCTTGAATTTTGTATTTATAAGTTTAAATAGTAGTTTAGAAAATATTTCATTTATGTAAATGGATGACTTTAACGTGTCAAGTTTGCATGAGTCAAAAAATGAATGGGGTGCTCGTTTGCTGACCATTTTAACACCACTTGTAGTTGAAGGCTTTAGATCTATTTTTGAAGAAGCAGTCAAATTGTGCCGTGACAATGACGAAATGGACAAGTATTTGATGACCTTTCAAAACTTTATTACTAGGATTCCTAAGTGGAATCCCAATATTATTGAGCAAGAAAAGACACGCATTATTGAGAAAAGTGCGTGTGTATATTTAGAAGAGTTGGTTACATGTGTACATATTATTCAGTTAAAGTTGTTGACTGCTATGAGAACAGGTCAAAAGCAAAAGAAGATTGATATTGATATTCCCAAGTTGAATGATTTTATTCACAAGATCTACATTAATGTGGCAAGAAAGCTATACAAGAATGTGTATTTATTTGAGCTAGGTATTTCACCTTTGCAAATCCAAAAGCACAATAGGGAGATGGAATTAATTATTCAAGAGTGCATTTTAAATACTGTGCGCGAGACGATCCCCATTGAAGGTATTTTACGGGCTTATTTGGATGAGTCTGTAGAGGAAGAAGTAATTGAGGATGTTAAGGAGCAGATTATTCAAGAGCCCGTTACTATTCCAAATCCCGCTCTAGAAGAAACTGAGAGATTGATTGATCAACAAAGCGGTCTTACTAAGGAACTTGGTTCCTCTTACAACCAAGAACCAGGACAATCCTTGTCATTTAACAATGTGGACATGGTTCGCGATTCAAATAACAATGAGGAATTTGTGGAGGCTCCTAAGGATATTGAAAGGTTAAATGAGATTAGCGAATTGAGAAACATTCAGCGCAAGTTGGAGACTGACGAGGAAGATGAAAATCCAAGGTTAAGAATTTTGGAGGAAGATGCTCCATTAAGCAGTTTAGATGTTCATGTTATTGACCCCCCCAGGTTAGAGTTGTTGCCAGATTTGCTTATAGATGATATTGAGGTTTTAGCATAAATCCATGCCTAAAAGTTAAATCTTTGTGCTTTGTGCGTTATACTATTAAGAAGAAACTAATAGTATAATGTAATGGAAAATGTATTTTTTGTAGCAGGCTTTATCTCAGCCGTTTATTTTATCGTCAAGTTTATTGAGATGCGCTTTGTTGAAAAGGAGAGCAAGCCATTAAAGCTTTTGATTCGCGATTCCTTATTGGTCTACTTTAGCGTGATCTTTGGAAATTTTATTCTTGATCAATTGAAGCCTATGATTCAAGATGCCGAGGTGGGAACAACAGCTCCAGCAGTGTTTACGGGCGATCCTGCTTTTTAAAAGCTAGCAAAAGATTTATAAAAAAAATGATACTATAAACAGGTTAAAATAACTAGATTATAGTATAATAAAAAATGCCGCATTGCTGCTGCATATGCAATAAAGCCACAACTGATCCACTCATTCCTTTAAGTTGTTTTATAAAGTATTTAAATCGCGGCCATAAAGTGTGCCAATCATGTTGGTGGGATCCTGTTATTGGGTTTGCTCTTGAAAGTACGTGTCATGCTTGTCCAGGATGTGAAAAAAAGATTGATCTACCTTTTGCAAAGATGGATCCAACTATTGTTGATCTTACTACGGATGAATAACATTGTTAGTGTTTTCTGGGCTTTTTTTTAGTAGTTTTACGTTTGTTTTTTAATTTGCGGGTTTTGGATTTCTTTGTCAATTTGCGTTTTATAGTCTTTCTCTTTGGCTTTTTTCTTCCTCCAAAATCTGCTTCTTCTTCTGCAGATCCACCTCCTGCTTTTAATACTGGTTCTTCTTCTCCCAACTCGCGTAACATTTCCTGGTATTTAGCGATTGATTCATTCCATCCGTCAATTTTCTCTGAATCAGGTTCATTTTTTACAGATTCTGATAATAGTTCTATTAATTGCTCTAAATTGCGCTTTAATTTATTTTGTGCAAACTGTATGCTAGCCATCTGTGAGGGATCTTCTGGTAAGAGTTCTTTGCATAATTCTATGTATTCTTCATTTAATTCAATTAGGTCTTCAAGATATAATTTACTTTTTTTAGAGAAATCTTCGGGTGTATACTCATAGTCTGCCGATGGATCTTTATCAAAATACGTTCCTTTAACAATTTCTAATAGTCTTTTAAATTCTTCTAATGAGTTTGTTCCTTTTCTTGTTAGAACAGATCTTTTTACTAATTTGCGGATTTCTCTTTTAAAATAAACAATAGCATCTGCTCTCTCCTGTCGCAACCTATCCAATTGTTCTTGGGTGAATAATACAGTGGTGGTCTTACCGGTCTCTTCATCTCTAACCATCTCATGAACTGGAAATGGATGCAACATAACTCTTCTACGTTCTGGAGAATCTGTACCAATTGAAGCTCCTCCTGGATAGGTTTCTTCCCTATATTGATTAGCCAATGCAACCTCTTGGGAAGATTGAAACGGGTCTAAAAATTGGGAATTCTGTGATTGCACTCTATCCATTCCCATGGGTAGTTTGGTTTTAGATCTAAAAGCTGATTTTTTTGGAGTTATTTCTTCAACTAATTCTTTTTCAGGTTTGCCTTTATATCCAACTTTTCTATTATCTTCCATAAAAAATATAAGTTATATTATACGTATATTTTTTTACAAACTCAATATAAAACAAATTTAATAACTCCAACAAACAACCCATTCAAGAAAATAACTACTATCTGTATTTGTTGTCCATTTAAGAAACTCTTTAAACTCATCATGATTACTCTTTGTCCAGTTGTAACATTCAAATTCTTTCTTTAAATTGTATAAAGTCCAATCGGGATAATGTTCTAAAAATTCTTCACAAGTAACTTGTTGTACAAAATTATTAAAATTAATAAAATGTTCAACATATAATACAAAATGGTCCCCTTGCTGCTCTAAATACTTGCAAAATTTTTCAGGAACAACATGCTCTTCTGGATTAAATGGAATGTGCACTAAGTCGCCATCTTTTGCACCATAAATAAATGGCGCACCAGTTACAGAATCAATATTCAACAAAAGTTTAACGCGTAGATGAAATCCCATAGTGCAAGACGACTACTGTTTTTAAAATTGAAAATTATTACTCAATTTTAAAAATAAAGAAACAAACCATAACCGTGCATTTATGTGTAAGAAGGAATATCATCAATATTCATCACTTTGTCATTTTTCCCCAACTTGGACTTGTCCACAATAAACTTCTTAAATACTGCTCTTTCTAATTGTGCCTGAGGAGTATGTTTGTGAACGCATCGTGCAATCATCTTGTACAACTTAAATCCAGGATAGCGCTCAACTCCAGTATTCTTATACAAAACATTAATACCATTATCATCTGTGCACCAATCAACAATCAATTTAACAATAGGGCTACAAGAATTAATGTCTTTGATTTCATCTACATCTTCAACCAAAAAGTCAAAAATAGAACATGCTAAACGACATAAATCAAAACTATAATTAGTCTCAAGTCTGGGTTTCTTCTCATTAAAATATGGTTCCGTGTTATATTGTGTTGATGCATCTCCATTAGGGTGAAAACTGTCGCTGAAAAACAGTTGTCCGTTGAACTTATACGCACCTCTACCAAAGTCAATAATCTTGAAAATTCTTCCAAAGGTTGGCACCTTGTAATATTTTTTCTTATAGCAATAATATAGGTACTTTTTTTCAGTAGTATTGTACATTACATTATTTGTATGAAGATCATTATGTGTAAATGAAAATGCCTTTTGATATGTGATTAACATCATTACAATTTGGATGAGCGCGGAAAACCATTCATCCTGCGACAATTCATTTTCCATAAGTAAGCTATCCATGGTATTCTCACAATATTCCATGCAAATTACTTGAACCGGAAATTTGGGAATGGTAACATAGACATTTTCTTCTTCGCATGAGGAAGAACCCTCATCTTCATCATCATCTGTTTCCTCATCATTGTCCTCTTTGCCATTTTCTCGTTCTATATCAACAATATTGAGATCATAATCCTCTGCACCACATGCACCACATCCTTCTTCATCTTCATCGTCTTCACTACCTGAAGAAATTTCATCATTAGAATTTGTGTGAGATGTTCTAGATGAGCAAGTTGATCCAGAACTCGTACTAGATTTAATAGTTGTTATAGACTTGTGGGTATTTTCGTTTGAAGTGCGAGAATCCTTGTCTTTTTCTTCCGCCTCCATATTTTCACTGGGAAGAGAAATGTCCACTACTTCTAAAGACAATGTGTGTTCTTTAAGATTTGCAAGGGTTAATGCCGATACATCCGGTGCCTTTTTTTCAGTATCAATTCTTTCACTATTATTCAAGTCCTCAATACTAAAAATGTTTTCAAATATGTCATTGTTTATAGACTTGGCAGAAATATTAGAATGACAAGTATTATTTCCATGAATTTTAATAGGTTTTAAATGAACTTTATCATCTTCAATTAAATGGTCATATTCTTCTATTTGAAATAGAATATTTTTTGATTTATTAAAAAACTCCGATTTAACAAGGTATTCAAGATCATCTAATACATCTACAGTAAAATTATTTTTATGAGCTAAAAAAGATCCATAGTAGTCAACTCCATGCGCAAACCCATGTTCATGCAAAAGCTTGCTTGTTAAGAAAGAAAAGAAACCGTCTACATATGCAGAATTATTTTCTCCTAGAATTTTTGGATTTACTGAAGCATTGTGGTCATTTGAAATGGAAGGGAGAGAAAATAGGTTTTCATCATTTACATTGTATTTTCCAACCATAAATTTAAATGGATCCAAAAGAGGTGCCATTTTAAAAAATACTGGCTTCTTCTTTGATGGGTTTTGAAGAGAATCAATGCTTTTTAAACTGCAGTCAAATAGATTCTTATTATCTTCAATATTTGCATGCAAATCGTTTATATACCATTTGTTATTAAGATTAATTGCGTTAAAATTACTTTCATTCAAGGAAAAAAACTTTTTGTAAATAGGAATGTAGTTTTGAGCATTTGACAAGTTGATAGCTTCATTTTTTTCAAAAGAACTAAATAGTTCCAGATTCTTTCTTTTTTGATAATCTAGCTTAATCATCATTAGCTAAATAGAATATTAATTAAATTGCATTTTAACTTATTCTAAATAAAATGCATAAACATTTGAATTATTTAGAGGAATAAAGAATGCGCAATATTTACAATGATAACAAGATTTACAATATAATATTAAATTTACCACTTGTGCTGAATATTATAAGAGAATGGAAACAGGTTTATTGTATTTAATTTTGCGTAATTGTATTTATTTATTTTTCTGCATAAAGTAGAGAAATATGACATTGGAATTAAAAAAGTTTGACATGAAAAGCATTAGTTTCAAACCAAATGAGGCAAAGGGTCCAGTCGTCGTTCTCATTGGACGTCGTGATACTGGTAAATCTTTCTTGGTTAGAGATCTGCTTTATTACCATCAAGATATTCCAATTGGAACTGTTGTTGCAGGAACAGAAGAAGGTAACGGATTTTACGGAAAATTAGTGCCCAAATTATTTATCCACAATGAGTATAATACTGCAATTGTGGAGAATATTCTCAAGAGGCAACGACAGGTGTTAAAACAGGTTAAAAAGGAAATGGAGACTTTTAAAAGGAGCACAATTGATCCGCGCGCATTTGTTATTCTTGATGACTGCCTTTATGATAACACGTGGGCTAGGGATAAAATGATGCGTCTCCTTTTTATGAACGGACGCCATTGGAAGATTATGTTGATCATCACAATGCAATATCCTCTTGGTATTCCTCCCACGCTGAGAACCAATATAGATTATGTTTTTATTTTGAGAGAACCATATATTGCAAATAGAAAGCGTATTTATGAGAATTATGCAGGTATGTTCCCAACATTTGAGTCTTTTTGTCAAGTAATGGATCAATGCACGGAAAATTATGAGTGCTTGGTAATTAACAACAATGCGAAATCCAACAAGTTGCAGGATCAGGTGTTTTGGTACAAGGCTGACTCACATAATGACTTTAAATTGGGGTCAAAAGAGTTCTGGGAACTCAGCAAGGATATAAACTCAGATGAAGAAGATGAAAAGTACGATCCAAATAACACTAAGAAACGAGGCCAAGGGCCAAAAATTAGCGTTAAAAAGAGCAAGTGGTAGAACCGCTTTCATAAAGCCGATTTTAATATAAATAAGCACTTTAAATTATTTAAAGAGAATCCTCCTACATAGAATATAAAGATGCAACAGTTAGATATCATTGAACTTATAGAGAAAAATCCCATTTCTAAACTATCAAATGCATACAATAACAAGTTATTGACAAAAATTCAAGAAAATTTTACTGGTTTTGAACAACAATTGTTTGTAAGTAGCTTTTATTGTTACCTGAACTATGATAAAACACTTGATTTTGTAGTTGATTTGGATAATGTATGGAAATGGTTAGGGTTTCAACAAAAATATCATGCAAAAAGAATGTTAGAGAAACATTTTAACATTGATATTGATTACAAAAATCTTGCTTCTCAAGTTGGAGAAGCAAGTTCAAATGAAGAAAAAACCGCTCCCGAACTTGCGGGAGCGGTTTTAAAAGATGAAAAAATTAATGGTGGTCAAAATAGACAAATTATAATGTTAACAATCAAGTGTTTCAAGTCACTCTGTTTAAAAGCTCAAACAAAAAAAGCAGCAGAAATTCATGATTATTACATGAAAATGGAAGAAGTTTTGCATAAAACAATTGAAGAAGAAACAGATGAACTTAGACTTCAATTAGAACAAAAAGAAAATATTATATTAGAAAAAGAAAATACAATTATACAATCTAAAAAAGAAAAACAAAAAGCTGTAGAACAAGCCATTGTATCACAATTTCCACTCAACACTGAATGCATCTATTTTGGAAAAATTAATAATACAAACGAAGCCAATGAAAAGCTTATCAAGTTTGGTCATACTAATGACCTTGCTACAAGAATTTCCTACCATCGCAAACAATACGACAATTTTATTTTAGTTGCTGCATTTAGAGTTCAAAACAAGGTTGAAATTGAGAATCTCATTAAAACTTATCCCAAAATTAAACGACATATTCGCACCATTGAAGTAAATGGTAAAAAGAAGACAGAAATTATTGCATATGATAGTACAAATTTTACTATTGAAAAACTTTCACAATATATAAAAGATGTTATTCATTCCAAGACATATAGCATTGACAACTTCAATCGCATTATGAAAGAAAACGAAGATCTGCAAGATAAAATGAGAGAACTAAACAAAATAGTTGAACAAAATAAGGAAATCATTACAAAGCAACAAGTAGAGATAAATGAAATGAAAGAAACTATTGAAAAACAAACTTCTCTTATTAATGTTACCAAACAAGAGACAATTTCAGTGTATCACAATGCAATTTTGCCAGAAGACGAATTTACATCCAAGTTTATTGAGTTTATTAATACCATGTGCATTGTGCGACCAGATGTAGAAGAATCTTCTACAAATATGGAAGGACAATTTCGTATCTGGTGTAAAACAAAACCCAAAAAGGAAGTTTTTCATGCACTCAAAAATTATTTAGACACGCGATTCAAACCAGCAAGAATTTCTAACCAAAACAAAAATCAAATTGTCCATGGTTATATTGGTGTAAAACTTAAGTCTATTGAATATAAAAAAAAACTTGCAAATAGTGATGTGGAGACGTTTTTGTTTCAAGTGTGCACGTTTTCTCCAAATGGTAAAATATTGAACTCAACTTTGCTAAATGAATATCAACGCTGGAAAAAGAGTGTAAATAAGGAGTGCAATGAAAATGATATGAAAGACCTGAAGGAATACTTGAATTCTTGTGAATATGCATTAAAAGCTGTTGTATGGACGGATTATGGATCAAATGAAGGATATTACGGATTATTATTAAAATGTGATGAATACAAACACAAAAATATGTCTTCTAATGGAAAAAAAGTAACTAAAATAGCAGTTTCAACAGGAGAAGTAATAGGAGCGTGGGATACTATTGCAAAGGCAGCTCAGGCTGAAAATATGTCCTCTACAAAAATGAGTATTATTATAAAAAATAAAAAAATAATTAATAATTACTATTATTGCGTTTAATATAAATATAAAAGAATCTCAATTTGCAAAAAAATTGAGATGCTTTAATAAAATATCTACAAATACAAAGAAGAGTCTTTGCACAAGTTTCAAACTAAATCAATCTAAACCAAAATCAATATATTTCAACAATGAGCGCAATTGTCAATAATGGTCACCATCTACCTATTAAGCTTGTTAATAAGATTCTTGGCTACATGTCAGGGCTAACAAGGGGCACAAGATTGCGGTTCAAGTTTGTCCTTGACAAGAAGACAAACACTTACAAGTGTAAGTGGTACGCCACAAGGGCGCTTGATAAATTCCTGTACTTGCATTCAAATCCGCACAAAAGACCCGCCAATGTTATCAAGCTTTATTTGCCAAATTCCGCCCAGGAGTGGAGGTACGAAAGAGATGAAACAAAAATAAAAGCGCAACTTATTGATGCTGTCTATATTAACTTTCCCAAAAAAATGGTAAAATATCCAGAAACTGCGCATGACTACGGCCTTGAACACGAAGTGCGTTACAAATATACGTATTTTCCCGACGGGAAATGTGGCTACAATTGCGCGTGGGTAGTTAATGACAGCGATGAAGATGTAGATGATAACTATATGTGCATGTTTAGCAGAGGGAAACTTTTGTTAAACTGTCCAGAGGACCCTTCTGGTAAACATGAATATATAATTCCATCGTATGCATGCATTCATGAGTCTGCTTACTTTTCAGATTATCCATATACGACTATCTTGTATTTGAATAAGATGAATCGTAGTTCGGCTCACAATTTTAGAGGGTCGCATTATTATTACATTGATCCTGTTACAGGGGAGAAAAAAAATGATTCTTTGACACGCATGGACCAGTGGCTTCTTTTAGGAGAAGAATACGATGATTGCTTTTACCGAGATTATTAGCCACTTACAAATTTTATATATACGTATAAAGACTATATACAAAATTTTTTCTTTACACCGATGAAGATTTAAATCCGCGCCCTACAGGCGCGTTTTAATTCATTTATAGGTAACGTTGCCATTGAAGACTGAACCGCCTTTGGCGGTTTATAATCTTCAAGGGTGTAAACTACTACATATTTTAATCATTCTTTTTAGTAGCAAAAGGTCCACTAATAAGCTCACTTTGACCATTGTCAGTCTTGCCCATAACAATATTTTCTCCCTCAAACAATTCCTTGCGAATGTCTGCGGCGGAGATGGTCTCTTGTGAATTAAATACATTCTCTTGAGTGTTTACATTATTAATACCCACCAAGTTTCCATCATTGTCAACCGTTTGCGTTAACACATTGCCGCTCTTCTCGGCATTCTTCATATTCTCTTCAATTGCCTTCTTCTTGCTCTCCTTGATGCGCTGATCAAAATCATTCTTGGCCAAAGACTCATTCTTGGTCTTCTCATGCATAAGCTGATTAAGTTCCTCCTCCATATATTCAACGCGACCGGTACGATAAGCCTCTGGGTCCCAAGGCATCCACATTCCAACTGGTCCAACCAAAATATCATGGTAAGGATCCATCTCTCTCAGCATCTTGCACCTAAGCTCAGCTTCCTCCTGTGTGGGGAAAGAGCCGCGAATCTTTAGACCGCGAATAGAAGTTTGGAAATTGAACTTTACATTAAACTCCTTCTCTAGACGATCCTCATTCTTATCCAAGAAAGTCTTGTAATCATCCTCCAATGAACTTCCAGTAAGACTTGCCTTTTCTTCTTCCAAGAAATCTTTAAAGTCCTTGGTAATATCCTCAAAAGTAAGCTTATACTTGAAGGAAACAAAATTCAAAAATTGAACAAACTTTTCCATGGCTTTTGAAAACTCCCACTTATTTAGAAATTCCTGGAAAAAGAACATCTCCTTTTGCTTTAAAATCTTCTCGGGAGAAACAAATGAAATGCAGCAAAAATTCTGTCCTGCAATGGGCTTATCTACCTCCAAAATATCAACATATTTAGGATTTGGTTGGCCGGGTGTAGTCTCTTTTCTCTCAAATGATACATCAATGGGGCGAACTTCTTTAGAAAAACTCATCTATACATCCATTCGCATTTTCATTCTAAGTATTTTACTTAACAATTTATATTTTACAAATATTTAGTTATTTTCTTTTATTTTTATTTTGTTTTTTATTTTTGTCTTTTATTTTGTCTTTTAAGAAATGTTTATTTTTTCTAACTACATAATATATAATGAACAGCTTGTTTGACATTTCCGAGTTGATTAAGAGAATCATCAAGTATTTGGTGGAGGGTTTGATGGTTGCCATCGCCGCTTACGCTATTCCTAAGCAATCCTTGAATCTTGAGGAGATCATGTTGATTGCATTGACTGCTGCTGCCACATTTAGCATCTTGGATACATATGTCCCCAGCATGGGCATGACGGCTCGTTCTGGTGCTGGCTTTGGCATTGGTGCTAATCTTGTTGGCTTCCCCGGAGGTCTTTAAGTATTGTATTAATTAATTAAAAATTTGCATTTATATCAATCTTACAAAAATAATTGATATAAATTTTAGATAGTCGCAACAAATTCCCAATCCAGATTTTCACACATTTTTTTCCAAATTTCGTCCTGTTCAATCAATTTTTCGCGGTCTTTTAACATGGGTATGTCAACCAAATATTGTTTTTCATCCAAAAGTTCGCATAGTTTGTAAAGAACATAGTAATAGTTTAAAAAATTAACGCGATAATCGGGACAAAACTTGGCATAAGGTGCTTGTAATTCCATAAATAAATTGCACAAGGTTTCTTCCAATTCTTGAGACATAACAGGTGGTTTAATACCCAACTTATTTTTAATAAATGCAATGTGTTCATAGTATTTGTTATATCCTAATTTTTTTAATATCTCCTTTGTTTTATAGTGATTTAATTGCTCAAGTTGGATTCTTTCTTTTTTAATTTGCAATTTAATATTTTCAATAACATCCGCAGGTATTTGTGTTGTCTCTTTGCCTTGAAATTGTGCCAAAATCTCTTTAAAATGATTGATCTTCTTGTAAGCATAGAAACATACCTCTTTTGGAGGTTCTTTATAAGAAGGTTTTTCATTCTCAATTAAATATGGTACATTTTTTGAACATACATTACATATTAGGACTCCTTCATCATCTAGTGGTATGAGTTCGCCTTTAAAGCAATATTGACACACGTCAGTAGAACACACAAATGCATTAATATCAAAAAATGTTTCATCAATATTGCTTAAATATCTTTGAACAATATTTCTATTTTTATTTTCATTTTCTGCCTTGTTTTGATTAAGATTTTCACTCTTAATTTTAAAAAAATTATTTAGTATCTTACTTTTTGTATCAATTGTAGAAGAGGAAGAAGATGTTTCAGTTGACGATATATTTTTTTTATTTTCAAAATATTCAAAAATATACCTTGAATTATCTAAAAAATAGTCTATTTTTTTTGCTTTTAATCTCTTAATACTTTCTGTAATTTCAATTATTCTGTCTTCAATATCTAAACGTTGTTCAATAGTTAGTTGATTTGCTTCATCTAATAACTGTTGTTTTAATTTAGCCTTTTCTTTTTTGATTGTAGGAATATTATCTTCTTCATCTTTACAAAATTCATTTATAAACTCTTTATGTTTGCCATCTAATGTTGTAGAGTTTTTTTTGCTTACCCTTATTTTTTTTATACTTTTTGGCTTAAATGAAGGCATCTTTGTTTACTATATATTAATTATTATTTTACAATGTTTAACTGGTAATTAATAAAATATATTTAGGCTTATTTTTAAAATAATAAAGTTTAGAATATAGAAAAAAAATTTTAATTATGCATTATCTAGACAACCAAGCTGAAGAAACTAGTTTAAATAATAATTATAGTTTCACAATAGTTATTAATGGAATTGACAATTAATTTAGAAGATACAAATGGCAATAAA
>Ga0209188_1001066_pt1 | contig 23547 bp, 16 predicted proteins | sample C_130625_EF_Meta_FD_187307 | JGI IMG/M metagenome (GOLD analysis project Ga0209188, IMG submission 187307) | Freshwater microbial communities from Lake Croche, Canada to study carbon cycling - C_130625_EF_MetaG (SPAdes) (version 2) | ecosystem: Environmental > Aquatic > Freshwater > Lake... | reverse complement strand
TACTCGGATGAATTCGTCACCTAGCGACCAGAAAGCCATTGAAATGACCCAGAGACTGCTCAAATCTAAAGCCCCGAGGGCGATCATCCTTGTTGTTGCATTGATCGCAAGCCTGTTCAGCGCGGTTGCTGCATTTAACCCAGCAAACGCGGCAGGAACCTGGACAAAACAAACCAATGCCGGCACGGGCGCTTGGAGTGCGATTGCCTCTAGCTCTGATGGAGCCAAACTTGTCGCGGCTCAGGTCGGAGGCAATATCGTTACCTCAACCGACTCGGGTGCAACCTGGACACCGCAGACCAATGCAGGAACCGCAAACTGGCGCGCCGTTGCGTCGAGCACCGATGGCGCTAATCTGGCTGCCGCGCAAGACGATGGCATCTTCACATCGACCGACTCGGGCGCAACCTGGACCAGACGAACTGGCCCACAGACCTTGTATTGGCAGGCAATAGCATCTAACTCTGACGGCACAAAACTTGCAGCCGTCCAAAACGGTGGATACGTTTACACCTCAGCCGATTCTGGAGCCACCTGGACTCAGCAGACTAGCCTGGGCGCTGGCACCTGGTATGGAATTGCATTGAGCGCCGACGGCAGCACGATCGCCGCAGCACAAAGTGGGTCGGGTTACATCTATACCTCAACCGACTCTGGCGCAACCTGGACTCAGCGGACCAGCGCCGGAACCGGTTATTGGCAGTCAGTGACGTTGAGCGCCGACGGAACCAAGATCGCTGCGGTAAACAATGCAAACTACATCTCGACATCAACCGACTCAGGTGCAACCTGGACCCAACGCACGGGCGCCGGCAGCGGTGCATGGATGTCTGTAGCCTCGAGCACAGATGGCACAAAACTTGCTGCAGTGCGAAGGGGAGGCATGATGACTGCAGCCGGAGTCTTCACATCGGCAGACGCAGGTGTGACTTGGACCCAAGAAACTGCCCCTGGAACCAGCGACTGGTTCTCAATAGCGACAAGCGCTGACGGCTCAAAACTTGCGACTGCTGCCTACGGCGGCAACGTCTGGACCTACCAAGGGCCTGCGCCCAGCTGGAAGGCACAGGCCGCAGCACCCGCCGAGTCTTGGTCTTCAATCGCATCTAGCTCAGACGGCAGCAAACTTGTAGCATCGGTCTCCGGCGGCGGCATTTACACATCTGCCGATGCGGGCGTCACCTGGGCTCAAACCAGCGCTGAAATAGCAAACTGGAACTCGGTTGCTTCTAGCGCTAACGGAACCAAACTTGCGGCTGTAGTGTTTGGTGGCGGCATCTACACCTCGACTGACTCTGGTGCCAATTGGACGGAACAAACCAGCGCTGGCAGCAGATATTGGAAGTCAATCGCTTCAAGCGCCGACGGCACAAATTTGGTTGCCGGCCGCATAATGGGCCACATCTTCACGTCATCAGATTCTGGTGCCAACTGGACCGAACAATTGGGTTCCCCATACAAAGATTGGTATTCCGTTGCCTCAAGTTCCGACGGCACAAAACTGGCAGCGGTCGATAACGGCACCTATGTGTACACTTCGAGCGATTCAGGTGTGACGTGGGTCGAACGCACTAATTCCGGCGGTGCTTACTGGAGTTCAATTGCCTCAAGCGCAGATGGCACCAAACTGGCCGCAACGCGCGAAAACTCCAGCTCGATCTTTACCTCGACAGACTCGGGCGACACCTGGACGGAACAACCAGTAGGGTCCAAGGCTGACTGGCCATCTATTACATCAAGCTCTGATGGAACGAAGTTAGCTGCCGTCGCCTACGGTGGATCAATTTACACATCCTCCGATTCCGGCTCGACTTGGGTTGAGCAGACAACCCCAGGAAGTTCTGGTTGGAGGTCTATTGCCTCGAACAGCGACGCCACCAAACTAGCTGCCGTTTCGAATTCGGGGTTGCTGTGGACTTATCTCGGACAAGCCCCGGCACCGACCATCGCCTCAGTTGCGCCCACCAGCGGACCGACTGCTGGCGGCACGTCATTTACTATCACTGGCACCGGCTTTGTCACAGGCGCAACCGTAACTGTTGGTGGCTCGGCATGCACCGGTGTGAGCGTTGTCTCGGCAACATCGATCACCTGTTCAACCCCAGCAGGAGTTGCAGGTGCTAAAGATGTTGTGGTGACCAACGTTGACACTCAAACCGTGACTTCAGCCGGAGCGTTCACTTACACAGCACCAGTGTTCTCAGCTTCGACACCGGCGATTCCAAACACCTACGTTGGTTCGTTCTCAGCAGTGCAAACCGAAACGGTGACAAACACTGGTAACGGCAACCTTGTGTTCGGAGCCGCAGCAGTAACCAAGACCGGTGCGAACCCAGCTGATTACACAATCGTGGCTGATAACTGCTCCAACCAAACCGTTGCACCGGCTGCCACCTGCACAGTGACCTATAAGTTCAAATCAGCAGTTGCAGGCACCCGCACCGCAAACCTGGTCTTTGCAAGTAACGCCGCCAGCAGCCCTAACACTGTTGCTTTGAGCGCTGTGGCTATGGGTGTAGTAACCATTCGCAAAATCGATGAGTCATCAGGATCAACCCGCGGCGGAACCACCGTTGAAATTACTGGCACCGGCTTCAACGCAGCGGCCACAGTCACAATCGGTGGAGTAAACGCAACAGTAACCAAGCGCAAAGGCTCAACCAGCATCACCGTGCGCACCCCAGCGCGCGCAACCACAGGCAAGGTGCTAGTAGTTGTAACCAACCCTGACACGGGCAACGCAAGTTACAACGGCTTCACCTACAAGAGGTAGCCCTTCCCGTCTACCCAGAGTGCGCCCCCGAATGTCGACCGGGGGCGCATTCGTTTAACCTGAAGCAGGGCCAGCAAGGAATCGGCGTTGCCCTAAAGGGGAATCGTCACAGTCAGCTTGTAACCCTCACCGGGCTTTGTAGTGACATCCTTGGTCGCTTTGAAAATCGACACCCACGAGTCGATCAAAACCGTGCCAAAACCCGCTTCAATCTCAGCTGAGGAGGCCCCGGGGCCATCATCCTCGATTGTGACAAAGCACGTCGTTTCGCTTTGAGAACCCACGGTTATTTTCACGCAGGATGCTGGGCCGTGCGTGATTGAGTTCACGAGAGCCTGCTCGATAATGCGATAGATGCCAAGCTTGGTGTGAGAGTTGTCTCGAATCGCGTCGACATTGATTTGAAGCTCTACTTCGAAACCCGCAGCCAACTGATTTACCAACTCTTGAACAGAAAATTCCAATCCGAAATCTTGCAGGTTTGGGGTCAACGCGTTGCTAATGAGCTTGAGGTCAACTCTTCTAAGAGTCTCGAGTCTTGCACGAGCAGTTGCGAGCTCAGCCGCTTCAGCCTTTGCGAGTTTCTTCTCGATGTTTGCGATCTGCAACGACACCACCATCAGCTCAGCTTGAACTCGGTCGTGCAAAAAACGTGAGGTTTGGGTGCGTTGCTGTTCTTCGGCCTCAACGAGTTGCTCTTGATTCTTTTCAAGCCTTTTAACCATGGTGCCCGCAAACCGAAGCCGTGCCAAGATTTGAGTTTCAAATCTGAACAGCCAGGTTAATAACGCTGCGCCGAGCAGCAAGCGAACAACCAAGAGCGGAGGGTTCTTGAACTGCTGGGCAAAATCTAAACCCAGGAATTTTGCCGACAGAGGGTTTACGGTCCAGATAAGAAACACGACTATAAAAAGCCCGCAGGCAACAATTAAAAATGAAGTTAGGAAGTTAGTTCTTGAACGGGCGAGAGACTTTTCGGCGGTTTGGCAAAAAGCCACAAAAACTAAGCTGCCCAGAGCCGACAAGGTTAGCAAGCTCAAGAAAATCGTCCACTTTGCGATTCCGGGCCGTGCTGCAAGCAAGTTAGGGTCGAAGCGACCAATTAGATTTGCCATGGTAAAAACCAGCATTAGCGCGAACCTATTTAGTGTTGGCCGAGCACGCTCCAGTTGCAGTGTTTCGGTTCTAGTGTTCATGGGCCCTCGTTATTTCAAGGTATTTCAAAACCGCTGAAGTCTTTAGATCAACCGCCGAGCTCGCGGTTGGCAATAAAACTGAATATGCTCGCGAAAGTTCTTTGCGCACGTATGCATAGCTAATGTCTAAATCGAGAGCAATTTCACTGGCCGAGCGACCCTGTGCAGCGAGGTCCATGATTGTGCGCTGACGGCTGGTGAGCGCCAACAACGCTGAGATGCCAGTTGAGCGAAGATCCTCGGTTTTAGAAACCACGGTTTGCCAGTTGCCTTTGCCCGCTGCGGTCTCAGAAAGAACCTTTATATAGTCTTCGGCCGCCATGTCTGAGTTTTTCTCAATGAAAGACCAGCCCGACTGCATGCTCTGGGGAACCCGATTGACCAAGGGCTTTACAGAATATTGCGAATAGATGACGATGCCGATGTGCTCATTAAGGCTGCGGAGCGCCACGCCGACTTCGACACCGTTGAGACCGTCGCGATCGAGGGCAAAGTCAATCAGGGCTGCATCGGCTGTTCGAACGCCGCTGTGGCCAAAAACGTCTTCGGCGCGGGCAAAACTAGCCAATAACTCAACACCATTGGCTTCGGCGAGCATGCCGCCAAGCAGTCGGCGCAGAGCCGAATCATTTTCTATGAAGAGCAGCTTGAGTTTTCTCACACTTTAGTTTGGCACTTACCCACAATGCAACCCCGCGCCAGTGTCACAAATGTAGCCAATTTTGTGCCGAATCTTGCACAGATCAGAATTGTTTTTTGCTATTTGAAAAGCTTCTGAGGATGCCCCGCTCGCATACCATCGAAGTCAGGAACCAACCCGTGAAGCAAAACACCTCAAAGTCAATCAAAGCGATCATGCTTGTTGTCGCTCTCGTCGCAAGCCTGCTCACAGCAATCGCAACGCCGACGGCAGCAAATGCGCAAGCTCTTACGCTGACATCAGTTACCCCATCGACCGGATCAACCCTGGGTGGCGACACAATATCTCTCACCGGCACCGGCTTTCTGACAAGCAGTTTTTCTGTGTATGTTGGGGGAAGCTTGTGCCAGAACTTGCAGGTCAGCGACTCCTCCAATTTAACCTGTGTAACCCCGCCCCACGCTGCCGGAACAGTAATGGTCCGTGTGCAGATTTTTATGGGGCCAATTTCGGATCTAGCGAACGCTTTCACCTTCAGCGAGTCGCAGAGTCCAGCGCCTACTCCAGTGTGGACCGAACGAAATAGTGCAGGCACCAGTTACTGGGGCGCCATCGCCTCTAGCGCTGACGGAACAAAACTCGCAGCAGCGTCTACTTTCGATGAGAACTTCAACCTGGGTAACATCTTCACTTCGACCGACTCAGGTGCAACTTGGACCAAACGAACCAGCGCTGGATCTCGAGCCTGGGCCTCTATCTCCTCTAGCGCTGACGGCAACAAACTCGCCGCCGTGGGGCTCGACGGTTACATCTACACCTCGATCGACGCAGGAACTAACTGGACCGCGCGGACTGTGGCAGGTAACAGAAGTTGGTATGACATCACGTCAAGCGCCGACGGCACCAAACTCGCCGCGACGGCTTTTGGCGGTTACATCTATAGTTCGACAGACTCAGGCCTGACTTGGAACGAACAAACCGACGCCGGCATCCGGTTGTGGTTCTCGATAACTTCAAGTGCCGACGGCACCAAACTCGCTGCAGCGGATTACGGCGGATACATCTACACCTCGACAGACTCGGGCCTGACCTGGACCGAAGAAACAAATCCAACTTCGAAATACTGGACGTCCATCGCGTCAAGTGCTGACGGCACCAAACTTGCTGCAGCCGGAAGCGGATTTATCTACACCTCGACCGACTCGGGCGCCACCTGGACCGAACAAACCGCTTCAGGCAGCCACAGCTGTTATGGAATCGCCTCAAGTGCAGACGGCACAAAACTCGCTGCAGCGGATTACGGCGGATACATCTACACCTCGAACGACTCAGGTCTGACCTGGACCGAACAGACCGATGCCGGAACCCGGGACTGGTACGACATCACCTCAAGTGCCGACGGATTAAAACTTGCTGTCGCTATAGCAGGTGGAAGCATTTGGACGTTCGGGGTTGCCGATTCTCAAACACCCGCGCCTGCACCGACGATTGACTCTGTTTCACCAGCAGCTGGCAAGCTCTCAGGTGGCGACACTGTCACTATTGCAGGAACAAACTTTGTTGACGGCGTAACCGTGACGGTCGGCGGAACAGCCTGTGGCAGCGTCACATTTGTTTCTGCTACGTCACTCACCTGCGTAACCCCATACCTATCGCCCCCGGTTGGTTCAGTCGGAGCCAAAGACGTTGTTGTAACGAACCCAGACAACCAATACGTCACCGCGACAGGCGCATTTACCTACGTTGCACCGCCAACTTTCGTCTCGGTGAGCCCTAACACGGGTCCAACTGCAGGTGGCACAACTATCACAATCACCGGCACCGACTTTGTTACCGGTGACACCGTCACCCTGTATGGCGGGGTCGGAAAGCTCGGTGATTGCACCAACGTGCAGGTTGTTGACTCAACCACCATTACGTGCAACACACCAGCGGGCACAGCGGGCGTGAGTGACATCAACATTGATGACATCTACAAGCAAAATGCTCTCGGAACAGAAGCATTCACTTTCGTTGCGCCGCCAACTTTCATCTCGTTGAGCCCTACCAGCGGCCCACCTGCAGGTGGCACAAGAATCACAATCACCGGCACTGGATTTGCTGCCGGTGACACCGTCGTCTTTTTAGGCCCGACAGGGGGAGATTATTGCACCAACCTGCAGGTTGTTGACTCAAGCACCATTACTTGCGACACACCAGCTAGCACTTCGGGCCAAAAAGCCGTCTTGATTTTTGACATTTACAATAAAGCGGCTGCAGGAAATAAAATTTTCACCTACACCGCACCTGTGTTTACGGCTTCGACACCTTCGATTCCAAACACCTACGTTGGTTCGTTCTCAGCAGTGCAAACCGAAACGGTGACAAACACTGGTAACGGCAACCTTGTGTTCGGAGCCGCAGCAGTAACCAAGACCGGTGCGAACCCAGCTGATTACACAATCGTGGCTGATAACTGTTCAAACCAAACCGTTGCACCGGCTGCCACCTGCACCGTGACCTACAAGTTCAAATCAGCAGTAGCAGGAACCCGCACCGCAAACCTGGTCTTTGCAAGTAACGCCGCCAGCAGCCCTAACACTGTTGCTTTGAGCGCTGTGGCTATGGGTGTTGTAACCATTCGCAAAATCGATGAGTCATCAGGATCAACCCGCGGTGGCACAACCGTTGAAATCACTGGCACCGGCTTCAACGCAGCTGCCACAGTAACAATCGGTGGAGTCACAGCAACCGTAACCAAGCGCAAAGGCTCAACCAGCATCACCGTGCGCACCCCAGCGCGCGCAACCACAGGCAAGGTGCTAGTAGTTGTAACCAACCCTGACACGGGCAACGCAAGTTACAACGGCTTCACCTATAAGAGGTAGCCCTTCCCGTCTACCCCGAGTGCGCCCCCGAATGTCGACCGGGGGCGCATTCGTTTAATCAGAGGGGCGAGCGGCAATTTAAAGAGGAATCGTCACAGTCAGTGTGTAACCCTCGCCAGGCTTTGTAGTGACATCCTTGGTCGCCTTCAAAATCGACACCCACGAGTCAATCACGGCGGTTCCGACGCCAGAGACCGTTTTGCTTGGGTCTGCGCCAGGCCCGTCGTCGGTAACAGAGACGACCAGCTGCGAAGCCTGGCTTGGCTCAAGTTTGACCTTCACGTTTTTTGCTGGGCCGTGCGTAATCGCGTTCACAAAAGCTTGCTCAACAATGCGATAAACGCCAAGTGCAAGTTGGTCGCTGTGTTCGACGAGTGAGTCATCGATGTGTATCTCAAAACTAATGTCGCTCTCATATTGCTGAGACAACTCCACTATCGATGCCTCGAGACCAACGCCTTCAAGGTTCGGTGAAAGAATTTGCCCAACCATTTTCAGGTCGGTGCGACGAATTTTCTCCATCCTAGAAGATATTTTAGAAAGTTCGGCAGCGCTGGCCGCGTCGAGTTTGTCGCCAACGTTTTCGATTCTGATAGCCAAAACCATCAGCTCAGATTGAACTCGATCGTGAAGAAATTGCGTGAGTTGCTTGCGCGTTTGTTCGTCGGCGCGCACCAGTTCTTGACGGTCAACCTCTAGTTTTTCTACCAACGTATTCGCAGTGTTTAGGCGGCCAACAATCGCTTTTTCGGCTCGATGCATCAGCGAAAACACAAAGACCGTAATCAGGGTGCCCCAGAAGAAATTAATCGGTGAGCTCAAAAGGTCAAACCCAAAGTTCAAGTCAAAGTTTCTTTCGACATAGGGTCTCACCAAACTTCGCAGGCCGGTTGCAACTGCCAAACCAAAGGTGATCTCTAGGTAGTAGAAGAGAAAGTTGGTCGCAGACCACCGTCGATACCTCGTAAACAAAATGGTTATGAGCGAGAAAACCCCGCTCGACAGCAAGGCAACCGCCATTGCAACCATGGCCACACGCCAACGCGGCCCACCGATTTCGGCAGCTATCACATCGGGCAAAAAGCGGTCAACGTAGTGGGTGAAAAAGAATAGAAAAACAAGCGTTGGGTTATAAGGGTATGGCCCAAAAAATGTCGACGCCTTCTTGATTAAGTTCACGGTCACGCTGACTTTGTGATTTCAAGATATTTCATCAGCGCCAATGCTTTGATGTCTGATTTTTGCTCGGGGCTAGGAACCAAAACCGCGTAAGCCCGAGAGATTTCTTGTCTCACATAGGTGTAGCTGATGCCCAGCTCATTTGAGATTTCTTTGGCATTTAGACCCCTGGTCTTGAGCGACATAATCAGGCGTTGGCGGGGCGAAAGTGCGAGATAAAGATTGGAATCCTTCAAATCTGAAACTGACGAGGATTCTAAAATTTGCTGCCAGTTGCCTTTGCCTTCAGCCGTTGAAGTCAGAACCTGCTCGTAGTCCTCAATTTTCATTGCGGCCGATTTGTCAAAAAAAGACCAACCGTGCCGCATGTTCTCGGGAACTCGTTTCACCATTTTCGAAACCGAGAATTGCGAATAGATGACGATTCCCAAATTCTCGTTCATCGCACGCAAAGCAACACCGAGCTCGATTCCGTTCAAACCATTTTGTTCAAGAGAAAAATCAATGAGTGCAACGTCTGCTTTTAAGTCAACTTGGTTTTGGATGGCATCGCTTGCAATGCCAAAATCGCCGACCACTTCTAGTGAGGGTGACGAATTCATCATCGACCCCAACAGCGAACGGAGGGCCGGATCGTTCTCGACGTAGAGAACTCGAATTGCGCGCATCCCCTATTTTTGCATCCCACCGTAGTTTGCCCATAAAAAAGTGTCACAAATGTAAGCAAAAGAGTAACAAAAGGCCCTTTTCAAAAAAGTTTGTGGAGCTCTGGGCAGACTGAAATCGTTTGTATTTTTCGGCAAGGAATGGCTCATAATGCACAAAGTTTCTGCTTCACGTTCGCGCTCGACAAAGTCGGCTTTTAGCTCGCTGGTTGCTCTGGCCCTAGCAGTAATCGTTGCATTGCCGATTGGCCCGGCTTCGGTTGCCAACGCCGCGGGTTCGTGGGTCGAACGCGCAAACTCGGGCAGCCGCAACTGGTTGTCAATCGCCTCAAGTAGCGATGGCAAAAACCTCGCTGCTGTAGTCGGCTACGGCGGCGGCATCTTTACCTCGACCAACTCGGGTGCCACCTGGACAGAAACCAATGCTGGAAATCAATACTGGTCGTCAATCGCCTCCAGCAGCGACGGAACAACACTCGTCGCGGCCGTGACATATGGGGGAATTTATAGGTCGACCAACTCGGGCCTGAGCTGGACACTGTTAGCAGACGCTGGCACCCGAAATTGGCGTGCAATAACCTCTAGCGCCAACGGAGAAAAAATCTTTGCTGCTGATTACGGCGGCAGTATCTGGTCATCTGTAGACTCTGGAGCGAGCTGGACAGAACGGACCAGCCAAGGGTCGAAAAACTGGGATTCTATCGCCTCGAGTGCCGACGGAACAAAAGTCGCAGCCGTGCAGTTTTATGGTTACATTTTCACCTCGACCGACTCGGGGGCTTCGTGGACCTATAGATCTAAAGCAGGCCCGAGTTCGGGCTTTGGGCAATGGGTGTCGATTGCTTCAAGCGCTGACGGAACAAAGCTTGCCGCTGTTAGGGCCACCGACAACAGCGTGTACACATCTGTCGATTCAGGTGACAACTGGACAGCTCGAACTGGCGCAAGCGGAGGTAATGGAGGTTGGCAATCAATCACCTCAAGTTCAGACGGTTCGGTTTTGGCCGGCGCCATGGACGGCAGATATGTTTATTTATCAACCGACTCGGGCGTGAATTTTGCTGGTCAGACCAGCACGGGAACCCAACCGTTTAGGTCAATCGCTTCAAGCTCAGACGGCGGAAAGCTTGCCGTAACCGCCGGCAAAATCTGGAGCTATTCCGCTTTGGCACCAGCGCCAACAATCACGTCGGTTTCACCGCCGTCAGGCGCTATCTCTGGCGGCACACAAATCACAGTTACGGGCACCGGATTTGTTGACGGAGCGAGAGTCACTGTCGGTGGCGGCACCTGCAGCAATGTCACTGTTGTGTCGGCAACCTCGATCACCTGTGTAACCCCATACCTTTCGCCTCCAACAGGGTCGGTCGGCGCTAAAGACGTTAAGGTAACCAACGAAGACAACCAATTCGACACCGCGACCAATGCCTTCACCTACGTTGCTGCCCCAACCTTCACGTCGGTTTCACCTGCAAGTGGGCCGGTTGCCGGTGGCACCCGAATCACCATCACCGGCACCGACTTTGTGGCCGGCGACACCGTGACCCTCTTTGGAGCCCGCGGTTTGTTGGGATCTTGCACCGGCGTGAATTTCATCTCGTCAACATCGCTCAGCTGTTTGACCCCGGCGGGCCAGGTCGGGCCAGCCGACATTAACGTCGACGATGTTTATGGCCAAAACGCCCTCGGAACCGAAGCTTTCACCTACTCGGGGCCGGTATTCTCGGCAACTACCCCTTCATTTCAGAGCGTCAGGCTGGGTTCCCCGGCCACCACCGTGCAAACAGTGACAATCACCAACACCGGAAACCTGGGTTTGAAGTTTCCTAAAAACTCTCTAACGCTCACCGGGGTCGACTCGGCAAGTTTCAAAGTATCGGCTGACAGATGCTCTCGCCTAACCCTCGCTCCAAACAAGACATGCACCGTAGGGGTAAAGTTTTTACCTTCAAAAATCGGCTCTCACTCGGCAACTCTGAGCTATTCGACCAACGACACAATAAACGCAAACTCTATAGAGCTTTCTGGGGTCGGCCTGCCGAAGAAAATCAGTACTGTGACAATCAGTCGCATCAAAGCCACATCGGGCAGCACCGGCGGTGGAACCACCGTAGCCATTACCGGCACCGGCTTCAACAGCCAAGCCAGCGTAACAATTGATGGCACCGAAGCGACAGTTATGAAACGACGCGGGAGCACCAGCATTACAGTGTCTACCCCTGCGCACGCCGCCGGCAAGGTGCTCGTCGCTGTAACTAACCCAGACAGCGGCACAGGTTCCTACAACGGATTCACTTACGTACCATAGGCGGCTCTAAAACGAATGTGCCTCCGTTGTCGACCGGGGGCACATTCGTTTAACCTTTTTGTGGCTTAGCCCGAGATTGAGTCCCAGCCGAGCTCGGCGACGGGGGCTCCGTCGAGAAACACGTCGACGCCGGCCGAGGCGCTTGAGCGGGCGATTACCTCGCCGATGCGCTTGAACCCGCGTGGCAGCGTGGTGGCGGCGGCAAACGTGGCCAACAGCGAATGGTCTTCGCCCCCGCCCAAAACCCAAGCAAAAGCGTCTGCATCGATGTAACTGGCGGCACCCTCGAGCACGGCTTCGTAACCCTGCAAGGCTTGGCGCGAAAGAACTATTGAAACCTGCGACGCTTTTGCTATGCGCGCGGCATCCTTGGCCAGACCATCAGAAATGTCGAGCATCGAGGTGGCTCCGGCTTGAGTCGCGATCACACCCAACTCAATCGGCGGTTCAGGGCGGCGTTGGATGTTGACCCAGTCATCCCAGGTGTTTATCGCGTCGGCATTGCCCGACTGCAAGAGCGCCAAACCGCAGGCCGCTCGACCTAAGGTGCCCCCAACAGCAACAACATCGCCAACCTGTGCACCGCTTCGCAACACCGGTTCACGACCCTGCAAATCACCAAACGCGGTCACGGCAATAAAAATTTTGTCGGATGCCGCCAAATCGCCGCCCACCACAAAGCACCTCGGCGCTAAAGCCTCGCAGGCAGCGTTGGCTCCGTCAACAAAACCTTCAAGCCACCGCAACTCGGTGTCGCTTGGCACACCCATGGCAATAACCAAGGATGTTGGCACAGCACCCATCGCGGCCACATCAGCTGCGTTGGTCGCGACGGCTTTCCAACCAAGGTCAAAAGCGCTCGACCACTCGAGCTTAAAATCATGGCCTTCGACCATGGTGTCGGTGGTCACACAAAAACGGCCGTCAGGTGCAGTCAAGACCGCGCTGTCATCGCCAGGGCCAACCAGCACGTTTGACGAGTCATCCGTGGGTTTTCTAAGGCGCTCGATGATGCGCATTAAGCTGAGGTTTTCGCCCAGCGAAGCGACAGTTTGCGTGTTTGACACAAGTTAAAGCTAGCCTGTAATCAATGAACTTTTTGCCAAAAAACCTGCGCGCTTTTTCGGCGGTCGTTGCCGTGGGAATCGCAACAACCCTGCTGACCGGTTGCGCCTCAACGGTTAGCCTCGAGGCTGCCCCAGACGCCAATAACCCGAAGTGTGCCGAAGTTAGCGTGCGACTGCCACACCAGATTGAAGCCCTCGAACGCAGGCAAACCGACGCCCAAGCTACCGGCGCCTGGGGCAACCCGGCCGCCGTAATCTCGCGCTGTGGCCTGCCACAAGTTTTGATCTCAACTCTGCCCTGCGTTACCGCTGGAGGTGTTGACTGGCTCGTCGACGATTCTGCTAAACCGAGCTATCGTTTCATCAGCTTTGCGCGCAACCCTGCCACCGAAGTTATCGTCGACTCAAAGGTTGCCTCAGGTGCTACCGCGCTCGATGCTATTGGCCCGGCAGTCGCGCGCATCGCCGCAACTAAAGTTTGCCTGGCTAAAACTAACTAAACCTGCTCGGTGGCCAAAAAGATTAGCTCGTCGATGAGGTCGCCATAGGCGAGCCCTGAGGCCTGCCAGAGTTTTGGATACATCGACAACGGCGTGAAACCCGGCATGGTGTTGATCTCGTTGACCACAAAACCATCTTCGGTTAAGAAGAAGTCAACTCGGCCAAGGCCGCGGCAACCCAGGGCGTCGAAGGCTCGAGCGGCGATGGCTTGCATTTCGGCAAGCTCGGCGGCAGTCATGACGGCCGGCACGATCAGCTCGACGGCAGCTTCGTCGCGATATTTCGCTTCGAAGTCATAGAACTCGCGGCCGTGCACAACGATTTCGCCAGCGACCGAAACTCTTGGCGCATCGCCATCGCGGCCCGAAAGCACAGCACACTCAACTTCGCGCCCAACAACCCCGCGCTCGATAACAACTTTGCTGTCTTCGGCAAAAGCAACCTCGAGGGCCGCTGCGAAATCATCGAGCGACTTCACTTTAGAAACCCCAACCGATGAACCGGCGCGCGCTGGCTTTACAAAAAGCGGCAACCCGCCAAGGCCGCGAACCTGCTCAAGAACGCCGGCCGAGTCTGCTACCCAGCGGTGACGGTGAATCACCACGTGAGGCACTGCTGGCACCCCAGCCTGCAAGAACAGCGCCTTCGAAAACTCTTTGTCCATGCCGGCAGCAGAAGCCAAAACTCCGTTGCCTACATATGGCAACCCAATCAGTTCAAAGAAACCCTGAATCGTGCCGTCTTCGCCAAATGGCCCGTGCAAAACCGCAAACGCAACATCGGCCACGCCCAAGCTGCTGCGCACGCCGGAGGCATCCGTGATAAAAATCTCACGTGAACCATCAAAGGCAAACTCAACAGTTTGGCCGGCAAATTCAACAGTCGGCAGGGGCTTATCGCCAGCCGGCAGAGCCCAAACTGAGGCGTCGTCAACTGCGGGCACAAACCGGCCATCGCTCGTGATTCCCACGGTGATTAGGTTGTAACGCGAGCGGTCAATCGCCCCCATCACGCCGGCAGCGGTCGCACAAGAAATCGAATGCTCGCTCGAACGCCCACCAAAAATCAAGACGACGGTTTGCTTGCCAACCGAAGAACCCGAGGATGAACTCACCGCCACTCCCCCTATTCGTCGCTCGGAGTATCGGTTGAGGTGGTCAAGAAAGGTGCGATGTCTTTGGGTGCCATTTTGCCCTGCATCACAAGTTGAACCTGCTCAACAATCGGCATCGCCACGCCTTTGGCCGCTGCGAGCTGCAAAATCGGGTCGACCGAACTGAGGCCCTCTGCGGTCTGTTGCATGCGCTTTAAAACCTCGCGCATCGTGAAGCCTTTGCCGAGCATCTCGCCGGCGCGGTGGTTGCGCGAAAGCGGCGACTCGCTGGTGGCAATTAGGTCGCCCATGCCGGCGAGGCCCACCATGGTCTTTGGTTTGGCGCCGTAGGCAACGGCAAACCGGCTAATCTCGGCAAGGCCGCGAGTCATGATTGAGGCCTTAGTGTTTTCGCCGTAACCCACGCCGTTTACGATTCCGATGGCAACCGCAATTAGATTTTTGAGGATGCCCCCAAATTCGGTGCCAATCACATCACGGTTGGTAAAGGTTGTGAAGTATGAGTTGGTTGAAGCTTTTGCAACTAGCTCGGCGGTCGCCTTTGAGATGCTGGACGCAACCGAAGCAGCAGGTTCTTCGTTGGCGATTTCGGCTGCCAAGTTTGGGCCAGAGACAACCGCGATCTGGTCTTCGTCAAAACCGGTGACCTGGGCTATGACTTCGCTCATGCGAAGGCCGGTGTCTTTTTCGACACCCTTCATCAAACTGACGAGAATCGCGTCGGGTTCGATCTTGCTGCCCCATGCCTCAAGGTTTTCTCGCAGTGACTGCGACGGCACAGAAATGTAAACCTGGGCGGCGCCTTTGAGCACTTCGGCCGCGTCTAGGCTGGCGGTCAGGTTAGCAGGTAGCTTCACACCGGGCAGGTAATCGCCGTTGCGGTGATCATCGTTGATTTCTTCGACAACCTCGGCTCGTCGAGCCCACAGCACGATCTCGTTGTTGCTGTCGTCGGCAAGAACTTTGGCAAAAGTCGTGCCCCAGCTGCCGGCGCCCATCACAGCGATTTTGATTGGCGCGGAATCGGTTTGGGCTTCATTCAAAGTCATTTGTTGCTCGCTTTCGAAGCTTTAGCGCTGGCGGCCGCCGACTTGGCAGCAGACGCAGCCGCAGCCTTTTCGGCCTTCACAAAGTTGCCCGTGACAGATTGACCGGTGTGGGCTGGGTTGTAACGAACCTCGGGAGCTTTTTCGCCACGCAAGCGCTCAACGAGTTCGGTGATTTTGGTCATCACCAAATCGGTAGCTTCGGTTAGCTCGGCCGAAGACAGTTGGTGGCCTCGATATGGCGAAAGGTCGATTTCGTCGCCCACCAGAATGTCAACGTGCTTCCAGAACCCTGGGCGAAACTTTGAGCCATACCTCGGAAGAATCTTTTCGGCACCCCAGTGCGCGATCGCATAAACCGGCACGTCGGTCTCGAGGGCCAATCGCACCGCGCCTGACTTGCCACGCATCGGCCACAGGTTAGGTTCGCGAGTCAGAGTTCCCTCGGGAAAAATGTTGATGGTGTGGCCGGCTTTCAAAAACTCGTGAGCCAACCGAAGTGAGTCGTCGTTCTTGGGGCCACCACCGCGAAATACTGGAATCTGTCCGCCCATTCGAAGCGCAAAACCAACAAGAGGCACTCGAAATAGCGCTTCTTTAGCCAAAAAGTGCGGTGCCCGACGCAAAATGAAATAGCCAAAATAAGCCACCGCGAGTGGGTCAACATTGGTTAGGTGATTGCCAACCAAAACGTATGCGCCCTTTTTAGGCAGCTTTTCGTGACCGTGCGGCACAACTTTAAACATCAGACGCACCAAGGGCAAAAGAATCCAAGCCACAATGTGCAAACGCGGGGTTCGTTCGCGTTTGAAAATCTTTGGTAGCTTGATTGGCTTATCGTCTGACATTTTTAGCTCGCTCGCTCGTGAAAATCACTTATTCGGTGTAGCTAAAGTCGGCGCCCAGAGCGGCAAGTTTGTCTAAGAAATTCTCGTATCCGCGCGAAATCAGCTGCACGTTTGTCACGTTGGATGTTCCTTCGGCAGCCAAAGCAGCGACCATGTGGCTGAAGCCACCGCGCAGGTCAGGCACACGAATGTCGGCGGCCTTTAGCTTGGTTGGGCCAGAGATGACAGCTGAGTGATAAAAGTTGCGCTGGCCAAAGCGACAAGGGTTGCCGCCGAGACATTCGCGGTAAATCTGAATCTGCGCGCCCATGTCGTTGAGTGCGTCGGTGAAACCAAAACGGTTTTCATAAACCGTTTCGTGCACAATCGAAAGGCCTTTGGCCTGAGTGAGTGCAACCACGAGCGGCTGCTGCCAGTCGGTCATGAAACCAGGGTGAACGTCGGTTTCGATAACCACCGGGTTGAGTTCTCCGCCCGGGTGATAGAAGCGAATTCCGTCATCCTGAATGTCAAACGCACCTCCGACCTTGCGGAACACGTTTAAGAAAGTCATCATCTCGGGCTGGCGAGCGCCACCGACAAAAATATCACCGTGGGTCGCGAGCGCTGCAGCCGCCCAAGAGGCAGCCTCGTTTCGGTCAAAGAGTGCGCGGTGGGTGTATCCCCCAAGTTTTTCAACGCCTTCGACGCGAATCACGCGGTCGGTATCAACCGAAATCACGGCGCCCATTTTTTGCAGGATGGCGATTAGGTCCATGATTTCAGGCTCGATTGCCGCGCCTGAGAGCTCGGTGATGCCTTCGGCCAAAACCGAAGTCAGCAAGACCTGCTCGGTTGCGCCAACTGAAGGGTACGGTAGCGAAACTTTTGCGCCCTTCAAGCCGTCAGGCGCTGACATGCGAGTGCCGTTTGGCAGCTTTTCGATTACCGCGCCGAAGTTGCGAAGCACCTCGAGGTGAAAGTCGATTGGACGGTCGCCGATGTGGCAGCCACCAAGGTCTGGAATGAACGCTTCGCCCAAACGGTGAAGCAGCGGGCCGCAAAACAAAATTGGAATACGCGAAGAACCAGCGTGAGCGTCGATGTCGACCATGCGAGCCGACTCGACGTTGCTCGGATCAAGGGTCATAACCCCGTCGACGTCGTGGGTGATTTTTACGCCGTGCAACTCTAGAAGGCGCGACACTACCTCAACGTCGCTAATTTTTGGAACGTCTTTGAGGACGCTTGGGGTGTCGCCCAACAGTGCGGCGACCATGGCCTTGGTTACGAGGTTTTTAGCACCTTTTAGGTCAACTCGACCAACCAGCGGTTTGCCACCGGTAACAGTTATTTGACTCATCAGACTCCCTTGGCCGGTAGCGTCTTGGGCCGCCACGACTCACGTTTGGCTTCGAAATCAACAATTGCTTGCTCATCGCGAAGGGTCAAACCGATGTCGTCTAGACCCTCTAGCAGACGCCACCTAGTGTAATCGTCAATCTCAAACGAAACCGTGAGGCTGCCGATGGTGGCGGTGCGGTCGACCAGGTTGACTTCGATATGCGATCCTGGGTTCGCCTCAACGGCAGCCCAAAGCTTCTCGGTGTCTTCGTCACTGATGACTCCGGCAACCAAACCCTGTTTGCCAGCGTTGCCGCGAAAGATGTCGGCAAACTTTGAACTAAAAACCGCCTTGAAACCATAGTCGCGAAGCGCCCAAACGGCGTGCTCACGGCTTGATCCGGTGCCAAAGTCTGGCCCGGCAATCAAAACTTGACCGCCCGCGTAAGCCGGCTGGTTCAACACAAAATCCGCATCGTTGCGCCAAGCAGCAAAAAGTGCGTCTTCAAAACCGGTCTTGGTGATGCGCTTCAAATAAACCGCCGGAATGATCTGGTCGGTGTCAACGTTGCTTCGACGAAGTGGCACAGCAACGCCAGAGAAAACTTCAAACTTTTCCATTAGTTGCCTCCTGCGGTCAAAGGTGCGGCGTCGGCGCTGCCGTTTGAGCCAACGAGGTCGCTCGGGCTAGAAAGCGTGCCACGAATCGCCGTGGCAGCAGCAACCAGAGGCGAGACCAAGTGGGTGCGAGCGCCCTTGCCTTGGCGCCCCTCAAAGTTGCGGTTAGAGGTTGAGGCGGCACGCTCGCCCGGTGCCAGCTGGTCTGGGTTCATGCCCAAACACATTGAGCAACCGGCAAAACGCCATTCGGCGCCGAAGTCTTTGAAAATCTTGTCGAGACCCTCGGCTTCAGCTTCGAGGCGAACTTTGGCTGAACCTGGAACCACGAGCATGCGAACGCCATCCGCCATTTTTTGGCCTTTGATGATCGAGGCCGCAGCGCGAAGGTCTTCGATGCGGCTGTTGGTGCAAGAGCCCAAAAACACCGTGTCAACGGCAATCTGTTTCATCGGGGTGCCGGCAACGAGGTCCATGTATTCCAGCGCGCGCTCGGCCGCAGCACGCTCGTTGGGGTCGGCAATGTCGGCCGGGTTCGGCACGTTATCGAGCAGCGAAACGCCTTGGCCCGGGTTGGTGCCCCAGGTTACGAAAGGGTCGAGGGTGTTTGCGTCAATAAAGACTTCGGCGTCATAAACCGCGCCCTCGTCGCTCGGCAGGGTGTTCCAATATTCCACTGCGGCGTTCCAGTCGGCACCCTCTGGCGCGTGCGGGCGACCAAGCAAATAGTCATACGTGATTTGGTCTGGCGCAATCATTCCGGCGCGAGCGCCAGCCTCGATCGACATGTTGCAAATCGTCATGCGGGCTTCCATCGACAGCGCGCGAATCGCCGAACCACGGTATTCCAAGACATAGCCCTGGCCACCGCCGGTGCCAATCTTGGCAATAACCGCAAGGATGATGTCTTTCGCGGTAACGCCCGGGCGCAGGGTGCCATCCACGTTGATTGCCATGGTTTTGAATGGCTTTAGCGGCAAAGTTTGGGTGGCCAAAACGTGTTCAACCTCGCTCGTGCCGATGCCCATCGCAAGCGCGCCGAACGCGCCGTGAGTTGAAGTGTGTGAGTCGCCGCAAACTACGGTGATGCCCGGCATCGTGAGGCCCAGCTGCGGCCCAACCACGTGCACGATTCCCTGGTTCACATCGCCGAGCGAGTGAATGCGAATGCCAAACTCGGCAGCGTTGTCGCGCAGGGTCTGAATCTGAATGCGGCTCGTAGGGTCGGCAATCGGCTTGTCGATGTCGAGAGTTGGAGTGTTGTGGTCTTCGGTGGCAATCGTTAGGTCTGGCCGGCGCACTGGGCGGCCGGCAAGGCGGAGGCCATCAAAAGCCTGCGGGCTGGTGACCTCGTGAACGAGGTGCAAGTCGATATAGAGCAGGTCGGGCGAACCGTTTTCGCCGCGGGCAACAAGGTGGTTGTTCCACACTTTTTCGGCCAAAGTCAATGGCTTGTTAGACATTTTCTACCTTCGAATAATCGAACTCTAAGTTTATCGTGGCAAGGGGTTTTGAGTCGCCCCAAAAGGGCATCAGCTAGGCTTGCCAGATGACCGAAATCAATGTTGTTGCGCTTCAAAAAAGAGTCCTGCGAACATTAATGGCGGGTCAGATGCTAAGCGGCTTTGGCGTGGGAGCGACTTTCTCGGCTGGCGCGATGCTTGCCGAAATGATTAGTGGTTCGGCCGCCTGGAGCGGCGCGGCAAGCACCTTCAGCACCCTGGGCGCCGCACTTTGGGCGATTCCGCTCAGCCGTCTCGCGGTGGCGCGAGGTCGTCGGGTTGCACTTGCAACCGGCGGTGCATTGGCGGTTTTGGGCGCTTGCACAATCATTTTGGCTGCTGTGCTGAACATTTTTGCCGTTCTTATCGTCGGCTTGGTTTTTATTGGTGCGGCGAGCGCGATAAGCCTGCAGGCTCGCTTTTCGGCCACCGACCTACCGAGCTTGCGCTCCCCCGGACGCGATTTGTCGCTGGTAGTTTGGGCCACCACAATCGGCGCTGTCGTTGGGCCAAACCTAATTGCCCCTGGCGACGCTCTGGGAATGGCTCTTGGGCTCCCTCACCTGAGCGGACCCTTTCTGATCACGGTTTTCGCGCAGTTAGCGGGCGCAACCGCATTTTGGATCGGCCTCAGACCAGACCCGCTACTAACGGCTCGCAGCCTCGACCCCAACCGCTCTGGCAATCGACCCAAAGGCTCAATCAAATCTGCAATCGCGATTTTAAAAGCCAATAAAACTGCCAGGTATGCCATCATTTCGATTTCACTGAGCCACATGGTTATGGTCGCGGTGATGAGCATGACCCCGGTTCACATGAAAGACATGGGATTTAGCCTCGTGATAGTCGGCTTCACGATTAGCCTGCACGTGGCCGGAATGTGGGCTTTTAGCCCGATATTCGGATGGCTTTCAGACCGATTGGGGCGAGTCACCGTAATTGGGATTGGCCAGGTCGTCTACTTGGCTTCACTGGCTTTTTGCGCTTTCGGAAGCCTCGATCGATTGAGCCTGTCGATTGGGCTGCTTTTATTGGGGCTCGGATGGTCGGCAGCCACCGTGGCCGGCTCAGCTCTTTTGGCGACCAGCATCACCGGTGAAGAAAAAGCTCACGTGCAGGGTCTGAGCGACTCGCTCATGAGCCTGAGTGGCGCAACGGGCGGAGCTTTAGCCGGATTGTTGTTGGCTGCGCTGGCTTATCCAGGGCTTTCGATTGTTGCCTTGGTTCCGGTTTGCATAGTCTTGCTGCTCACCGGACTAAGACAATTCGACCCAAAAGTCGCTTAAAAGGAAACTCGCCCCCGGGAAATTCTTCACCGAGAACGAGCATCGTGACCCCAGCGGGATTCGAACCCGCGCTACTGCCGTGAGAGGGCAGCGTCCTAGGCCGCTAAACGATGGGGCCGTTTAAAGCAACCTGCCCATTATGCCACAATCAAACGGCGAAAGCGACCTCGCCTTTAGTTGGGTGTTAGCTCATCCAAGAACTCGAAGAGCTCCGTCGTGCATCGAAATTTTTAGTGGAGAGTGCCCCATGGCCTCGCCATCGGCGAAACACGGCATTGGCCCGTGGGATGCGCTGACAGCTTCGAGCTGAATCTCACGGCAGCGCAAAAATTCAACCGCCGGGTGATTCACGTGGTTGCCCTTGAACACCTTAGGAAAAACTTTTAGCAACTCGGGGCGAGAAATCTTGTGAAGAATCAGCAGGTCAAAGAAGCCGTCGTCGACGATTGCGTGAGGCACAATCAACATTCCGCCGCCGAAACTCTGAGCATTCGCCGCAACACACAGCATCGCTTCGAAATTGCGCTCGTGCCCGTCGATGACGGCTCGGTAGCGTATCGGCTTAAATGACGCGAGCTCGGCCAACATGGCGAGCGTGTATCTTGACGGGCCTTTTGGCCAGGTCATGCGATTGGCTCGAGCGTTGCAGAGGGCGTCAAAACCAGCCGAGATGCTGCCGAACGACCAAAAAGTTTTGCCGTTCGCTTCACACTTCATAACGTCGACGTTTCGGGGCGAGCTAAGCGTTGCCACGAAGCTGTCAATAACCTGAGGCAACTCGGCATCGTGCAAACCCAACGCTCGAGCTGTGTCGTTGCCGGTGCCGGCCGAAACAACGCCCAATGGAACGTTTGTGGCGGCGCAAAGATTAACACCCAACTGAGCGGTTCCATCGCCGCCAACCACCACTAGGGCGTCGATTTCGGCGCTCTCAATGGCTTTGCGTGCGTTTTGCTCAGCGGCAGCCTGGTCGTTAGCGCTCAAGTCGACCACTGTGACACCGGCGGCCCCGAGCAACTCGAGCACCTCGAAACCTACCTGGCCGCCGCCACCGCGGCCCGCACTCGGGTTGACAATCACGCCGAAACGTGGCGCCGCACTAGTCATCTTTGCTCCCGCTAACTTCATGCCCGGCCAAAATGGTTTCGGGCACTCTCGGCCAAATACGTTGCTCGACTATAACAGTTGCTTGGCTTGCCAGAAGTGCGATAAGCGAGCAAACGGCCGGCACCAAAATCGAGGCAAGGCCAACACCAAGGTTTGAAACGCCGGCTAAAAGTGCAACCAGCGAGATTGCAGCCGAAAACCCAAGTGCTATTCGCTGCAGCCTGCGATCACGAACTGCCTTTTCCAGTTCCAGCGCCGTTGCATACACGTCGTTGCTCTCACGAATGCGGCTGCCATCCGAGCCAATTTTTGAAAGCAAAAGCTCATGTTCGTGAGGCAGAACCTCACCATAAAACTCGGTGCAACCGAGCTCGTTCGCAAAAAACCTTGTGGTCTCGTGGGCGTCTTGGCTATAAACGACAACCCTTTTTCGACGGTACTGCAAAAGCTGCACATAAAACTTGAGGTCGGTTCGGGCTTCGTCTGCAAAACCTAGGTATCCACACAGAACCCCGTCGAGCAGAAGGTAAAGCACCGTTTGGCCCTCTGAATTCGCTTGGTCGGCGCGAACCAGGTCGACCACGTCGATATTTGTATTGTGTGCCACCAGCTGGTCTGGCCCGCCAAGCACAACGCGCGAACCATCGAGCCGCCCCGACATGGCTAACCCCGGAATGCTCATCACATCTTTGAGGTCAACCGGTGTCAAACCGCGACGCTTGACTCGCTCACGAATCGCCTGGAACAAATCGTCGGCATTATCTGACTCAAGCCCAGCGGCAAGCGCCAGAATCTGAGCCTGAGTCTTAAGCGGGCTATTTTGGGCAACCTGAACGAAGCTCAAACTACGGTTGCCTTGGGTGAGAGTGCCAGTTTTGTTTAGCAAGATGACGTCAACGTTAAAACTGGAATCGCGCAAACCTCTCTGCAAAAAAATTAGGTTCAGCGCGAAGCTTGGCAATAGCAGCAAGCCGGCCAAAAATGCTCGCGCAAACTCGCTCGCCAGCTGCGCACCGTTTGCCCACCAAAACAGAGCAATCAAAGCGAGCCAAACGAGCGAAACCGATACCGACGCGCGCGCCGCCTCAGGTTGATTTTCGAGACCGTCTCTGGCCGCGGTGCGGGTTGACGCCCTCGCAAAAACTGTCGCCAAAAGCACCGTCACTACCCAAACTGCGAGCGCCGCCGAGCTTTCGAAAACACTGGCGCCGTAGTCGGGAACCGCAAACTCAAGAATGAACAGGCCTGCTGTTGTGAAGGCAATCATCCAAGTCAATATTGGTTGGCCCCAAAGAACCTTTGAAAGCCAAAAGAAAATCGTGCGCAAAATCAAAGAAAGCGTGCGCGCAAATCGAGAGGCTAAAAGTTTCATCGCACCAAGCTTAGAACGCCGTCGCCTTTGCTGCTCAGCTGGTGACAAATGAGCGACAATAACGTTATGAAAGTTACTAAACACGGTCACGCCTGCCTCGAGTTTGAGATTGCCGGTCAGCGCCTGCTGCTTGAC
>Ga0209188_1001064_pt1 | contig 23572 bp, 17 predicted proteins | sample C_130625_EF_Meta_FD_187307 | JGI IMG/M metagenome (GOLD analysis project Ga0209188, IMG submission 187307) | Freshwater microbial communities from Lake Croche, Canada to study carbon cycling - C_130625_EF_MetaG (SPAdes) (version 2) | ecosystem: Environmental > Aquatic > Freshwater > Lake... | reverse complement strand
CGAATCCGACGACGGGATCGGCGGGATCGTCGAGGGCGGCGGCGGTGAACTCCGTTTCGCCGAGTCGGAAGGCTTGACCGGAGGGCTGGCTGACGTCGATGACGCGGCCCGGTTCGAGGCTGGCTTCAAATCCACTGAACTCGACGTAGCGATCGAGGGGGACCTTGGCGGCGGCAAGTCGGGCTTGATCGGGCGCGGGCGGGAAGGATCCGGCGGCGCTGAGGGCAACGGTTTTTAGGCCGGCGCGCGCGGTGGTGACCCACAGGGGTTCGGTTTGGTGGACGCCAGCCCCGAATCCCGTGGTGGACTCCAGCACGGTGTGCTGAGCGCGGGGAAGGAGCGGGACCGCATTGCCGGTGACTTGGCTGTGGCTGGGATGGGTTCCACTGAAGATGGCGAAGTGGCTGACGGCGGTTTTGCTGGGGAATGTAGGGATGCTGGACTCGGCGCGGACCCCTGTTTGGGCCATTCTGGCGAGGTTCGGCAGTTTGCCCTCGGCCAGCAGGCGGTCCACGACCCAATCGGCGGCTCCATCCCAGGAGACGATGACGAGGTTCGGAGAAGCCAGCGCCGCAGCGAGAAGGCCGATCATGACTGATTATGGACGGAGGCGGTGTATTTGCGACACGATCCCCTACGGTCTAACGGAGGGGATCGGCGCATTAAATGGCGTCCAAGGCGGCCTGAACCAATTCGTTCGCAAGCTGCGGATTGGCGCGGCCTTTGGACTCTTTCATCACCTGACCCACCAAGAAGCCTTTTACGGAGACTGCGCCCGCCTTGTACTTGGCAACGACGTCGGGGTTGTTAGCGAGCACTTGATCGACGATGGCCTGGATGGCACCGGTGTCGCTGACCTGGGTCGCGCCCGAGGCTTCCACTAGTTTGGCCGGCATTTCTCCGGTGGCGAAGCTATCGGCGATCACGGTTTTGGCGATTTTGCCGCTGATGGTGCCCTTCGAGACCAAGGTGTTGAGCTCCACCAAATGCGCGGGAGTGAGCTTGCTTTCGCGGGCGGTGATGCCCGCCTCGTTCAGTAGCTTGGCGAAATCGGAGTTCATCAGGTTACAGATCGCCTTCGGCTCGCCGCCGAGGGCCACGCATTCCTCAAAAAAGACCGACCAGGCGCGGTCGGCGATGAGCAGATTGGCATCGTAGGCGCTGAGGCCGAAATCGGCCTGGTAGCGGCGGAACTTGGCGAGGGGAAGCTCGGGCAGTTCGGCGCGGAGTCGCTCGATGTAGGCCTCGTCGAACACCATGGGGGCGAGGTCGGGATCGGGGAAGTAGCGGTAGTCGTTTTCCGATTCCTTAACGCGCATCAGGTAGCTGGCCTCGCGCTGCTCGTTCCAACCGCGGGTTTCTTGATGGACCGTTCCCCCGTTATCCAGCTCGGCACTTTGGCGGCGAATTTCGAACGCGGAGCCCATTTGGACGGCACGGAAGGAGTTGAGGTTCTTGAGCTCGGTCTTGGTGCCAAGAGTGGAGGTTCCGGCCGGACGCACAGAGATATTGGGTTCGCAGCGCAGGGATCCCTCTTCCATCTTGCCGTCGCAAACCCCCAGGTAGATGAGGATCTGGCGGAGCTGGGTGAGATATTCCTTGGCTTCCTCGCCGTCCTCAATATCGGGCATGCCGGTCTCGGGGTTCATGCCGGAGACGATCTCCATGAGGGGGACGCCGGCGCGGTTGTAGTCGATGCCGCTGCCGCCATTGGGCAGGTGCATCAGCTTGCCGGTGTCTTCTTCCAGGTGCACGCGGCGGATGTGGATGCGCTTGATGCTGCCATCGGCCTTGGGGATATCCAGGTAGCCATGGTAGCCCAGCGGGTTGGTTTCGCCGTACTGGGTGACTTGGTAGCCCTTAGGAAGGTCGGGATAGAAGTAGTTTTTACGGTGGAAAATGCTGTGCATGGCGACCTTGCAATTGAGGGCAAGGGCGGTTTTGATGACCATTTCGATGGCGGCGCGGTTAGGGATGGGCAATGTTCCGGGCAGTCCAAGGCTGACGGGATCGACTCGGGAGTTGGGTTCGCCGCCGAAGGCCACGGGAGCGCGAGAAAACATCTTGGACGCGGTGGACAGTTCCGCGTGAACTTCCATACCGATGCTTGCCACGTAATTCGCCATTCGGGCTAGTTTACTATCGCCAGTTTGCTATCGTTTGGTAAGTCTTTGATCCCACGCCATGGATGCCGAAGGGCTGACTTTCAGTTGGGAGAAATCCGGATGGTTGGGATTGATAAGGATGTTGGTTTGGTAGGGTCGGGCGGGAAATCCGGGAACCAATAGCGCGACGCTGCTGGCGGACTTTATCCAATTATCGCCGTAATCAACGGTGCGGAATTCGTTTTGGTCCCAAATTTTTTGGTGGCCGATGGAGCATTCATCCACCGTGATTCCGGCGGGGATGGTGATGAGTTGGTACTCGTCTTGGGGAATCCCAGAACTGTCGAAATGGACGACCCGCTCCAAGATGGCACCCTCAAAGGTGGCGCAAGCATAGACGACGAAAACACCAGGCGAATTCCAACGTCCCCCCATTATCGCCGCCCCCATACCATTGAGCTGGGGGAATCGGCGATTGTGGATGCGGTAGGCGACGAGAGGTTCGCTCAGGACGGGCATCGGCGGATTAGTTTTCGAGGCTAGGCAAAAACCCCGTAGAGCCCCTGCCACAGATGGGTTTCTACCTGGCGAGCCCCCATTTCGCTGAGAGCGAGGTCTCGGGGCTTTTTGTTACCGAGACTGTGATGAGGACGGTTCAGGAAGTCTCGCGCGCGATCGGCGGACTCAAAGGTGTACTCGGCAAGGGCGAAGACCCGGGCCAGCCGCTCGGTACGCTCGCTCTCCTCAGGGGAGAGAACGGTGCGACGATTAAAAGTGGCACGGGGGACTATGCGGTACATGAATTCTAGGGCCTCGTGCGGGTAACAGATCTGATCGACTACGCGGCGGAGAACCTCACGATCGAGACCGGCTTCGGCGGCCTCGCGAAGATCGGTAGCGGTGATGCTGTATGGAGACGAAGGTTCACCGTACAACACCTTGGCCGTCTCTCGAACCATGAGAGCGGCGGGATGAGGGAGAGACGACGCCCAAACCATGCTCACATGATACACCAAAACATCTCAACTGAGCAAACTATTCCAGAAATTGATTGGGAGATATGCTGAGGCAGTGATTTCGAGGCTTCGGGGAGAATTGGCGGGGATAGAGGGGCCCAATGTTTTGGTGGATTGCCAAGGGGTGGGCTACGAGGTGACCGTGCCCGATGGAGTGTTGGTCCAGTTGCCAATGATTGGGGACCGGGTCACGCTGCTGGTAAGGCAGACATTCCGTGAAGACGGACAGTCGATGTTTGGGTTTTTGACCAACGACTCACGGCGACTCTTTGACCTCCTGCTGGGGGTCTCGGGCTGCGGTCCCAAGAGTGCATTGAATCTCCTCTCACTGGACGAACAGACGGTAGCCAGAGCGATCGTGCAAGGAGATGCGAAGACGCTTACCCGTGCCAGCGGAGTGGGGCCGAAATTGGCGCAGAAGATCATCATTGATCTTAAGGACAAGGTGGGCGAAATTGTGTCACGCGGGCAGATCGCTCCGCCTAAACCGGTGCTGGTTCAGGAAGACGACGATCTCATGGCCGCGCTCCTGGCGCTGGGCTTTCGACGCGCGGAAGCCGAAGCGGCGGCGGAGCAAGCACGGGCCGAAGCCACCGATATTCGCGCACAAATTCGTATTGCCACCGCGCTCATGCGGCCAAAATAGGTATACATCCGTCTAGACATCCATGCCGCGCGACGAAAACTTAGAGCCAGAGCCTCACCCTAGCGAAGGGCGATTTGAACTGTCGCTGCGGCCACGACGCATCGGGGAATTCATCGGCCAGGAAAAGCTCAAGCGAAACTTGACGGTGTTTTTAAAGGCAGCAACTCAACGCGGGGAGCCGCTGGACCACTTGCTTTTATATGGTCCGCCGGGGCTAGGCAAAACCACGCTGGCGCACATTGTCGCCGCCGAAATGGAAACTTCCATTCACGTCACCAGCGGCCCGGCAATTGAGCGACCGGGGGATCTGGTCGGAATTCTCACCAACTTGGATGCGGGATCGGTGCTGTTCATTGATGAGATTCATCGTCTGAGTCGGCCAGTAGAAGAGATTTTGTATCCGGCGATGGAGGATTCTAAAGTCGATATCATGATTGGCCAGGGACCGGCGGCCCGGTCAATCCGGCTAGATGTGCCCCGATTTACAGTGATCGGCGCGACCACTCGGCAGGGCTTGCTTACGGGGCCATTGCGGGACCGTTTTGGGATCATCAGCCACTTTCAGTATTACGATCACGACGCCCTGTTTGAAATTGTCATTCGGTCAGCCGGGATTTTGGGCTATCAGATTGATGAGGAGGGAGCCCGGGGGGTTGCACGGCGATCTCGAGGTACTCCGCGTATTGCCAACCGTTTGCTGCGGCGCGTGAGGGATTTTGCCCAGGTGGCGGGCAAGGATCGCATCGGTCTCGCGGATGCCTCGGCGGCGTTTGAGGCGCTGGAGATAGACCCGCTGGGGTTGGATGATCTAGACCGTCGATTGCTGCGAATCATGATCGAGCGCTACAAGGGCGGTCCGGTAGGGATCGACACTTTGGCCGCATCCACTGGGGAAGATTCGGGCACGATTGAAGAAGTGGTAGAGCCCTTCTTGATGCAAGAAGGGCTTATTCAGCGCACGCCGCGCGGACGTTGCGTGACGGAACTGGCCTACAAATCGCTCGGTATGCCAGTTCCGCTCGAAGGTTGAATTAGGAGGCTGGAAGCCTCCACTACTATTAATTGGGCATCAAGAGCGCATTCAGGAACATGCGATTGAGGCCAGGCCAAAGGGCTCGCTCGGTGGGGTTCGCGCCGAAGAAGAACACGTGCCCGCGCCCCGACGGCGAGTCGAACAAATACAGCCCATCGGCGAGCTGCTTATCCGTCGCATCGGGCCAGGCCCATCCCGTTAAGAGTTTCTTGGTCTTCTCGTCGCCAAAGTAAACGGCGGAGCCACCTTCTTTGGGTTTCTTGTAGAACTCGGAACCGTAGACCGGCACCGCAACCTCGGTGCGGTCGTAGCCAAAGTTCAGCGGGTACCGAGGATCGAGAGTCGCACGGAGCACCGGACCGGGAAGATCATCGACATCCTTTGCTCGGTCCAAGGTGGCAAATCCACTGCTGCCAAGGGCCCAACCCCAGTTATCCATGACAACCAGGCGACCGCCGGCCCGAACCCAATCCTTCAACTTGGTATCGGCCGTTACGGAGATTCCGCTCGGGACGACGATGGCAGTGTAATCCGACAGGTCTCCCCGCAGGGCAGAGGTGGATAGCGCGGTGAAAGGCAACTTAAAGGTTTTGTCCATCGCAAACCACAGGCCGCTGATCTCTCCAAGGTTGGATCCTTCGCCAAAAATGATGCCAATCTTGGGGGCTCGCAGCGGCGAGGTGATGCTGCTTCCCGGACTGTTTCGCCCAACTTCAGGGAAGCTGGACTTAATGGGAAGTAACCGCACCCCGTGAGCCGCCGCAATCCGATTCAGCGTCGCTTTGGATGCATCCGATCTCAGATCGGCATCATTGCGATCCGCCAAAATCAGGAAGGAACCCGGATTAATCGTCGCGCCATCCGTCTTGATCTCCTTGCTGATGACCGAAACTCGGAATCCGGCGGAGAGTAGTTCGGCGGCCGCCACGGCATCTTCCTGGTCGGTGTACGGGAAGTAGTAGCCCGCGGTACTCACGGCGGCAACACCGCTCGCGGGGGATTCTAACGATTCCGAGGATTCCACTTTAGGCGCCGACTCGCACCACCAAGCGGAAAGGTTGTACGCGTACGGGAGCGCCCATCCGGTCTGATCGTAGAACTCCACGCCATCGGGGCCGGGGTACTGCTCCCCATCGGGGGCCGTTTTCTTTTTCGCCAGCTGCTCCTTAATAAACTCCGGTTCAAAGTTGGATGCCGGATCCAGCAGGGCTTTGGCCAGGGCGCCTTGCGTCTGGGCGATATCGACCACGAGATTCAGGCCCGAGAATTTGGTTTCGCCTCGCTTGCCCGTCCAGTAATCGTTGGCATCGGCTTGGGTCCACTCCGCAACCGTGAAGGAAGACTTAATGCCGGCTTTGGCCAAGTGGTTTGCAAACCGACGAAGAGTGCGAGAGTCGCCCTTCAGCACCACCCGCTGGAATTTACCAGCGGCCTTTCCGGTATTCACATCCTTCATGAAGCTGGAGTAGCTGTTCAGGATCTCGCCCCGATTGGCGGCAGTGGCCCGAATGACGGAGAGCGCCGAGACCAGATGCTTCTCGATACCGCGGCGCAAAGTCAAAACATAGCCGTCGCTCTGGGTCCTTGCGACGAATTTGCCTCCATCGGTTTCGTGAGTCATTCCCACCGCTCCGCTGAGAGTGGTGGACGCATCTAGGTAGCCGGGGTAGTAGAGGTCGAAGGTATCGCGCGTGAAATATTGGAAACCCACGCGATCAAATTCTTTCCCGATCGCTCGACCCATGACGGTAGCCCATCGGTCGTTGCGAGCGCGATCCACGTTTTCGTTGATCGACATCGGCTCGGGCGGGAAGAAGTACGTGCCCACCTGACCGTGTTGGTCGATGTAGATCTGAGGGTGCCAGCGGAGCATTTCGGCAAACTCCTGCTGGGTTTCTTGTTGACTGAACGCGACCCGGTCGCGATTCATATCGAATCGGTAAGCGTTCGTTCGACCATGAATAATGCCGGGCTCCTGCTGCTCAAAGGCGTTCGGCGCCGCGTCACCACGACGAATGCTGTTGTAATAGACCGCAAACCGCTCGGCCCCATCCGGGTTGTAGATCGGGTTGAGAATCACCACTGCGTTATCCAGCGCAGCCGTAATGCGGGGGCCCTTCGCCGCCGCCAGGTTGTAGAGCAGCGCCAAGCCACTTTGGGCACTGGCGGGTTCGTTTCCGTGGATGCACTGGTTCACCCAAACTAGGGCCGGCAATTTCGACGTATCGACCGCCTTCCCTTGGGCAATCTGTACATACGCAGCTTGAATCTCTTTCAAGCGATTCAAGTTATCGGGCTTACCGATGGCGAACAATCGAAGGGGTTTCCCTTGGGTGCTGGAACCGTATTGCCAAGTTCGAACGCGACCAGGTGCGGCGGCAGCGACGGCCTGACCGTACCGTTGAATCTCTTCGTACACGGCGATGCGGTCGCCCAGCTCGTATCCAAGCACCTTTTCCGGGCGTGGGACGGCGGAATCGTAGGGGCCCTCTTGGTAAAGGTCAAACTTCGGCGGGGCCAGCAGGACGCATGCCGCAAGGAAGGGAAAAGGCATTACCGCATTGTACTTTTGCGGCGTGCGTCGCTGTAACATTAGGACCGCCGGAACCGTTGGCAGACTCCAGAATTCAGCCGAGAATCATCGCCAAGATCATGCGGGAAGCCAATTTCGCTTGAATGAAGTGGTCACATCTCTCAGAGCGACAGATTGACCGTCATCCAGTTACGTTTCTCGCTTCACTGATTGGAAATATCTATGCGTCTGGTTTTGCCGAGCCGCGCGATCTTACGATTCGGTTCGCTTCGGGAAAAACGCGCGGTCCGCCCTTTCCCCAAAATCGACCAATCTTGTATCCGTGTGACAACTTTGGGGGATGATTTTAGGATGATGATCGCCCTTGTTTCGGCAACGCTACCGCTGGTCAGTCGGCTAACCGAGGTCACGCGGAGCTACAAGTTGACGGCGGACGGCGAGCAGTTTGTTGTTACTTCGAAAGTCACTTCTCTTCCTAAAAAGACGACTATTAGGATCAGCGTTCAGGGGGAGCGTAGTCATGGAACTTCCCTATCTTCTGCATATGAATCATCGTACGCAGAAGACTATCCGATGGAGGTTTTGTCGGTGACGGCCGTCAGGATTGGGGAATGTAGCTTTCCCAGTTTTGTCGCTTGGGTCAAGCGGAGCAATTGGCTTGATTGCATTATCTATCGTGCATCGAGCGACGACATCCAGAAAACCTTCTCGTTCTCTTGCCGCGATCAAAATGCCGTCGGCTGGTTTGGAAAGAAGAAGATTTTGGAGGAGGTGGTGACGTTGGACAAATTTGAGCCGGTACCACCGACCTATTCCGCTCGGGAGAAGGGTGACGGTCGATTTCTTAAGCAGACCGTGTATCGATGGGATGACAGTTCGAAGCAATTCAAGATTAGGTCTACGGACTGGACACGGTACCACGCACTCACGGAACTTCCATCGATTGGGTTACCGATTGAGACATTCGGATGGTAGCTTTTCAGAATTGGCATACCTTTCGCCAGAAAATCATTCAGACTGACCGGCCGCTTTGAACACATCGCACCGGTTGACCAATCAAATCCATTATTTCCACCGCGAACGATTCGGGGTTGCCAATGGGTCTAAACTATCGCAACGTAACTGATCATGAACGACGAACTTGAAGTTTTGGAACCGGTTGAAACCGTGGCAGCCGCCGAGCCAGCGCCCGTTAGCTCAACCGCAAAATTAGTATTAAAGCGGGGCGGAGTGGAGACCGATTTGGTGTTTGCTTTCTCGAGCCCCGCGGTGGTGGGTCGGTTCGATCCGACGGTCGGACCGATTGATGTGGACCTGGGAGCGCTTCAACCCGAGGGCACCTACATCAGCCGCAAACACGCACGGTTGGTGCTTACCGACGGAGTTTGGTACGTGGAAGACCTGGGGAGCGCGAACGGTACGTTCTTGCTGGCCGACGACTTTGAGCGTGTGGAAACCGCCGAAATCGTGGATGGCAGCGAGATCGCATTCGGCAACGCCCGATTCACTTTCCGCCTCGGTTAACGGTCACATTCGGTATCGTGAACGGCACCGCAGTCAGTAGACGGCGGTGCCGCTTTTGTTTACAGGAAGAAAATGCTGAGATCCCGTTTTATCTGTAGTGGGCTGACCGTTATCGTCGCCGGCTTGTCGGCGGTCGCCGCAGCCGATGTGACGACTCCCAAGCAGTTCTTGGGATTCAACGTTTGCGATGATTTCCAGCTGGCGAATTACACCCAGTTGACGGGTTACTGGCAGAAACTGGCGAAGGAGTCTCGGCGCATCCGGCTGGTTAGCATCGGCAAAACCGAAGGGGGGAGGGATCAAATGATGGCCATCATCAGCGATCCGCTGAACCTGAAGCACGTAGAGGACCACCGCCAAACCAGCGTCGCCCTGGCGACCGGTGATGCCCGGATGACCGCCAAGGAGATCGAAGCCCGTATTCGCCGAGGCAAAGCCGTCGTTTGGATTGACGGAGGACTCCACGCGAACGAGACCCTCTGCGCTCAGCACCTGATCGAGCAGGCTTATCAGCTGGTCAGTCGCAATGACGAGGAGAATAACCGGATCCTCAAGGACTGCATCATCCTGCTGGTACAAGCCAATCCCGACGGGATGGATCTGGTGAGCAACTGGTACATGCGGCGGAAGAAACCAGCGGAGCGATCCCTTTCGGGCATTCCCGAGCTTTACCAAAAGTACGCGGGGCACGATAACAATCGCGATTTCTACGCCAACAATCTGGCGGAGACCCGAAACATCAACCGGGCGCTGTACACCGACTGGCTGCCGCAAATTGTCTATAACCACCACCAATCAGCCCCGACCGGAGCGGTGATGTACATCCCGCCATTCCGAAATCCGTTCAATTACAACATGGACCCTCAAGTTCAGGTGAGCACAGACCTCCTGGGGCTACACATGCACCAGCGGCTCATCGGAAAAGGCATGGGAGGGACCGTAATGCGGACGGCGACCGGCTATTCCACCTGGTGGAACGGCGGCCTTCGTACCACCACTTACTTCCACAACATGATCGGGATTCTAACGGAGACGTGGGGATCTCCGAATCCGAACAGCGTCCCATTCGTGAACGAACGTCAGATTCCTTCCACCGACGGCCCACTGCCACTTTCGGCCGATAAGTGGACATTCCGGCAGTCGCTGAACTACGAAATTGAGGCAAACTACGCGGTTCTGGATTACGCCAGTCGGCAACGGAGCGAACTGCTCGAAAATATGTACCGAGCGGCGCGAACCAGCATTCAGAAAGGAAGTACTGATACGTGGAGTGCGTTACCGGGTCGCATCGCCCAGTACGGAAAGGAAGCATTATCGAAACCCGAGCTGCGCGATGCCCGCTACTATATCCTGCCCGCCAAGCCGCGCGATCCCGGTTCCCAGCGGTGGTTCCTGGATCGTCTGATCCAGGTGGGAGTGCAGGTCTACGCGTTGCAAGGGGCGACATCGATCGCAGGAAAATCCTATCCCGCAGGCAGCATTATCATTCCCGCTGCGCAGGCATTTCGGCCCCACATTCTGGACATGTTCGAGGCGCAAGATCACCCGAACGACTTTCAATACCCCGGCGGCCCTCCCATCCCGCCTTACGATTCGGCCGGCTATACCTTGGCGTACCAAATGGGCATCGAATTTGACCGGATCCTGGATCCGATTGGCGGAATCAACGGGATGGAAGGCATAAAGATGGCCAACCTCCCCTCGGGAGAACCATTTGACGACATAGATTCCTACGCGAATATGCCCAAGCCGAGAGTTGCGCTCTGGGATCGATACGGCGGCAGCATGGAATCGGGTTGGACACGGTTCACCCTCGAGCGGTACAAATTCCCGTATACAGTTCTTTACGGTGCCGACTTCAATGCCGGCAAGTTGCGGGACAAGTACGACGTGATCCTCTTCCCCGACGGAGCGATTCCCGGTAGCGATCCCGCGAACCAACGACCGAATCCCCTGCTGGACGACCCGACGGTTTCTGCAGAGCTGAAGCGGAGAATCCCGAACATAACGGTCGCCCAGGGATTGGTGGCACTGAAAGACTTCGTGGAACAGGGTGGCCGTATTGTCGCGATCGGGAGCAGCGCGACCAACTTGGCAAAGCATCTGAAACTTCCCGTGGAAAATGCGGTGGGTGGACTAAAGAACACTGAGTTCTATATTCCGGGATCTATCTTGCAAGTCTCGCTGGATAAGTCTTCATCCTTAACCCGAGGATTGCTGGATCAGGTGGATGTGATGTTCGATTCATCCCCGGCTTTTAGAGCCACCGCCCCCGCTAAGGTGATCGGTTCTTACACGTCGGATAAACCGCTGAGAAGCGGGTGGGCATGGGGTCAGGAGAAGCTGAAGGGTCTGGCGGCATTTGTAGAAGTACCGCTCGGAAAAGGGAGTGTCTATCTCTACGGACCGGAAGTGAATTTCCGGGCGCAGCCTTCGCAGACCATGAAACTGATCTTTAATGCCATTCTCGGCGACCGTTAGCCGCTTCTTCGGAAGCGGCTAAAATGGGGAGTGCCCCTGGTTTCTCTCGCCCTTTTTCTGTCTTTGCAGGCTGGTGGTGCCCCCGCCGCCGCAAACGAATTCGATCCCGGTCCCAATCCGCTGCTGATGCAGCACCCGACCGTGAATCGAACTTCGGTTGTCTTCCAGTTTGCCGATGATCTTTGGATTGTTTCTCGGAAGGGCGGGGCGGCAACTCGCCTCACCACCGTACCCGGCGTGGAATCGAACCCCTACTTCAGTCCCGACGGCACCCAAATCGCCTTCACGGGATCGTACGACGGAAACCAAGACGCCTACGTCATTCCCGTTGAGGGCGGCATTCCGAAGCGACTCACCGCACACCCTCGCCCCGACAACGTGATGGGCTGGACCCCGGATGGCAAGAATGTCCTGGTGCAGTCTTCGATGCTTTCGAACACGGACTACACGCGCATGTTCGAAGTGCCGGCGACCGGTGGCGTGCCGAAGCCGCTTCCCCTCCCCGCCGTCGACCACGGCAGCATGAACCCCGCCGGCACGCATCTGGCTTACATCGCCAACGGCAAGTGGGAACTCGCCTGGAAGCGTTACCGAGGCGGGCAGGCCGGTACGATCTGGATCGCTCGCCTATCCGACAGCAAATGGATCGCGGTGCCCAAGAACAATACTGACGACCGAAATCCGCTCTGGTTTGGGGATGATCTGTACTATCTCAGTGACCCGACCGGTCCAGTGGGGATGAACAAATATGACGTCAAGACGGGCAAAGTTTCCGTCGTCATTCCGGGCCGTGGATTCGACCTCAAGTCGGCTACCGCCGGTCCGGACGTCATCGCCTACGAAAAGCTGGGCGGCATCTACCTGTACGATCCGAAAACCAGCATCTCTACGCCAGTTTCGGTGACGATCAAAGGAGATTTGCCGGAAGTTCGCACGCAGTTTAAGGATGTGAGCGATCGAATCAACGGTGCCTCACTCTCACCCTCGGGCAGCCGACTCGTGGTCACCGCTCGCGGATACGTTTTCACCGTCCCCGCCAGTAAAGGCGATTCCCGCCTGATCGATGGCACCCAGGGTCTCAATCGGCACGACGCCGCCTGGTCACCGGACGGAAAGACACTGGCTTACATCACCGACGCCGGTGGCTCGCAAAAACTTGGGTTGTATGACTTGGCTACCGCGAAAGAAAAACTGGTTCCCTTGGCCCTGGCCGCTGGCTACTATCGGGATCTTCGCTGGTCGCCCGATAGCAAAAAGCTGACGTATCAAGCGCAGACGCTCGGGCTTTACCTACTCGATGTGGTAAGCGGAAAGAGCGTGATGGTGGACAAGCAGGTCTACCGCGGACGGGGCCAGATGATCGCCAACTGGTCGCCCGATAGCAAGTGGATTGCGTACAGCCGGGATCTGGCGAACAACTTGAACGCCGCGTTCCTCTACAACGTGGCCGCCGCCAAAGCGACCCAGATCACCGACGACTTGGCCGACGCCACCAGTCCCACTTTCGACCTGGACGGAAAGCATCTTTACTTACTTGTATCCACCGATATTGGGTCGGCCGTGAGCTTTGAAAACATGTCGGCCTACGTAGTACCGAATTCCACGTCGAAGCCCTATGTGCTCACGCTCCGAAAGGATCTTCCGAACCCGCTTCAGCCGGAATCGGACGAAGAGACGCCCAAGCCGGACGAAAAGCCCGAGGTAAAGGCCGAAGACAAGAAGCCCGACGAAAAGAAGGAAGACAAGAAAGACGATGGCGGCGTGATTGACCTGGAAGGTATCGCTAAACGGGCGGTTCCGCTGCCGCTACCCCGCGGTATCTACCAGACCATCGCCGCCGGCCCGGCCGGTTCGGCGTTCTTCCTCACCACTCCGCCTCGTGCCACCTCCGTGGATGGAGGCGGTCCGGGAACGGTCACCAAGTTTGCCTTTGCCGATCGCAAACCGACCATGTTTGCCGGTGGAATTTCTGATATATCCACGACCGCGGATGGCTCGAAGATCCTACTGTCGGGCGCGGCGGGACTGCAGATTTCCCCCACGGCAGGTCCAGCCTCAGCAGCCGAAGGCACGGTGAACACCGACGGTCTGCGGGTGAAGATTGATCCGCGAGCCGAGTGGCGAGCGATGTACCACGAGGTTTGGCGGAACGAGCGGATGCTGTTTTACGATGCAAATCTTCACGGCATCGACTCCATCGCCATTGAGAAGCGGTACGAGCCGTTCTTGGCGAACCTGATGTCGCGAAGCGACCTGAACTACCTGTGGACCGACATGTTGGGCGAGATCTGCGTCGGCCACATGTTCATCGGCGGCGGAGACATTCCGGGCGCCAAATCCATCCCCGGCGGCCTGCTGGGGGCGGACTATTCGTTCGAGAATGGTCGCTACCGACTGGCCCGTATTTACGACGGTGAGAGCTGGAACCCGGGTCTCGATGCCCCGCTGGCAAAGCCCGGCGTGGCGGCAAAAGTGGGCGAATATATCTTGGCCATCGACGGGCAGGATCTCACCGACCTGAATGACATTTACACCGAGCTAGAAGGCAAAGCGGGCAAGCAGGTTCGGCTAAAGATTGGACCAAACCCCGACGGCACCGGATCACGCGAGGTAGTCACAGTGGCAATTGGAGACGAGTTCGGACTGAGATTCCGTGCCTGGACCGAGGACAATCGACGCATCGTCGACAAGGCAACCGGCGGTCGGGTGGGCTACGTTCACGTACCCGACACCGGTACGGGCGGCTGGCGCGAGTTCCAGCGGTTCTACTACGCCCAGGGCCAGAAGGACGCCATGATCGTGGATGATCGCTTCAACCATGGCGGCTCGGTGAACGACTTCATGGTGTGGGAAATGCAAAAGCCATGGGACTTCATGGACATCGCCCGGTACGGCGAGATTCTGCGAGACCCCGTGAATCACGTCTTCGGTCCGAAAGTGATGCTGATTAACGAGATGGCAGGGTCGGGTGGCGACATCTTCCCCTACATCTTCAAGAAGCATAAGGTCGGCAAAGTCATTGGTCGCCGAACGTGGGGAGCCATGATCTCCGCCTACGGATTCGCGACCATCGACGGTGGCTCCGTCCGCGCGCCCGACGACGCGATGGCCGATCCGGACACCGGAAACTGGATCATCGAGAACTACGGAACTCCGCCGGATATTGCCGTCGAACTGGATCCGTATCTCTGGCGACAGGGTAAGGACGCTCAGCTGGAAGCCGGAATCAAACAGATTCTGGAAGACCTAAAGAGCTACAAACCCAAGCCGCTGGTCCGACCGCCGTATCCCAACTGGTCCAAGCTGAAAACGGGGGGCTAGCTGAAGACGACGGTGCGGTTACCGTCGAGTAAGACCCGGTCCTCGGTGTGCCACTTTACGGCACGCGCGAGGACCATCCTTTCGGATAGACGTCCGATGCGCTTCAGCTCATTGACGTCCATCCGGTGATCCACCCTTTGCACATCCTGATCAATGATGGGGCCCGCATCCAGTTCGGGCGTGACGTAGTGGGCCGTCGCGCCGATGATTTTCACTCCGCGTGAAAAGGCTTGGCGATAGGGATTCACCCCGACAAATGCGGGGAGAAAGCTGTGGTGGATATTGATCGCCGGAACCGGGCAACGGGTGAGGAAATCTTCGCTCAGAATTTGCATGTAGCGGGCCAGCACCACCAGATCCGCCGATTGGGCGAGCTCCAGCAATTGCGCTTCCGCCGCTGGTCGATCGCTGCTATCAACCCGGTGAAACGGCACGCCAAACTCTCGGGCGAGGGTTTCCATCTCCGGGTGATTCGCGGCGAAGCCGACCGCATCCGCCTGAATGTCACCCGCGCGGATCTGCCACAGCAGCTCTTGCGGGCAGTGACTTTCTCGACTCGCCAGAATCAGGATTCGCTTACGGGTGTTACCATTCACGAACCGGTAACTCATGCCGAATCGCGATGCCAATTCGCCAAAGGCATGGCTGAGGTCTTGGTCAACCCCTTCAAATTCCACCCGCAGAAAGAACCGACGGGGTTCGGCTAACGAGGTGTGTTGGTCACTGTGAACAATATTGGCCCCCGCCTCGAACAGAAATTGACTGACGCGGGCGATGATTCCCGGCTGATCGGGACAGGTGATGATGAGGCGGTGCGGCATGGGGCCTAGACGATCTGCACGTCTTGCGGACCGGAAAGAACCTCACCGATGACCGCCGCCGATTCTCCCGCCTCGTTCAAGCGCTGCACCAGGGATGGCGCGGCAAATCGGTCAGCCAGAACCACCATGCCGATGCCCATGTTAAAGCTGCGGTACATCTCGGCATCCGACACGTTCCCAAGCTGCTGGATGAGGCCAAAAATAGCAGGCGGCTGCCAACTGTGCTTCTCAATCTGCACGCGAAGGTTTGCGGGAAGCACGCGGGGAATGTTGTCGTACAAGCCGCCGCCCGTGATGTGGGCGATGGCATAAATGCCTTCCTCGTGCAGCAACGGTAGCAGGGGATTCACGTAGCAACGGTGCGGCTTTAACAGCACTTCCCCCAGCGTCAGTTCCGTGCCGGGAGCGGTGTCCCGAACGCTGAGGCCACCCACTTCAAAAAGACATCGACGGGCGAGGCTGAATCCATTGGTATGCAGTCCATCGCTGGCGATACCGATGACGAGGTCGCCGGGTTGTACTTTAGTGCGCGGAAGCTTGCGATCGGCGTCTACCACGCCGACAATCGCGCCAACCACGTCCACTTCTTCATCCAGATACACGCCGGGCATTTCGGCGGTTTCGCCCCCAATCAGTGCCGCGCCGATAGTTTGGCAAGCGTTGGCCATGCCGGTGACGATCGGCTCAAAAATCTCGGGAGCCAGCCGACTGCAGCCGTAGTAATCCAGGAAGAAAAGCGGGCGCGCGCCTTGACACAGGATATCGTTGGCCGAGTGGTTAACGATGTCGTAGCCCAGACCAGAATAGTCGCCCACCATGGCGGCGACTTTGGTCTTGGTGCCCACTCCGTCGATGCTGGAAACCAAAATTGGGTTCGCCAGATCGGGGAATGCAGCCTTGAAGAGTCCACCGAATCCGCCGACACCGGACACTACGGCATCGGTGTAAGTGTCTTTGATGGCGCTTGTCACTGCCCGGAGTGATCGCTGCGCGGAGTCGATATCCACTCCAGAATCGCGGTAGGTGACGCCAGTTTCGCTCATCTATTCCAGCGTACCTACCCCCGGCAATCCATCGGCGAAGTAACCACCATGCGAAGTCAAAGTTGCCCAATTCGGCTTTCGGTAATCCATCCGTGCAAATGTTTCGTAAACTATGGTGGGAAATGGCAAAGACGCATTACCAAAGCTTGGGGATTTCACCGACGGCTACCGCCGCGGAAGTGAAATCCGCATACCGAGCGCTGGTAAAGCAACACCATCCTGACCAATCTCGGGATCCAAGGTCGGCCGCCATTTTTCTGGAAGTGCAAGCGGCCTACGAAGTGTTGGGAGACGAGCCCAGACGCCGCGACTACGATGCCATCTTGAAGCGGCGGACTGCTAGCCCCGCGGCGCCTCGCCCCGATTCCTCTCGCAATAGCGCGGCCCGCGCGAACCCAACCGAATCTTCCCCGCCACCCCGGGGACGGCCGACGGCCGAGCCGACCGCCGCCCCCAGTGGTCCGCCGCCGGTCGCCGCCGAAATTATGCGCCTTTCCAAAATCTTTGGGCAAGGTCGTCAGGCCGAGGCCATCGATCTGGCGCGGGCCATCATCGAGCGCGATCCGCGCCAACCCCTGCCCTACGCCGTACTGGGCGACATTGCGCGGGGACGGGGAGATATCAACCAGGCGGCCAAGTGGTACGCCTACGCCGCGCAGTTCGACCCGCGCAATGAAACGTACCAACGCCGGTACGAAGAACTTCTTCTGGGCAGCCAAGTGGTGACAACTCGAACCGGTCACACGATGGTTGCGAATCCTCAGAGCACATCGGCGCTGGTAACGGCGATCTTCCTGGCTCTCATTCTGGCGGTCGGCTCCATGTTCCCCCATGGCCCCGAAGCCGAGGCGATCATCGCTATACTCGCGTTTCTTGCTGGCACGTTTTTGGGAGGAGCGCTGGCGGTCGGCTGGTGGATCGACCGACTCTCCGCCACGCTCCGTGGACACGGCATTTTCATGTTATTAGCCCTCGCTAACATGGGGGCCTCGCTCGGTTTTTACCTGCTCTTCAGTTTAGCCACCAAAGGGTTTAACCGGTCGCTATCGGGATGGTTCGGCGTGGTGATCCCGGCGTGGATCCTGTTCGCTCTCCTCGCATTAGCCGGGGGCGGAGTGTCCTCGCTCATCGTGCTGACCCTCATCCCCAGCGCCATCGCCCTGGGGGGACTGTGCGGTTGGGCGATCGGGGACGCACTCCGCTAGTCGTTATTTTGGCGTGTACACCCGGAACTGACCACTGACGTGCAGCAGACCGAATAGGTACAGGAGCCCATCGTAGTATCGCCACTTGCCGGTCGGAATGCCTGCGTTCCACAAGTCATTTACAAACCTTGGCGCAACGGGCGAGGTGGCAGCGAGTGCAGCCACCGCGTTCATTGCCACGTGCCCCCCGGCGCGATACTCCACCAGCGGCTTACCGTCCACGGTGTACTGCGAGACGTAATCCGGTTTCTGCCGGGCGAAAAACTCCAGAAGCCGATTGGATTGCTCTACCTGCCAGTTATCACTGCCAAACCAGGCGTAATCGACGGCGATATTCGAAGCAACGCGAAAAGCATCTTGCTGAAAGTTGTCGCTATTGTTGGTGGAACTCCACGGCGGCTTCGTTGGCTTCCCGGCAAAGGTCGAATAGTCGGACGCCAAGCCGGTTTCGGGATGCACGGCGCGGCGGAAGTACTTGCGACTCGTTTTCGCGGCATCGAGCCAGAATTGCCGATCTTTCGGTGCCCATCGTCCCCATAATTCATAAAAAGCGGGCAGGTGATAGCTGGCGTCGGTAAACGTCGCCGCATCTCCGGTCGGCACGAAAACCACCTGCTTCTCCTTCAGGTCGAACATTGGCGTGGAGGCCGTCTGACCGGAGGGACGGTGCAGCATCGCGTCTAGAATCGAATCCGCCTCTTTCCGGTAGTTGATCGCTCCGCCCGAGCCCCATCGTCCCGCGGCAAAGTAAAGCGCGGTGGCAAAGTATTCCTCGCCGTCCGATGCCGGGGTGTCGGCCAAATTGCCGCCGTTCTCGTCGCATCGCCATGCGAAAAAGCCCTGGTGTGGCCCCGTCTTGAAACGCATCTTTTGGTCGGCCCAGCGCCACAGGCGGTCGAATTCCTCCCGGTGATTCAACTGCACTGCAATCATCATTCCGTAAGAAATCCCCTCGGTTCGGATGTCGTTGTTGCCAATATCCTTGATGTAGGCAAGGTCGGTGCCCACCGGATAATAGACCCGCTCATTCTCGGCGCTGCCGTAAAAAAGCTGTTTGTAGGCCGCATCAATCTTGGCCTTAATCTGTGCGTCCGACTTTCCGGATTCGCCGAACAGGTTGCGATACTTACCGGTAAAGAAGCTGCGTGGACTCCCGGCTGGCGCGGGAACGACGGTCGCGTTAGGGATTAATGGCAGGAGCAAACAAGCAAGAGCGGCAGTCATAGTCGTGGCTCGGCATCGGCACCGATGGATTCCATACTATCTTACGAATCAAAAGCACACGGCGTTTATCGCCGTGTGCCTTTGCGGAATTAACCCTCCGGACCGGATCAGTAGTGCCAGTCGACGTTGTGGGCTTGCTTGGCGTGAGACTCGATGAACTCGCGGCGCGGTTCTACTTTGTCTCCCATTAGGCGACTGAACATCATTTCGATCTCAGCCTCAAACTCTGGCTTCAACTCCACCTGAACCATCTTTCGGTTGGCGTAATCCATGGTGGTTTCGCCCAGTTCATCGGCGTTCATTTCGCCCAGACCCTTAAAGCGGGTGACCGAGAAGTTCTTCTTTTTGCCCAGACCCTTAATGATACTGTCGCGCTCTTCTTCGCTCATGGCGTAGTGACGCTCGTTGTTCCCCACCTTGATGACGAACAGCGGCGGCTGGGCCAGATAGATATGGCCGTTGGCCATCAACGGCTTCATGTACCGATAGAAGAAGGTCAGCAAGAGCGTTCGAATATGCTCGCCATCCACGTCGGCATCGGTCATGATGACGATCTTGTTGTAGCGAAGCTTGTTGATATCGAAGCTCGGCTCCTCGGGCTTTTCCTTCTCTTTACGCTTGCCGCCAAACTTCTCCAGCGGGTCGGCGACGGTCATTTCAAAATCCAATTCGGCAGGCGGAGCGTCGCTGGTCTCCTGCTTCCGTCCCATCGTGAGGTCAATCCCCACGCCGAGGGCCGAGATGAGCGACTTAATTTCTTCGTTGTCCAGCGCCTTGTCTAGCCGGGCGCGCTCGACGTTTAGAATCTTTCCACGCAGAGGAAGAACCGCCTGCGTATGTCGATCACGAGCACCCTTGGCCGATCCACCGGCCGAGTCGCCTTCTACCAAGAATATTTCGCTCACCGAAGGGTCTTTGCTAATGCAGTCCGTCAGCTTGCCGGGCAGACCAAAACTGTCCATGGCGTTGCCGCGACGGATGGATTCGGCCGCTTTACGGGCGGCTTCGCGGGCTCGCTGGGCGATGATCGCTTTATCGACAATGGCGCGGCCGTACTTGGGATTCTCCTCAAAGAATGTGGTGAGTCCGTCGCCGACCAGTGAGTTGGTCTGTCCTTGAACTTCGGGCGTTACCAGCTTTACCTTGTCTTGTGAGTTATAGGAAGGATTCTCGAGTCGCAGCGAGATGACGGCGGTGAGGCCATCGGTGATGTCGTCGCTGGTGAAGTTGCTGTCCTTCTCCTTCAAGAAGCCCATCTTGCGGGCGTAGCTGTTCACGACGCGGGTGAGAGCCGTGTTGAAGCCGCTCACGTGCGTACCGCCGTCGGGGTTATGGATGTTGTTGCTAAACGCCATCAGGGTGACGTTGTAGCCACCGTGGTACTGAAGCGCCACCTCAATCTCGGTGTTCTCGCGGTACCGGCGGAAGTGGATGACCGGGTGCAACGTATCTTTGCCGTCGTTGAGGTCTTCTACCAGCTGCGGAATTCCACGTTGGAAGTAGAAGGTCTCGGTTTCTTCCGGCGTCTGCTCGTCGATGTACTCGAACTTGACCTTTCCGTTCAGGTACGCCAATTCCCGCATACGACTCTTTAGAATATGAGCATCGTATTCGGTGGTGGTGAGGATGGAATCGTCGGCCAGCCAACGCTGGGTGGTGCCGGTTTCATCGGGCGGGCAGGTGCCAATTTCGCGAACGTCGTATTGCGGAATTCCCTTCTCGTACCGCTGCTGATAAATCTTGCCGTTTCGCCGAACCGTGGTTTCCATCCACGCCGATAGCGCGTTGGTACAGGAAACACCGACGCCGTGCAGACCGCCCGCCGTTTTATAGCCGCTGCTTTCGCCGCCAAATTTACCGCCCGCGTGAAGAACGGTCATGACCACCTGAAGGGCCGAAACGCCCATCTTGCTGTGGCGATCGACCGGAATGCCGCGACCGTTGTCCCGCACACTTAGAGAGTTATCGGCGTGCAGCGTTACGATGATGTGGTTACAGTGACCGGCCAGGGCCTCGTCCACCGAGTTGTCCAGAACTTCTTTGAACAGCTGGTGAAGGCCGCGCTTACCGTTGTCGCCCACGTACATGCCGGGACGCTTGCGGACGGCTTCTAGCCCTTCCAGAACTTGGATCTGGTCGGCGCCGTAATCGCCTTCGACCTTGGAGAGCATTTCCTCAATTTCTTGAAGCTGTTCATCCGAATTGCTGTCGAGCGCTTCGGCACCCGCCAAAAGGTCGTCAGAGGGATTTGGAGTCTGTTCAGACATAGTCGGTAACCGCAGAGCCGGGCGTCGCGCCATCTCCGCTGGCTACAGGATACCCTTTAGGTACAAATGAGCCTTCCTAATGGTATGTGCAGCCCGCGGGACCATTCGCCAGAATTAGGCGTAGACAAGCTTGGCGACGTAAAATAGACACGACCGCTGTGATGAGCCGAGCAGAACCATGAATTCGATGTTGACCTATCTGCGGCGGACAACTGCGCCCATCACAATGGGAATCGTTGTGGCGCTGGCCGTCCTTTCCGTGGTCTTCTTCTTTAGTAATGGCAATGGCATGGAGTTGCTGGTGGCCAACGTGGAGTGGACCCAGAAGCCGTGGACTTTGCTCCTTTACCCATTTGCCTACTCCGGCGTCGGCGGCATCGGCGCGCTACTCTTTGCCATCTTTATGATCGGGTGGATGCTATACGCCTGCGGATCGGTAGAGCGAGAGATAGGGCCGGTCAAATACATTGCTACCTGGGTTATCCTCACCGTCTTGCCAGCATTGCTGGTTTTGGAATCGATGCGGGCGGCGAGGTCTGGCTTTAGTTTAATGGGGCCGTACCTTCCCATCTCGGGCCTGACCGTGATTTGGGCAACCCGCAACCAATACGCGAAATTCTTGATTTGGGGATTGATCCCCGTTACGGGCCGGATTATCGGGTGGCTGACGGTGGCGGGAACATTTTTTACCTTTGGGCTCGGCAATCCGATCGTCGGGTTGGTAGCGGTGCTTCCCATGGGCCTGGCTTGGCTTTTCGCCACAAATCGAATTCCGTTCTTCAAATATAAGTCGTTGGAGATTGAGCGGGTGGAGAAAAAGCAAGCAGAACGGGAGCTCGCATTCCGCGCCGAGGTTGTGGTGCGCGAACGAGAGCGGGAAGAGCGAGAGCGACTTCGCCGATTGTTTGAACGTAGCGGGATCGACGAAAAGTAGTCATCTGCGGTTTTTTCGAGATTAATCAAAATTTTCATAACATTTCGAAAATATTTGATATAATGGTAAATCAAGGAATCAAAGAAGATGCCGATTACTATTCGAGATGTGGCCCATGCGGCAGGAGTGTCGCCAATGTCTGTCAGCAAAGTGCTGCACGGCAAGGGATCGAACGTACGTGTCTCGGAGACGACGGCCACCGCGATTCGGAAAGCCGCCAAAGACCTCAACTACCGCCCCAACGGGCTAGCTCGGCGCTTCCGCAGTAAGAAAACCACCACGCTGGCCTTGGTGTTCGATTACATTCCCAAGTTTTGTAACTCGCGTGACTACTTCGCTGACGTGATTTCCTCGGCCACCCGCGCGGCTTTTAAGCACGGATACGCTCTCACGCTTTGCCCTCACCTCAGTGGCGACAATGCCCGCGAGATGCTCGGAGACGGTCGCTTTGATGGTCTGCTGTGGGTTCGTCACTCGGGCACCGCGGCGATGGATGCGGCCATCTTAGACTCTCCGATTCCCATTGCGATGATCCATACGGCGCCTCCGCTCACGCTGGCCCGGCAAAAGCTGTTCGCTTGGGATAACGAGAGTGCCTCTAATCAGCTGGCAGACTTCCTCTTCCAAATGGGCCACCGTCACGTTGCCTTTTTGGGCAATTTTTCCGACGAAACCAACTCTACAAACAAAGAGCAAGAGCTTCGCCGCCACTACTTTTGCGCTGCCGCTGCCCGATTGGGCATGGATGTCCGCCAGTGGAAATGGGAGCAATCGGCTCCCTCTATCTCGGAGTGGTGCCAGTCCAATACGGACATCACGGCGGTGGTGGCCTGGAACGAGCACACTGGCATCACTTTCCTTCAGGCCGCGGCCAGCCAGGGTATCGCGGTGCCAGATGATCTCAGCGTGGTGGCGTTCGACTCGACTCCTAACTGCGATCACACCTTCCCGCCCCTCACGGCAACCCACCAGCCGCTAGAAGGGATGACCTTTGAGGCGGTAGATTTTCTCATTCGAACCATTGAAGGCGACTCGGACAGCACCGCCAACATCGATTTCTCTCCTCGTCATTTCCCGGCCCGGCTCGATATTCGAGCTTCGGTCGCCCGTCCACGCATTCATTCTCAAAGCTGAGATCTCATGAAAAAAGCATTTACACTCATTGAATTGCTCGTCGTGATCGCAATCATCGCGATCCTCGCCGCGATCCTCTTCCCGGTTTTTGCCCAGGCAAAGGAAGCCGCCAAGAAGACGCAAGACCTCTCCAACGTGAAGAACATGTCCACCGCGCTGATGATGTACGCAGCCGATGCCGACGATAACTTCCCACGCCAGGTTTACAAGTCCGGCGTTAACCTCGACGGTTGGAACACTCCGATCACTTGGCGCGAAGCCCTGATGCCGTTCATCAAGAACGGT
>Ga0209188_1001063_pt1 | contig 23575 bp, 23 predicted proteins | sample C_130625_EF_Meta_FD_187307 | JGI IMG/M metagenome (GOLD analysis project Ga0209188, IMG submission 187307) | Freshwater microbial communities from Lake Croche, Canada to study carbon cycling - C_130625_EF_MetaG (SPAdes) (version 2) | ecosystem: Environmental > Aquatic > Freshwater > Lake... | reverse complement strand
CTACGTGGATGCGACAGGGTCCAGAGGTGGCGGGGGATAGGGGTGCTCTGGATCGCGATTGGTGACGAACTTGGCAATGCCGTAGAACGCACCGGCGATTGGTACCGCGATGAGAGCCCCGATGATGCCAAGAACGATCGACCCCGCCGCGATAGCGAAAACAATGGCAAGCGGATGAAGGTTGACTGCCTTGCCCATCACGAGCGGCTGCAGTACGTCGCCGTCGAAGGACCCCACGACAATGGTGAGAAGAACAACCAGGAGTGCGATGACCAGGCCACGCTCGGCCAGCGCAACCACAGCGGCGAAGAAAGTGGCCACCGGTGCGCCGATGACGGGGATGAAGGCGCCTAGAAAAACCAGCGCAGCGAGCGCGGGGGCTAGAGGCACCCTCATGATCGCCAGGCCCACGAACACCAATGTGGCATCGCAAAGAGCCACGATGATGATGCCCCGGGTGTATCCCGCGATCGAGTCCCACGCGATTCGGCCGCCGGTGTCAATGCTCGGTGCGAGCTTCTTCGGCATCCACCCGATAAACCAACCCCAGATTGTTTGCGGCGACAACATGAAGAAGATGACGCCAAAGATGAAGACTGATCCCGCGATGATCAGGGTACCGATCGACCCGAGGGCGCCAAGGGCATCGCCGAGCACGCCGGAGGCCACATGTTTGCCGGCGGTCCCAGCCTGCGTGAGAAGGTCGTTGACTCGAGTGTCGCTCATCTGAAGAGGGCCGGTCCTCAGCCACGTCTCAATTTCTTGGAAACCGGAAGTCACGGCCTCAGCAAACTTGGGCGCCTCGGAAATTGTTGCGCGCACTACGACCACGAAAATCGCAACGACACCAGCGGCAATGACCAGCAACGCCAGAAGCATCGCGAGGACCTTGGGCATGATCTTGCGTAAGAGGTTCATGATGGGGGTGGCCCATGCGGTCACGAGCATCGCGAAGAAGAGGGCAAAGGCAACCGGCGCAATCTTGCCGAGCAGGATCCCGAGTACCGCAAGACCGGCGCCAACGACGAGCAGACGCCAGACGACTCCGGCAAGGTTCCTGAGCGTGTCGGGCACGTTCTCCTGCTGGCTCACGGCTAGTCGATTCTGACGTTGCCGCGCGGAGTGCTGAAGCACACGGCCACGAGACCGGGCTCATCGCCCTCGACCCACTCCACTGAGACTCCGTCGAGTGAGACCTCGCTGGTGCTGTCGAGGTATCTCGACACGGCGGCCGGATCTCCGCAGATCTCCATCGTGGCGATGCTGACACCGGAGGCGCCACGCGAGGGATGGTCACTCTCGGGACTGACCCACTCGACGAAGAAGGGAAGTTCGGGGTCCTCGATGACGTCCAGGACACCGATCTGCTTCCACGCCAACTCGTGACCATCTGGGCGCACGCGGCGACCCTGCTGTGCTTCGCGTCCCAAACGTGATTCGACGACTGACACGTCATCTACGGACACGACCCAACTCATCCAGCCGCCGCCGTCCTGTGCTCGCCGGGCAACTGCCCGGCCGAAGGGCGCCTTCTCGGCGGCGGGGTGGTCGAGAGCCGAGACGACTTCGATGTAGCAACCACCGGTGAGGGGGAGGACGAAGTTTCGCGTCCCGAAGGAGGGATGGCGACCACCGTCGACAAAGACCCCCCCGAGGTCAGATCCGATGCGCTGGATCACGTCAGCGATCTCAGCCGTGGTGCACGCATAGGAGACATGATCAAGACGCATGGCGTCATCCTGCCCAATGGCTTAACCGGGCGTGAGAGCGCCCCCTCCCGGGGCCCAAATGTGGCAGGCTCGCACAATGGCAACGCAGCAGTTGGACAAGCGAAAGTCCATCATCCTGGGACTTGTCGGCATCGCCTTCATAGTGATCATCTTTTGGAAGGTGATCCCACAAATCGGCAGCTATTCCGATGCGTGGCACGCGCTGCAATCGATGAGTCACCTGGCGTTCGCGCTGATCATCATCATGGTGCTGGTCTATCTGACGAGCTATGGATTTCCGTTCATGGCGGCTACGCCCGGACTCAAGTACTGGCAATCCCAGCAGTTGAATGAGGCGGCGTTTGCGATCAGTAACGGCGTACCCGGCGGAGGCGCAGTGGGCTTGGCCGTCCAGTTGGGCATGCTCACCAGCTACGGCGTTGCTGGGGCACCAGCCACGGCAGCGATCACGGCGGTGGGGTTGTGGAGCAGTTTCGTCACCCTCGGGTTCCCGATTCTGGGGGTCGTCGCCCTGCTCGCCGTGGGGGGCAATGGCGGGGCGTACGCGTACATAGGCCTCATCGGATTGGCCGTTCTCGTGACCGTTGTGGTCGCTTTCGTCTTGGTGATGCGCTCGCAATCGCTGGCGAGGTCGGTAGGCCGCCTGGGCAACCGGCTGATAGGTCCGCTTCGAGGTCGAATCTCGGCCCTCCGAAATCTCGACCTCGTGGGACCCATCACCACGTTTCGATCGAATATGTATGAACTTCTCAAGCGCCGGTGGGCGACCATCACTGTGGCGCAAGTAGCTGTGTCCAGCACTCAATTCCTGATCCTTTTCGTGGCGCTACGCGGAATTGAAGGCTGGGACAAGCCGGGCACATCGATGGGCGTGGTCTTCGCCGCTTTCGCTATTAGTCAGGTGGGTCTGCTCATCCCCATCACGCCAGGCGGACTCGGCACTGTCGATGCGGCCATGATCGCGATCTTGGTGGCGTTGGGCGTTCAAAACGGAAATGCGACGGCGGCGGACCTTGTGTGGCGTGCTTCGTCATACGTGCCGCAGATCATCGTGGGGATCCTGGCGCTGGTGTCCTGGTACCGACGGGCCGGCAAGACATTCGCCACGGCTAAAACCCCGGCGGGTTGATTTCCGGCGTGTCGCTGCACCAGCCACTTACCCGTGGCTCTAATCTCCGTGTGTCTGGTCGCCGCGGGAGGGGAAGCCCTCGGCGACCAGACACTTTTTATGTGGCGGCCGCGCGCTAGCCTCCGGGGCGTGTGGAAGCGCTACGTGGCCATCGGTGACAGTTTCACCGAAGGGCTCATGGATGAGGCTCGCGATGACGGTAGGCACCGGGGGTGGGCCGATCGGCTCGCACAGAAGTTGGCGGATCACGCTGCGGTGGAGGGCCTCGCGTCAATCTCATACGCCAACGTGGCCATCCGAGGGCGGCTCCTGGCAGATGTTATGTCTCAGCAGGTACCCGTCGCAGAAGCCCTGAAGCCAGATCTCGTCAGCTTGGCAGCGGGAGTCAATGATTGTTTGCGCCGTGAGTTTCCGGTGGCCGAGATCGCAACGGACCTTGAGGTCGGAGTGCGGCGTCTCACGGAAGGGGGCGCGCACGTCCTGCTGTTCGCCTACGGGGACCCTTCGCGTCGATCTCGAGTGTTGGGTCGCATCAAGGAGCGCATTGTCGTCTTGAACGCGATCACGGAGGATGTAGCGCAGCGCTACGGCTGCGACGTAGTCCGATACTGGGATGCCGCGGTGATGGACGACGATCGGCTGTGGGATGCCGACCGCCTGCACCTGTCACCGCGAGGCCACGCGCTAGCCGCTGAAAGCGCCTGGGAGGCCTTGGGTCTGGGTTCCGCGCAGTGGCGGACTCCTCTCGCGCCAGGGCCGCACCGCGGGCCGATCGACCGGGCCGGGAGCGATCTCGCTTGGCTGAAAGCCCACGCGCTGCCGTGGATTGGGCGACGCCTTCGGGGTCGCTCCTCGGGAGACTCGGTGACACCGAAGAACCCACAGTGGGTGACCGTCACCGCCTCAGGGTGACTGCACAGGCGTCCAGCAGTGGGCTGGCATCCACAGGGTGAACCGAGTGACCGACCTGCGGCGGATCACTCAGGGACTGTGTCCACATGTCTACGATCGTTCTGGCAAGTCCGTCATCCCTTGTCGCGAGTCTCCCCTTCTTGGTTGGTTTCACACCGGAAGAAAGCGTGGTGTTGGTCTGGCTGCGCGAAGGGTCCATCGTCCTCACTCAGCGCGCTGACCTTCCGCGAGTGGTTCGGCAGGACTGGTTGCTGACCCTGTGGCAACACGCCACCGCCCCGGAGGCAGACGCAATCGTGATCGTCGGGACCTCATCCGATCCTCGGGTATCCCGCGTCGTTGTTTCGGTCGCGGAGTACGCGGTGGCACGCGGCCTCGTCGTTCGTGACGCGCTGGTTGTCTCGAATGGATCGTGGTCAAGCGTCCTGTGTTCTGAGCCGTCCTGCTGCTGCCATCAACCGCAAGCGATACCGGAAAGTGTTCGAATGGCAGTCGCGGCAGAATTTGCCTATCTGGGCGTTGCGCCGGCCACGAGTAGACAGTCATTGGAGATCGAAGTCCAGGCGCGCGTGGATCCACTCGTCATTAGGCAATTGAGTCAGCGGGGCATCCGTCGACCATCGACAGTGCATGCCGTGGAGGTGTGGCGCAATCGAGCCATAGATGAAACCTGCGCGTGGCTGACGGGCTCGCCCGAATCACGGGCAAGTCTGGCTCGCGTGATCGCTGGTCTACAGGACGTCCGAGTTCGCGACGTCTTCCTGTGGGACTGCGCGTCAGCGGAGCATGACGCCCTGCGCCGGGTGATCCCACGGTTGCAGGAGGGCGTCCGTTGTGCGCCAGAGTCCCTGGTCGCTCCGGTCGCCACCGTCTGCGCGGTTGTGTGGTGGCTGCTAGGAGATGGTGCGCGCGCCCGGCTCAGCATTGGCAGGTGTGTCCAGGCTGATCCCGAGTACCTCCTAGGTCAGCTGATTGCGCAGGCAATAGCCGCGGGGTTGCCTCCCAGCGCGTGGCGATCGGCTGCGATGGGGATCAGCCGGAAGCAATGTCGGGATGGATCCCGGGTAGTTGCCAGAAGCGACGCGACTGTTCTATAGTTCCTGCAGGTCAAGAGTTCCAGCGCTCAGCTCCGGCTTGCTGGACGGCAACCCTCCACCGCGGTGGGGTGCTCCGGGTGAAGACCGGGCCCCTTATGGGGCAAGCGCGGGTCTTGCACTGGGCAGGACCCCGGAGAACGAGCGAGGTCTGTTATGTCCTGTTGCCGAATGACCCGCCGCTGACGAGCGCCGCACGAGCGGCTCTTCAGCGGAAACCCTCAGATAGACCGGGCTATGCCCACACCTGCACCCAGCTCCGTGGCTGGTGTGTAGCTGTCACATCCACATTCATATTTATTGCCATCACAGGAGAATTGTTATGAGTAACGCATGGTCCTTCGAGACGAAGCAGATTCACGCAGGTCAAACCCCTGACGCAGCCACAAACTCACGAGCGCTGCCGATCTATCAGACAACGTCATACGTGTTCAACGACACGACCCACGCCGCAAACCTCTTCGGGTTGAAGGAACTGGGCAACATTTACACCCGCATCATGAATCCGACGCAGGCCGCGGTCGAAGACCGTGTTGCAGCGCTGGAAGGCGGTGTCGCAGCGTTGCTGGTGGCCAGCGGTCAAGCGGCGGAGACGCTTGCGATCTTGAATATCGCGGAGGCAGGAGACCACATCGTTTCCAGCCCCAGCCTTTACGGTGGCACCTACAACCTGTTCCACTACACGCTGCCCAAGCTTGGTATTGAGACGTCATTTGTCGAGAACCCGGACGATCCCGAATCTTGGCGTGCGGCTGTGCGCCCAAACACGAAGCTGTTTTTCGGAGAGTCGATCTCCAACCCGCTGAACGACGTCCTCGATATTGAGGCTGTCGCCAAGGTTGCGCACGACATTGGTGTTCCGTTGCTCATCGACAACACGGTGGCTACCCCCTACCTGATCCGTCCTCTGGAGTGGGGCGCGGATGTCGTCATTCATTCAGCCACGAAATACATCGGCGGTCACGGCACTGCCATCGCCGGCGTCATCGTCGATGGCGGCACCTTCGATTACGCCCAGTACCCGGATCGGTTCCCCAACTACAACCAGCCTGATCCGAGTTACCACGGGCTTGTGTACGCGCGTGACCTCGGAGTTGGCTCCGCATTTGGGGCGAATCTGTCGTTCATCCTCAAGGCGCGCGTGCAGTTGCTCCGAGACTTGGGGTGTGCTGTGGCACCGTTCAATGCATGGCTCATCGCTCAGGGACTTGAGACGTTGTCGCTTCGTATTGAGCGCCACGTGCAGAACGCACAGGCGGTGGCTGCTTGGCTCGAGGCGCGTGACGAGGTTGAGAAGGTCAACTACGCGGGACTTGCCTCAAGCCCGTGGCATGCGCGTGCATTGAAGTACGCACCGTTGGGCAGCGGAGCAGTCCTCAGTTTTGAGATCAAGGGTGGCGTCGAGGCAGGTAAGCGATTCGTTGAGGGTCTGGAACTGCACAGTCATGTGGCCAACATTGGCGACGTGCGCAGCCTGGTGATTCATCCCGCATCGACGACGCATTCGCAGCTCTCCGAGCAAGAGCAGCTGTCGGCTGGAGTTACCCCGGGATTGGTCCGACTAGCCGTGGGCCTGGAAAATATTGTGGACATTCTGGCCGATCTCGATGCCGGTTTCCGGGCAGCCAAGCAGGCCTGATCGTGTACGGAGCACTGTCCTACGAGGGTTTGCCCCCCGCCACCGGTGCGTGGCGGGAGGCAGACCCCGTGGGGTCCCGACTCTTTGCCGACATCGGTGAGGTTGTGACGGAGTCCGGTGTCGCTCTGCCAAACGTCCGCGTGGCGTACGAGACCTGGGGAACGCTCAATCCAGATGGTCGCAATGCCGTCTACATCTGTCATGCATTGACGGGTGACTCACACGTGGCTGGCGCGGCTGGTGAAGGCCATGCAACCGGGGGCTGGTGGCAAGGATTGGTGGGGCCAGGTTGCCCCATCGACACCAATGAATGGTTCGTCGTGTGTGCAAACGTCTTGGGTGGCTGCCAAGGCACGACGGGCCCGGCGTCTTTGGCGGCAGATAGCCGGCCGTGGGGAAGCCGCTTTCCTGTCGTCACGGTTTCAGACATGGTCGAGGTGGAGCGACGGCTCACGGACCTCCTAGGGATCCAGGCGTGGGCGTTGATGCTTGGGCCTTCGCTCGGTGGCATGCGGGTGCTGGAGTGGATGGTCAGGTATCCCGACCGCGTTCGTAGCGGCCTGGTGTTGGGATCGACTGCCGCGGTCACGGCGGATGAACTGGGCACGCACGCCGTGCAAATCGCCGCCATCGAGGCCGATCCACGCTTCTTGGGAGGCGACTTCTATGACTGTGTACCGGGCGAAGGTCCACACGCGGGCATGGGTATTGCGCGCCGCATCGCACACCTGACATACCGAAGTGAAACCGAGCTGGATTCCAGATTCGGCCGTGATCCGCAGGCTGGCGAGGATCCTTACGCTGGTGGCCGCTTCGCAGTCGAGTCGTATCTTGATCATCATGCCGACAAACTCAATCGGCGCTTCGACGCGAACACCTATATCGCCCTCACGCGCGCCATGAGCTTGTTCGATCTTGGTCGAGGCCGCGGCGGAGTGGCGGCGGCGCTGGGGCGGATTGATGCACCTTTGACGGTTGTGGGGATTGACTCAGATCGCCTGTTCCCACTGCGTCTGCAGCAGGAATTGGCCGATCTCGCGCCGGGTGCCGACGGTTTGCACATTTTGCACTCCCCGTTTGGGCATGACGGATTTCTCGTCGAAGAGGATCAAGTCGGCGAATTTGTGTCCCATGCGTTCAGCAGGATTGCTTCGATCGTCTGAGTGTTGTTATCCACAGCGAAGAAGAGTGGTTAAGCACGTTCGGCATGAATCTGGTTAGCCTCACACATGCGCTTTGTTATTACTCTCGTTCTGTGTTGCCTTGGTTTACTCACGTGGGCGCCACCTGCTCATGCAGTGGATGTGCATGGAAACGACGGTCAAGACACCTTTAGCGGCGTAGGCGGGCTTATTTTGTCCGGCAGTGTTGACAATCACACGCGTGCCGCCGTGGCGAGCTGCGGCGATTGTGCGTGGCAGGTCAGCGTGCCGTGTGCTACCCCGTATGGCGTGGCCTTCGTGCGCTGCGATTCCCATGTGCTGGGCTGCGGATCAGGGACAGATGAGCGACGAGCGTGGGTAAGGCATGGGGACGGGCAATGGACCGACCACGGGCTCCTGTGTGTGTCAACGCACGGACCCTTGACGGTAGATCATGTGGGACACAGTGCGCGCGATGAATTCATTCAGGATCTAGCGCGCCTCCAGCCCCGCTCGGCACCGCGCGCCGGTGTTGTTGCTCAGGTTCCGGTCGTGTTCGACTCGGGTCAGCAGTCAAGCCACGTGATCGGAAACTACGTGGTGCTGGGGGAGAGGGTCCAGCTAACGGCGACGCCGAGGTGGACGTGGGACTTTGGTGATGGGGGGCGGCTGGTTACGGACATCGCGGGATCTCGCTGGCCAGACCTCGCAGTGAGCCACATCTACCGTCACGGCGGTACGCAGGTGGCCCATGTGCGAACCACCTTCACGGTGGGCGGGCTCGGTCCCTTTCCGGTCCCGGAGGAGGTCACTCAGGAGGCCGTGCTGCCCATTCTCGTGGGCGAAGCCCGGGCGTGGGTCGTGCCATGACGGGTGCCGTGACCGGTGCCGTGACCGGTGCCGTGACCGGTGCCGTGACAGGCGTGGATCCCGGTGAGGGGCCGCGTACTGCATCCGCCAGACCACATGGCACAATCACTCCACGCCCGTAAGCAAGCCGATGGCTTGACACGGGCTCTCGTCGTGGAATCACTCAGGAGGGCACTCGTTGGCTACTCAGAAGAAGGCCGTCAAGACCGCTCCTGCGAAGAAGGTCGCCGCGAAGAAAGCCCCGGTGGCGAGCAAGGCCCCCGCCAAGAAGGCGGTTCCCGCCAAGAAGGCGGTTCCCGCCAAGAAGGCGGTTCCCGCCAAGACTGCGGTGAAGGCACCGGTCAAGGCGGTTGCGAAGAAGGCGACCCCCGCGGCTAAGACTGCGGTGAAGGCACCGGTCAAGGCGGTTGCGAAGAAGCCGACCCCCGCAGTCAAGGGTGCTGCCAACTCTGCTGACGCGACGCCGGCTAAGAAGCCCGCGGCTGCACAGAAGTCTGCCGGCAAGGCCGCTACTGCCAAGGGCAAGGCTGCTGGAGACGTCGAAGTCATTGTTGAGGTTGTGGCAACCGAAGACGGCCTGGTCGAAGTTGAAGATCTCGACTCCATCGAGGATGTAGATGTCGAGGAGTTGGTTCAGGTGGCTGTTCTCGAAGCTGACCTGGAGGCTGACCTTGCAGAGGATCTTGCCGTCGTCGAGGAAGAGACCACCGAGAGCGAAGAAGCCAAGACTGCCGAAGAGGAAAAGGGCTTCGTCATCTCCGATGTTGACGACACCGACGAGCCCGTGCAGACGGTCACGGTTGCGGGGGCCACGGCCGACCCGGTTAAGGACTATCTCAAGCAGATCGGCAAAGTGTCCCTGCTCAATGCCGAACAGGAAGTTGAGCTCGCCAAGCGCATCGAAGCGGGCCTGTTTGCCGAGGAGTTGTTGAACTCTGGCGAGAAGATGGACAAGCGCACGAGGCTTGACTACGAGTGGATTGCCACCGACGGCCGGCGTGCCAAGAACCATCTGCTGGAAGCCAACCTGCGCCTCGTGGTGTCTCTGGCCAAGCGCTACACCGGGCGCGGAATGCTCTTCCTTGATCTTATTCAAGAAGGCAATCTCGGTCTCATTCGCGCTGTCGAGAAGTTTGATTACACCAAGGGTTACAAGTTCTCGACCTATGCGACCTGGTGGATTCGCCAGGCCATCACCCGCGCCATGGCCGATCAGGCTCGCACCATTCGTATCCCCGTGCATATGGTCGAGGTCATCAACAAGCTCGCACGAGTTCAGCGCCAGATGCTCCAAGATCTTGGGCGCGAGCCAACCCCGGAAGAACTCGCCAAAGAGCTCGACATGACTCCCGAAAAAGTTGTCGAAGTTCAGAAGTACGGCCGCGAGCCGATCTCACTCCATACACCGCTTGGTGAGGAGGGTGACAGCGAATTCGGCGATCTCATCGAGGACTCTGAGGCCATCGTTCCCTCGGATGCAGTGTCCTTCACGCTGCTGCAGGAGCAGCTGGAGTCTGTGCTTGACACCCTGTCGGATCGTGAAGCCGGGGTCGTGCGCATGCGCTTTGGCCTGACCGACGGGCAGCCGAAGACACTGGACGAGATCGGGAAGGTCTACGGAGTCACGCGTGAGCGCATCCGGCAGATCGAAAGCAAGACGATGTCCAAACTTCGTCACCCATCTCGATCTCAGGTCCTCCGCGACTACCTGGACTAATCATGGGTGTGCTCGTTGCCAGATCCTTAGGGCCTGACCACGCACCGCATCAGATTGTCGAAATCACGATGATCAATAGTGCACGCCGAAACGTCCTCGGTGCTGCCATGTTGGACGAGTTGTCTCGGGTGCTGGCTGATGCGGGGGCGAATGGCTGTCGAGCTCTGATCCTTCGGGCCGAGGCAGGTGTGAACACATGGTCAGGCGGCCATGACATCACTGAACTTCCCACAGGCGGTCAAGATCCGGCGGCCTGGATCAATCCCCTCGAGGCTGTCCTGCGGCAGATTCAGGAGGCGCCTTTCCCAGTCATCGCCGCGGTAGAGGGCGGGGCATGGGGTGGGGCTTGTGACCTGGTGATGACAAGCGACATGGTGGTGGCAACGTCGACAGCCACATTCACCATCACTCCCGCGCGCCTGGGCATTCCCTACAGCAGCGAGGGAACCCGTCGCTTCGTCTCGGCACTGCCGCTGCATATCGCCAAAGAGATGTTCTTCACAGCGCAGCCAATTTCGGCGAAGGATGCATATCGCTGGGGCGTGGTTAATCGCTTAGTGGACACGTCGGAAGAGCTAGCCACCACGGCATGGGATTTGGCTAAACAGATCGCAAGCCTGGCGCCATTGGCCATCGCTGCGATCAAGTCCGAGATAACCGCCATGGGTGACGTGAATGTTGCCAACACTGACTTTGCAGACCAAGTCAACGCTCGCCGTCGTGCTGCGTGGCGAAGCAACGATTATCGCGAGGGCCTAGTGGCCTTCATCGAGCGACGAACCCCCGACTTTCGAGGGCAGTGAGCCAGTGCCTACCCGGCTGAGGGGTGGGGTGTTTCGACCAGCTTGTGGGTCTCATTGATGACAGAAGATGCCTGAGGGCGTAGCGCATCCTCGTGGCGGGTCCAGTGGTGGCCGCAGAACAGCAAATCCGAGCCATTGGTCAGGACCACGCGAACGTAGGCCTGAGCATTACAACGATCGCAGCGGTCGGTGGCGCTGAGGGAAGGAGCGGTCAGTGTGGTGGTCATCTGCGGTGCCTCCCGGTCTGTGCTGGATTTTCTGTACTGATGTTTCTGTGCTGGATTGATCGGCAGTTCTGAGTGGAATAACAGTCTTACACGGGTCCGACATTCCCACCGCGCCACGCCGGAATGGTTCGCTGAAGGCGAATCTGGCACAAATGCACAAGCACTCGTGGCAGCCCCTCATGGACCGGGTCAGCCCCTACTGTGGCGATGTGGCCAAGGATTCGGGTTATTCCGCGAAGGACCTGGCCGTCCTTGAGGGCCTTGAAGCGGTTCGGAAGCGGCCCGGCATGTATATCGGGTCCAATGATGGCCGCGGCCTCATGCATTGCTTGTGGGAAATCATCGACAACGCCATCGACGAGGCCCTGGCGGGGCACTGCACAAAAATTTTCGTGTCTCTACATCCCGACGGGTCGGCTGAGGTGGGGGATAACGGCCGAGGCATCCCGGTTGACATAGAGCCAAAGACCAAGCTCTCCGGTGTCGAGGTAGTCCTCACGAAACTCCATGCCGGCGGCAAATTCGGTGGTGGGTCGTATTCGGCGTCGGGCGGACTTCACGGTGTCGGTGCGTCCGTGGTGAATGCGCTTTCGTCACGTCTTGATGTTGAGGTTGACCGAGGCGCCAAAGTCCATGCCATGTCCTTTCGGCGTGGAGTTCCGGGAATGTTTGACGGTGACGCCCCTGATGCGTCGTTCACGCGCAAAAGTGGATTGCATGTGCGTGGATCCTGTCCGCGCACTCGCACCGGCACCCGTGTGCGCTGGTGGGCCGACCGACAGGTATTCACCAAGGACGCTGACTACGACTGGACCGCGCTGCGCGAACGGGCAATGCAGAGCACTTTTCTTGTCCCCGGATTAGCCATCACGATCCGTGACGAACGACAGAACCCTGTCGTCGAGGAAACGCTGCTGCACAAGGGCGGTCTTGCGGAGTATGTCGACACACTGTCGACCGGAGAGCCGGCAAGCCCGGTCATTCGACTCTCGGGCAGCGGGCACTTCCACGAAACAGTTCCCGTGCTGGACTCCAAAGGGCACATGTCACCGCAAGAGGTGGAGCGTGATCTCGAGGTCGAAGTGGCAATTCGATGGGACACCGGGTACGAATCGACCGTGCGGTCATTCGTCAACGTTATTGCGACTCCTAAGGGAGGCACTCATGTCATGGGATTCGAAAGGGCGATCGTCAAGGTTTTCAACGAACAATTGAAACTCGCCAAGATCGTGAAGAGCAATGACGACAGCGTCACCAAGGACGACGTTCTTGAAGGCTTGTGCGCGGTTGTTGCCGTTCGTCTTGCGGAGCCACAGTTCGAGGGCCAGACCAAGGAGATCCTGGGTACTCCTGCTGCGACACGCATTGTCGGCAACGTGGTGTCGAAGGAACTGGCGTCGTGGTTCACCAATCCTCCCCGCGGTGACAAGCAGGCAACCAAAATCGTGCTGGACAAGGTGGCCAATGCGATGCGGGCCCGGGTCGCGGCTCGCACCCACCGAGACACTCAGCGCCGCAAGACAGCTTTGGAGTCCTCTGCACTCCCTGCCAAGCTCGTTGATTGCCGCACAGACGATGTCGAACGAAGCGAGCTTTTCATCGTCGAGGGAGACAGTGCTCTGGGTACCGCTAAAACGGCCCGTAATGCCGATGTGCAGGCGCTGCTCCCCATTCGAGGAAAGATTCTCAACGTTCAAAAGGCTTCGCTAGCCGACATGCTCAAAAATAGTGAGTGCGCATCAATTATTCAGGTGATCGGGGCAGGATCAGGCCGAACCTTCGACATTGCACAAGCGAGGTACGGGAAAATTATCTTGATGTCTGACGCTGACGTCGACGGCGCGCACATCCGCTGTCTGCTCCTCACCTTGGTCCATCGATATCTCAAGCCGCTTCTGGATGAAGGGCGGGTGTATGCCGCGGTACCGCCGCTTCACCGAATTGAGGTCGTGCAGGCAGGTAGCAAGCCCAACGACGTCATCTACACATACTCGGACATCGAAATGCACGCGGTTCTGGCTGACATGGAGAAGAAGGGCCGCAAGGTCAAGGATCCCATTCAGCGATACAAGGGTTTGGGCGAGATGGATGCCAGCCAGTTGCGAGAGACGACCATGGACCCGAGTAGGCGCACACTCCGCCGTATGACCATGGCTGATGCGGCTGCCGCGGAAATGGCCTTCGACCTCCTCATGGGCAGCGAGGTCGCCCCTCGACGAGACTTCATCGTCGAGGGAGCGTCGAATCTCGACCGGGATCGCATCGACGCTTGAGCCGAGTGGCGGTCTGAGCCATGGGTAGTGGTGCGGCACAATCGCCCTATGCCATTGTCTGAGACAGCCGTGCGTCGGCCCTTTCCTGAATCAACATTCGAAGATGTGCTCGCGGCAAATGCCGACTATGCGCGTCAGCACAACGCGACTGGTCTAACAGGTACCGCCGCCAGAGGACTCGCGGTCGTCACGTGCATGGATTCGCGAATCGATCCCTTGGATGTTTTGGGCATGACTCCTGGTGACGTGAAGATTCTTCGCAACGCAGGGGCGCGTGTTACTGAAGACGTTATGCGAACACTTGTTCTGGCGAGTTACCTCTTGGGTGTCAATAGAGTCCTGGTGATGCCTCACACCGACTGCCGAATGGCGAGTGCGGAGGAATGGCAGGTACACGAGCAGATCATGGAACGGTTCGGAGTCGACACTCGCAGTGTGGAATTCCGCACGGAGACAGATCAAATTGGTGCATTGGTCACGGACGTCACGCGGCTTCGCGCCTATCCCTTGCTCCCAGCAGACCTCGTTGTTGCTGGAGCGGTTTTGGACATCAGCACCGGCATTCTCAAGACTATCGACGCGTGAACGACTGCTGAGTTCGACAGCTAGGGCTGGGGGCGAGCCTGAGAGACGGGCTCTCCGCCGATGCCCCAGTCGTCACCGGTGACCTCGTACAGCACGACGCGGATACGCCCAGGATCACCACCGAGAGCTTCAGCGGTTGCGTCGGTGAGTCGCCGGATCAGATCATGCTTTTGCTCCGGGGTCCGTCCCGTGAGCATCGAGACCTGTATAAACGGCATGCATCCTCCTTGGTAAAGCAGCGAGCGACTACTTACGCCCCGTGAGTTCGTGTCAGACGCTATCGCGCAAGAGTTTGCCCCGTTACTCTTCGGGCGTCAGACGCGTCGGCGCTGATGTTCTCAAGGGAGTGCAGATGTCACGTCCTGTGCGAGTCGCCATTGTGGGCTCTGGGCCCTCAGGAATGTATGCGGCCGATGCCCTGATGAGCCAGACAGAGGTCCCTGTTGAAGTGGATGTTCTCGATAGATTGCCGGTGCCATTCGGGCTGGTGCGCTACGGCGTCGCTCCCGACCATGTGAGCATCCGTTCGGTGCGGGACACGCTGGACAAGGTCCTCGATAAGTCGGGTGTGCGTTTCGTGGGTAACGTCGAAGTTGGCAAGGACATATCCATGGCTGATTTGCACCGGCATTTTGACGCCGTGGTGCTGACGTACGGTGCCTCGCGCGACCGTCGCCTTGGCATCCCGGGGGAAGACTTGGATGGCAGCGTGGCCGCCACCGACTTCGTTGCCTGGTACTGCGGGCATCCGGACGCGGATCGGTCAACATTTGAGCGCCTGATTCCCTCCAGTGTGGGAGTCGTCGTTGTGGGTGTCGGAAATGTGGCGGTTGATGTCACCCGCGTTTTGGCCAAGACGGTTGCCGAGCTTGACCAAACCGACATGCCCCAACACGTGTTGGATTCCCTCGACTCATCACATGTTGAGGAGATTCACGTACTGGGACGCCGTGGCCCAGCTCAAGCGACCTTCACCACCAAGGAACTTCGCGAACTTGGCGAGCTGCTGGATGCGGACGTTGTGGTGGATCCGTCGGACGTGATCATCGACGAAGCCAGCGAGAACTCCATTGCCACAGATAAGGCGGTCGCTCGCAATGTTGACGTCATTCGCGAATGGTCGACTCGGGCGCCTGGAACCCGCCGTCGTAAGGTCTTTCTTCACTTTTGCGTGCGTCCTGTTGAGCTACTCGGTGAAGGACGAGTGTCGTCGGTGGTGGTCGAGAAGACCATGCTTGACGGCACGGGAAATGCCACAGGTACCGGCGTCACATACGAGATCCCCGCAAACCTGGTCGTCAGGAGCGTGGGTTACCGTGGAACCGCCTTGGAAGAAGTCCCGTTCGATGCCAAGAGCAACGTGATCCCGCACCTTGATGGGCGCGTGGTTCTCGAGGGTGTCGTCGTGCCAGGTGAATACGTGGCCGGATGGATCAAGCGTGGCCCGACGGGAATTATCGGGACCAACAAGAAGGATGCGACGGCGACCGTCGCCGCGCTTGTGGAAGACGCGGTTGCCGGTCGCCTGCCCGGGGCCGGGGAGCCTTCCGCCTCAGCTTTCGACGCTTTGCTCGCCGAACGGGGCGTCCATGCCGTCAGCACCCAGGGTTGGCGAGCCATCGATGCGGCAGAGCGGTCTCTTGGTGCTCATCGCAACAGGCCACGCACGACAATTCACGAACTGTCGACATTGCTTACCGCTGCTGGCGATTAGTTACGCCAGCGGTCCCAGTTCTGAACATCACCAGCCACCCAGCTGAAACCCTCGACGGGATCACCGCCACACGACTCCAGACGTTCGTCAATGGTGAGGTGTCGGACCGGCACGCGCCAAGCACGCCCATCCACATGACGAACTTCGGCCAGAGCTGATGCGATGGTGTCAAGTGCCACGCCCGCGGGAACAGGGATGGCGCGGTTTTCCCGCACCCACAGGACGTCAAGGCTGTCGGCCTCGGTTATGCCGTCGCGAGTGCGTACCGCGATCTCTGCAGCTTGGAACGGAGCGGGAAACGCTGAGCGTCCTCGATAGTGGCGGAGAATGAGGCGTCCGTTCTCAGTGGCCTTCAAAATCTCCAGCGTGCTGTCAAAGTCGAGGCGTCCGAACATAGAACCGGTGGGCAGGGACAGTGCTGTGGGGGCGAACCTGTGGCCACCCAGGTGACTGCATTCCCACACCCGACTGCGCTGGGAGTATCGGTTGAGAACGTCTCCCATTAATGCGCGACCGTGAATCGCACAACATCGATCGCGACCACTGTGCGTGCAGATGAACAGGGGAGTCTGGTCTGTTCGGACACCGATTGCCGGAAGGGAGTTAGCAGCCAAGTCGGCGAAGTTTAAGGACATGAGTTCGTCGTCGGTGACGCGGTCGCTATGGCGCATGCGGACACTGCCGGGAGCAGTGAAGGCGAGCCAGACATGCCGGGAGCCATCTGAGGCCCGTTCAGGACGATCGGCATGTCGGGCAAGCAAAACGGTCGTGCCAGAACCCTTCGCGGAGGCGAGGTGCTCAGCTACATGCACCGGAAGTCGGCTATCGAGCAGAGCGTTGCGACCCCACGGACCGGGCTGCTCAACGATGACGTAGGCGGCTGCAACAGGCGTCGTTGCCGCCAGAGGCTCGCGGAGAGCCGACACCGAGCATTGCGTCACAGGGCGCCGCCAAGACCGGCAATGGGCACCCCGAGTGCGGTTCCGGTGGCGTCGCGCTTGCTGTCAAGGTCTGGCAGATCAATAGGAACGCCTGAGGCTGAGCACGCCAAAGCGGGCAGAGCTCCGGCCCACGCCACAAGAAGGCAGTCCTCGTTGGCCCGAAACTTGTGTGCACGTACTCCTGTCGTGGCGCGGCCCTTGACGGGATACTCCGTGAGTGGGGTGAGTTTCACGGTGCCGGCATCCGTGCCAGGTAGCGCGCTGGAGGATCCAGCGACAGTGACAGCAACAGCTGAGTTGGGGTCAACCGCGGAGAACGCGATGACGCGAGATCCTTCGTAGAGTCGCACACCCACCATGCCAGCCGCCGCTCTGCCTTGCGGACGGACAAGAGAGGCCGGGTAGTGCAGCAATTGAGCATCAGAGGTGATGAAGACCAGATGAGCTGATTCTGCGTCTGCCTCGGGCAGTCGCACGGCAGCCACGACGCTATCGCCATCCTCGAGGCGAATGACATCCCACGAGTCCTTTGCAGTGAGGCTTTCTGGCTGAACCCGTTTGACGATTCCATATTCGGTAGCCAGTGCCAGTGTGCCCGACTCATCGAGGCTGGTGAGGCCTACTGCGCGTTCGCCTCGTGGCAGCTCGACGAGAGCACCTAGCGGTGCGCCAGATGACAAGCCCGTGGTCCCGGGTGCAAGTGACGGGATATCAAGGCACGAGATACGAATCACCCTGCCAGCAGACGTGACCACACCGACATGTCCCCGACTCGTCGTCGGGACGGTATGGACGATGACATCGTGCGGCGAGCGGGCCTTGACGTCGGCAACGGTGCGATTGCCCGATGATCGCGCGAGCAGCCCCGTTGACGACATCATGACCAGGCACGACGCGTCTGCTTCCTCCAAGGGGACTGAGGCGGCGACCGGCGCTGATCCTTCGAGAAGCAGAGTGCGCCGGGGTGTCACATGCTGCTGCGCGACAGATGAGATTTCGTCGGCAACGGCGTTACGGAGCGCCATCGGATCGTCGAGTATGCGCGACAGCGCATCGACCTCTTCTCGCAGGCTCGTCGATTCCGCTTCGAGCTCAATCCGACTGAATTTCGTGAGTCTACGAAGGGGCATCTCAAGGATGTAACTGGCCTGGATATCGGTCAGATCAAAGATGGTCATCAAACGATCCCGCGCTGCAGCGGTGTCATCGGATTGCCGAACCACGGCGATGACCTCGTCGATATCTAAGATCGCCGTAAGTAAGCCCGCGACGAGATGCAGTCGTGCCTGTGCTTTGGCTCGTCGGAATTCGCTCCTTCGACGGACGACCACAAGACGATGATCGAGCCACACTCGCAACATCTCGCGTAGCCCCAGTGTTGCCGGCTGCCCGTCGACAAGTGCCACCGCATTGATGGCGACGGAGTCTTCGAGCGGGGTCAACTTGAATAGTTGCTCCAGCACAGCCTCGGCATGAAAGCCATTTTTGACTTCGATGACTAGTTGAAGTCCGGAATCGCCGTCGGTGAGATCAACAACATCGGAGATGCCCTGCAGCTTCTTCGCCTGGACCGCATCCTTGATGCGGTCGATGATGCGCTCAGGCCCCACGTTGTAGGGCAGTTCGGTGACCACAATTCCCCGGCGTCTGGGCTGCACCTGCTCTATCCGGGTGCGTGCTCGTACGCGGAAAGAACCGCGGCCTGTCTCGTATGCCTCGGTGATCCCATCGAGGCCAACGATCACGCCGCCTCCGGGAAGGTCTGGCCCTGGAACGAAGGCCATGAGGTCCGCAAGGGTCGCGTCCGGATGGAGAAGTAGATGACGCGCCGCGTGAAGGACCTCACCAAGGTTGTGCGGGACCAGTGAGGTAGCCATTCCGACAGCAATTCCTGAGGCACCGTTGACCAGAAGGTGGGGTATCGCTGAGGGAAGTACGACGGGCTCCTGCTCACGACCGTCATAGTTCGCGGTGAAATCTACGACGTCCTCATCCAGCCCCGCCGTCATGTCCAACGCAGCGGTAGCCAGTCGCGCCTCGGTGTAACGCATCGCTGCTGGTCCATCATCCAGCGAACCGAAGTTGCCGTGTCCATCGATCATGGGCAGGCGCAGCGTGAATGGCTGTGCCATACGGACTAGGGCGTCGTAAATGGCCGCGTCGCCGTGGGGATGAAGTCGACCCATGACTTCGCCCACGACACGGGCACTTTTGACATGCCCACGGTCGGGTCGAAGGCCCATCTGGGCCATCTGGAACAAAATACGTCGCTGAACGGGTTTGAGTCCGTCGCGAGCATCGGGAAGTGCGCGGGCGTAGATGACGGAGTAGGCGTACTCGAGGAAGGAACCGCGCATTTCGTCGGCGACGTCAACGTCGACGATGCGCCCCTCGCCGGGTACAGCGGCGGTTCGGCGGGCCATGCTGGACCTCTTCCTGTGGTCGGCGGGTCAGTGTCCCTTGTTCGATGGTGGTGGTCCGGCACCGACACGGGTGATGGTCTTTGCCGCTACCGCTTGGCCCTCATGGACACAGGTTTCGAGTGAGGACCCCGCGAGCCACGCTGGCAGGAATCCCGCACTGAATGCGTCCCCCGCGCCCGTGGTATCCCGGACATCCACACGCAGCGCTGTGACATCCACTCGAGTGTCCCCGGCGGCGGCTAGGCACCCTCGGGAGCCTGTTTTTACGACAGCGACGTGAACTGCCTGAGCAAGGCACTCAAGCGCGTCCACCGTGCTGGCGCACTCAGTGAAGGCCACCGCCTCGTCTGCGTTGGCAAACACAACATCGGCGAGGGCCATGGCGCGAGTTGCGGTCTCACGGGCGGCCAGCATGGGTGCAACCGACGCAAGGTCCAGACTTGTCGTGGCGCCGAGGTTCCGCGCGTGCTGCATGGCAGCCAGTGACTGGTGGCGTGTTGACTCCCGGTACAGGCAGTAGGCGGAGACATGGAGGTGGCTGACCCCCGCAAGATCCGCTGGGTCGAATTCCCACAACTCGTTAGCTCCGGCATCGGGAATCATCGTGCGCTCTGCGGTGTCATTGATGATGACGATGCAGCATCCGGTTCGAGCTTCGGGATGCTTCTGCAGACGGAGATCAACGTTTCCCAAACCTTCTTGAGCTATGTGTGCGAGTCCGTCGTCACCTATCGATCCCAGGAGACGCACGGAATGCCCGAGGTAGGCCAGCCAGGCAGCAGTGCCCGCCGCGCTACCACCGGGGTGCATCGTGATGGCAGCCGGCGTATCACTGGCGTATGCCAGTGGGCTATCGATCGAGGCGAGCACGTCGACGAGGACATCCCCGAGAACCGCGATCATTGCTGACCGAACGCCACCGCAATGTCGGCGGCGAGGGCAGCATTGCGCACGATGATGCGCTCGTTCACTTCCATGCTCCGGCCATGAGTTGTGCGATGAAAGTGATCAAGCAGGAAAGGCGTGACGTTCTTGCCACTCACGGCACTGCGCGAGGCCAGTGCTAGCCCCTGATCCAGCACGGCGTCGTGAAGGTCGGGATCGAGTTGTTCATCACGTGGAAGCGGGTTGGCCACGATGAGTGCCGATCGCACACCGAGGCTGTCCCGAGCATGCATGACGTCTGCCACCTCAGCGGCGGAATCGGCTTGCGACTCAATTACATGACCGGAGTCCGTCAAGTAGAAACCGGGAAACGACGTGGTTTGGAAGCCGAGGACGCCTACGTTGAGTGTCTCAAGCCGCTCCAACGTTGCTGCGACGTCGAGAATGGACTTCACTCCCGCACAGACCACGGTGATGGGTGTGCTGCCCAAGGTCGTCAGGTCTGCGGATTCATCCCATGAGTCCCGGGCTTCACGATGAACTCCGCCGAGTCCGCCCGTCGCAAAGACGCGGATGCCTAAGCGCGCGGCAAGGTGGCTCGTGGCGGCAACGGTGGTGGCACCAGTGCCTCCTTTGGCCATGACGGTGGCCAGGTCTCGGACACTGGCCTTGACGATGTCATCGCGATTGGCCACCTGCTCAAGTTGTGCGTCCTCGAGCCCTACGTGCACCACGCCGTCGATGATCGCGATCGTGGCGGGCACAGCACCGCGAGCACGGACGATCTCTTCGACCGACCGGGCGACCCGGAGGTTGGCCGGCCGGGGGAGTCCATGACTGATGATTGTGGATTCAAGCGCAACGACCGGCTTTCCCGTGGCCAATGCGTCAGCAACCTCGGGAGACGTCGCTGTGGGCTGGGGTCGCACGGTGCCACTGTAGCCAGTCGGCCGACGCGAACCGGGGGGTGAAACACTGTGCCCATGACGAAACCGGGGCTAGCGCTGGAACTGCGCACTGATATCCAGCGTTCTGGCTACTACCCAGATCTTGTAGCGGATGCGCTGGAGACTGCCCTCGCGGAGGAGGACCTCGTCGCGTACGTGGTTCATCACGAGGCAACGTTCGACCGCGAGGAGTTGCGTCGCCACATCACCGTTCTTGCCCTGACCCCGACTCGCTTGATCGTGGGCCACACAGATGAGCACCCGGCCGACGAGGCAACGCCGCATCCCTATGCCACGGCATCGACGGAAGCCGTCCGGTTGGAGAAAGTTGACTCTGTTGTGGTGACACGTGTGGTGAGTGACCCAGCGCAGCACCGGCCAGGCGGACCGGCGGCGGAGGTTGTGTTGACCATCGGTTGGGGAGCCGTGAGTCGCATCGACCTTGAGCCAGCGGCATGTGGTGACCCTCAATGTGAGGCCGACCACGGATATACGGGCACGGCGAGCAACGATGATCTGTCCGTTCGCGTGTCCGAGGCTGCCGACGGCAGCGACGTTGTGCGTCAGTTGCTCACGTTTGCCGCGTCGCTGTCTCAAGCCACCGCCCAGCACGCTCGCTAGACCGCAAGGCGCAGATCATGTCCCTGACGCTCGCTGACGTACTGCCTTCTGCCGCTGCCGCGTTGGGAGTTGAAGGTTTCCATGATCGTCTGGGAATCACGCCGGCAAATCATGTCGTGGTGTGCTTGATCGATGGGCTCGGTTGGCATCAATTGCAGAAGTTCGCTGACTCAGCACCATTTCTAGCCCAGTACACGGCCCACACACCCATGGAAGCCGCGTTTCCCTCGACCACTCCCGCGGGTTTGGCCAGCCTGGGGACGGGGTTACTCAGCGGGCAACACGGCATGGTTGGTGCGTCGTTTTGGTTTCCCGAAAATGGCCGTGTTTTGAGTCCGCTTCAGTGGGGCGGTGACCCTGTTCCCGTTGCTGTCCAACCGGAACCCACCGTCTTTGAAGCGGTCGCTCGAGCTGGTCGGCGAGTCGTCACTATCGCTCCCGGCGCCTACCAACACTCCGGACTTACCCGGGCGGCATTGCGCGGCAGCACCTATAGGCCCAGCGAAGATGTCGATGCAAGAGTTCTGGAACTGCGACAAGTATTGACTGATCCTCACCAATCATTGACGTATGTCTACTGGGCGGATGTGGACCGCACCGGCCATGAGTTCGGGATTGGCAGTGATCGGTGGCGCGCCGCACTGGCCACGGCCGATCGATTGGTCGAAAGACTCCACGCAGAGTTGCCGACCGACGCAGCCATGATCGTTACGGCCGACCACGGGATGGTTGATTGTCCGGCCGATTTCCGGCTGTCCATCGATCTCACGCCCGGCCTGCGTGACGACATTGTTCACGTGGCCGGAGAGCCACGGCTGCGTCATATCTATACGCGACCAGGAGCCCAGGCCGACGTCATAACCACGTGGCAGGCGGTTCTTGGCGATCGGATTCAGATCTTGAGCCGTCAGGAACTCATCGACACTGGCCGGTTGGGTCCGGTGGACGGGATGATCGCTGAGCGCATCGGTGATCTCGTAGCCGCTGCTGAGGGCCAATGGATGTTGACCAGCCACACGGATGCGCGTGTGTCGAGCCTGATCGGCCAGCATGGGTCCTGGAGCCCGGACGAGATGGACATTCCGGCTGTGATCGTGCGACGCATCTAGGAGTGTCTGGCACCATGACCGTGTGGCCGAGTTGCTCTTCTACGCAGGAACGATGGATTGCGGAAAGTCCACCCTTGCGTTGCAAACAGATTTCAACCATACGGCCCGAGGGCGTTCAGGTTTGGTGCTCACGCGACTAGATCGCGCCGGTGAGTCCGTACTCTCTAGTCGCCTCGGCCTGTCTGTTTCGGCGATCGAGGTTCACGAACACCTCGATATCAAAGCGCTGGTGGTCGAGCGGCTGTCGTCAGGGGCACGAGTGGACTACCTGATCTGTGATGAGGCGCAGTTCTACAGTGAGGCGCAAGTTGAGCAGTTGGCCAACGTTGTGGATGAACTGAAAGTGGACGTGTACGCCTTCGGGATCATGACCGACTTCCGCACCAAGCTCTTTCCCGGTTCTGCCCGACTTGTGGAGCTGGCCGATCGGTTTCATGTGCTGCAGGTGGAAGCCCTGTGCTGGTGTGGATCGCGAGCAATTCACAACGCCCGCACGGTAAACGGTGACATGGTCGTCGAAGGTAGCCAGGTACTCGTAGGAGACACCGGCCAGAAGGGCGAAAACGTCGTGTCATACGAGGTGCTGTGCCGCCAGCACTATCAGTCGCGTACGACGTCCATGCGTGCTGCGCGAGCGCATATGTCGCCGGACCCTTTGCCGTTCGGGGAAGTCTGACAAGTCGACATCCACCCCACCGTGCTACTCGTCTGAGCGAGTGGTGCCGAAGAGGATCTCGTCCCAACTGGGCATGGCGGCACGGCCGCGTCGGCCGCGGGATTTGGTGGCAGCCGGTGCAGGAGCAGCGGGTGCAGG